>Ga0068860_100001357_pt1 | contig 26595 bp, 25 predicted proteins | sample KBSSwiS32_FD_66597 | JGI IMG/M metagenome (GOLD analysis project Ga0068860, IMG submission 66597) | Switchgrass rhizosphere microbial communities from Kellogg Biological Station, Michigan, USA - KBS Switchgrass S3-2 | ecosystem: Host-associated > Plants > Roots > Rhizosphere > Soil ...
TGGCGCGAGACCCTCGCCCGTTGGTATCGGCCGGACGCCCGCTTCGGCGAGGCGTTCTGCCGTCTGATGGCGCATCTTCTCGGACCGCGATGTCCGCTGCTGCTCGATGCGATGCTGCCCGAGCTGAAAACCGCGGAGCGCCCGCACCTGCGCCGCCTGGTCGAGGAACGCGTCCCTCTCGAAGCGGCCTATGTCGCCCAGGAGGCCGAGATCGAGCGCCGCGGCCTGCCGCTTCAGGTGGCGCCGCAGCGGGGGCTCTCCCCCTTGTTTCTCTATGCCCGGGGTGAGCGGCGGCGGATCGAGTGGCGCGGCGCGGATCGGTACGCGCTACGCGGACGAGACCGCGGACGCGAGGAGGAGTTCCCGGTCGAGCAACTGCTCGCCGCGATCGACGAGAACCCGGGGGTGGTGAGCCCGGGCGTGCTCGCCCGACCGGCGATCCAGGACGCCGTTCTCGGCACCTCGATCCTGCTGCTCGGGCCGGGAGAGACCTCGTACATTCCGCAGGTCGTCCCGGCCTATCGGGCGCTCGGAATCGAAGGGCCGGCCGTGGCGCTCCGGCCGCAGGTGACCCTGGTCGAAGCCGCCACCCGCGGCCGTCTGGAGGCGCTCGACCTGACCTTCGCGCGGATCGTCGCCGATCCAGGGTTAGTCGAACGCCGCCTCGCCGAGCGCGGCGGCGGCGATTTCGTGGCGCCGGTCCGCGACAAGATCGCCGCCTTGCTCGATGAGCTGGGACCCCCCGCGGTGGCGATCGACCCGAGCCTCGACAAACCGTTGGACAAGACCCGCGAGCAGGCGCTGCGCGGCCTCGATCTGTTCGCCGACAAGGTTCGCTCTGCGGCCGCGCGGAAGAACGAGGTAGAGGCGCGGCGCGCCGGACAGGTGCTCGATCTGCTCCGCCCGCACGGCAAGCTCCAGGAGCGCGAGCTGTCGTCGGCGCAGTTCGCCACCCGGGCGGTGGAGAGCGCGGGGGAAACGCTCTGGCAGGGGATGGATCTCGATCCGCGCGAGCTTCAGGCGATCGAGTTGCCGCCCCCGCCGCCGCAGGGCACGGGAGGTGGGTCATGAAACTGGACGTTCTCGCGATCGGCGCCCATCCGGACGACGTCGAGCTGGGCTGCGGCGCTACGGTCGCCAAGCTCGCCAAAGCGGGCCGGTCGGTCGGTATTCTCAACCTCACCCGCGGGGAGGCGGGGACCCGCGGCACGCCTGAGGAACGGCGCGGCGAAGCGGAGGAGGCGGCGCGGGCGCTCGGCGTGGTCGAGCTGCGTTTCCTCGATTGCGGCGACGGCTCGTTGCGCTCCGGACCCGCCGAAGAGGACGCGCTGATCGAGGCGCTGCGCGAGCTGCGCCCGGACCTGGTGCTCGGCCCCACCCCCTACGACCGCCATCCCGACCACATCCGCGCGCACCGAATGGTCCAGGCGTGCTGCTTTTATTCCGGGCTCGCGGCGCGAGGGACGAAGGCGCACCCCACCCATCGGCCCGCGGCGGTCTTCTCCTACATGCAGCATGACTCGTTCGAACCGGCGTTCGTGGTCGACGTCACCGACAGTTGGGATGCCAAGCTCGCGAGCCTCGCGGCGCACCGCTCGCAGATCTATCGACCGGACTCAGTCGCGACCGACGCGCCCGGCGCGGCGGGCGGAGCGCTCACCAAGGTTTCGAGCCCCGAGTTCTTCTTCGCGATCGAGGGACGGGCGCGGCACTTCGGCAATCTGATCGGCGCGACGTTCGGCGAGCCGTTCTGGAGCCCGCTGCCGATCGCGGTGGGCGATCTGTTCTCGATCCTGCCCGGAGGTGTCCGTTGAAGATCGGCATCAGCTGCTACCCGACCTACGGTGGCTCAGGAATCGTCGCGACCGAGCTGGCGATGGCGCTCGCCGAGGCGGGCGACGAGGTCCACGTGATCTCCTACGCGCTCCCCTCGCGCCTGACCTTCACCAGCTCGCGGATCTACTTCCACGAAGTCGTGGTGCCGCGCTATCCGCTGTTCGAATACCCCCCCTATTCGCTCGCTCTGGCGACCAAGATGGTCGAGGTCGCGCGCCACCAGAAGCTCGACGTGATGCACGTCCATTACGCCGTGCCGAACGCGGTTTCCGCCGTGCTCGCGCGCCAGATCCTGGCGCCCCAGCCGCTGCCCGTGGTGACCACCCTTCACGGCACGGACGTCACCCTGGTGGGCAACGATCCGAACTATCTCGAAACCACGCGCTACGGCATCGTCCAGAGCGACGCGGTGACCGCGGTCTCGGAATCGCTGCGCGTGCAGACCGTCGAGCAGCTCGGCGTGCTCACGAAGACCATCCACGTCGTGCCGAACTTCATCGATCCCGCCCGCTTCGAGGCGGTTCGCGGCACCGAAGGGGCGCGCCGTTGGGCGAAGCCGGGGGAGCGGACGCTGGTCCACATCTCGAACTTCCGGCCGGTCAAGCGCGTGCTCGACGTGGTCGAGATCTTCGAGCGGGTCCATCGCGAGGTGCGCTGCCGGTTGATCCTGGTGGGCGACGGACCGGAGCGCGGCAAGGTAGAGCAGGTGTGTCGCGAGCGCGATCTCTGCCATGCGATCACGTTCATCGGCAGCCTCCCCCTGATCGAGGAGATCCTGGTCGGGGCCGATCTCTTCCTGCTGCCGTCCGAGACCGAGTCGTTTGGATTGGCGGCGCTCGAAGCGATGAGCTGCGAGGTGCCGGTGATCGCGACCATCGCGGGCGGTCTGCCCGAGGTGGTGGTGGACGGCGAGACCGGCTTCCTGCGCCCGGTGGGCGACGTGGAAGGCATGGCAAAGGCCGCGCTCGATCTTCTCTCTGACGAGCCGAAACGCCTGGCGTTCGCCGCGGCGGGGCGCAAATTGGCGGTCGACCGGTTCGCGCAGGAAGTGATCGTCGGCCGCTATCGCGAGCTGTACGAACGGGTCGTCGCCGACGCCAACGCGTAAGACCGGCCTTTCGAAGTCGAATGCCCTCCTACTCGATCCCCGGCGCGGGCGCGGAAGCGGAGTTTCGCGATCGGGGTTCGGTGTTCCTCGCGGTGATCTCCCCCGTCGCCTCGGAGGATGAGGCGCGGGCGGCTCTGGCGGACGTCGAACGGAGGTTCCCCGACGCCACCCACCATTGCTGGGCCTGGCGCCTCGGCGCGGAGGGACGGGAGCGCGCCTCGGACGCGGGGGAACCGGCCGGCACGGCGGGAAAGCCGATGCTCCAGGTGCTCCGCGGCGCGGAGATCTCGGACGTCCTCGCGGTCGTCGTCCGGTGGTTCGGCGGGATAAAGCTCGGCAAAGGGGGCCTTGCGCGCGCCTATGCCGCAGCCTTGCGCGCGGCGCTCGACGGTCTGCCTCGCTCGGTGCGTTCGGCGATGCTCCGGCTTACGCTCGACGTGCCGTACGACAAGATCGGCGCGGTCAAGCGGTTGATCCAACCGCCGTCCATCGTGCTCGAACGAGAGGCATACGGCGAGACCGTGCGGCTCGAGCTCGCGGTGATCGAAGAGCGCGAGGCGGTGCTGCGGGCCGCGCTCGCCGACTTGCGGCTCGAACCGGTGACGGCGCCGTAACAGGAGGGCACTCCCCGGCGCCGGAGTCCTCGTGCGGTTGTTCGACCCCGATCGATGTCGTATGCTCGGACCGCCAGAAACGTCGGATACATCAGGTTTTCCCGGACCTCTGAAAAAGGAGTGCCTGCGATGAGTGAGCCCCTACCTCCCCCGCCGCCGCCGAGTTATGCGCCGCCCCCGCCGCCTCCGGCCGGCGGAGCGAGCAGCAACAAGACGCTGATGCTCGTGCTCTCCTACCTGGGATTGCTCGCGATCATCCCGTACGTGGTCGAGAAGGACGACAAGGAGGTCCAGTGGCACGCCAAGCACGGGATCGTCCTGCTGATCGCATGGGCGATCGTCTGGGCGGTTCTGATGGTGATCGGCCATCTCGGCCCCCTCGCCTGCCTCGCGGCGCTCATCGCGCCGATCCTCGGCTTGGCCTGGATCATCGTGACCATCCTGTGCATCATGAAGGCGGTCAACGGTCAACGCTTCATCATCCCGGGTATCAGTCAGTACGCCGACAAGTTCTGATCCGGAGGCTTACATGTCGAATCCGATCGCACCCCCGCCCGCGCAGGCCGCGGCGAGCAGCCAGGCGACCACCGCGTTGATCGTGGGTATCGTGGGCGTCGTCTGCTGCGGCCTCGCGGCGCCTTTCGCCTGGTATCTCGGCAACAAAGAGCTGCAGTTGATCGCCGCCGGACAGTCCTCGCCCGCGGGCCAAGGCGCGGCGCAAGCCGGCAAGATTCTCGGCATGGTCGGATCGGCACTGCTGATCCTGGCCCTGGTCTGGGTCTTCTTTGCCGGCGGATTGGCGATCGTCCAAGCCATGGCCGCCAACGCCGGGAAATAGCGCCTCTGAGCTTGCGCTCCATTCGGCCGCTCGCCCCGTGGGTCCTGGTCGGACTCGCGGGGTTGGCGGCCTTCGTCGTTCTGGCCGTCTGGCAACCGACCGGGGGCGCGGAAAACTCCATCTGCCTGTTCCGGCGCGCGACCGGCATTCCCTGTCCGGGCTGTGGCTTGACCCGGGGCTTCGCGGCTCTCGCCAAGGGACATTTCGGCCAGGCCTTCGAATTCCATCCGTTCGTCTTCGTGCTCGCGCTCGAAGCGCTCGCCGCGTATCTCGTTTGGGGTTGGCTCGCATTCAAGGGGCATCCCTGGCCCGAGCGCTGGTCGCGCCGGGTCGGCCCGCTCGCCGTCGGCCACGTCGCCGTCCTGATCGCGCTCTGGCTCGGCCGCCTCGCGACCGGCACCCTCCCCTGGTAGGCTCCGCGCCGTGGCCATGATCACCCGGCGCCGCGCCCTGCTCGGCGCGATGCTCTTCTTCCTCCTGCTCGCGCTCGACCAGCTCCAGCGGCCCGAAAAGCAGGTCTCCGCGAATCTTTTGCTCGTGGCGATTCATGGCTACCAGGCGACCCTGTCGAAAGCGATGCCCGCGCTCGGCGTCCGTTGCCGGTTCACCCCCTCGTGCAGCCATTACGGCGAGGGGGCGATCCGAAAATACGGCGCGGTGATGGGCTCGTTCCGCACCGCCGCCCGAATCGCCCGCTGCGGCCCCTGGACGCCGCTCGGAACTTACGATCCGCCCTGACACTTGGTGGCTTGAGGCAAGTCCCGCAGCGACTGGCTGCTGCCGAAGGCGGCCGAAGGAGCGAAGAGGCTTGCCTCAAGCCACCCTTATGGTTGACAGCAGAGGCGGCGGACGGCGATGCTCGCGTGCATGGCCGACGATCGATTGGACTATCAAGAGCTGGTGCGCGAGGCGTTGCGCGATGTCGTAAGGCGATGCCTGGAGGTCGTGGCCGAGGAGGGGGGGCTGCCGGGCGACCACTTTTTCTATGTCAGCTTCCGCTCCAACTTCCCCGGAGTGCGCATCCCGGCGTTCCTCCGCGACAGCTATCCGGACGAGGTGACCATCATCCTCCAGCATCAGTTTTGGGACCTGGAGGTGGATCGCGAGGCGTTTTCCGTCTCGCTCAACTTCAACGCCTCGCGCCAGCGGGTGACCGTGCCTTACGAAGCGCTCACCTCGTTCGTCGATCCGACGGCGGAGTTCGGCCTGAGGTTTGGGCCAATCGAGGCGGAGGAAGGGTCGGAGACGCAGGTCCGCGGGCCGCGATCGATAGATCGGGAGGCGCAGGGGGAGAACCGGCCGGCGGGAGCGACGAACGCTCCGGACTCGGTCGGCGCCCCGGCCGCGGTCGACGGCGGCAAGATCGCGGGCGTTCTGCCGTTCGATCCGTCACGCCGCAAGTAAAGGCAAACGTCCGTCGCGAGCGGCGGCACCGTCCTCCGGAGGATGACAGGGTTCGAACCAAACCCGGCGGCGGCTCATGGCACCCGCTTTGCTGTTTCGTTCCTTCGCAGGTTTCCCTGGAGGAGCATCGACCATGACGTCCCGTGCATTCGCCCCACTGATTCCCACGCTCGTTCTCGCGGCTCTGGCCGCTTGCTCGCCCCAACAGACTGCGAAACCCGGCGCGGAAGAGCAAACCGCCGCCGCCCCATCCGCACAAACGACCCCCGCCCCGATAAGCGCGCCAGCTTCGGAGGCCACCGCCGAGGCGGATGTTCGCACCCACGACGAGCTGGGGGCGGGTCGCGAGGTCGCACCCGCCGAGTCCGCTCCCGAACCGTCGCCTTCGGCCGCGGATCTGGAAAAGAAGGAGCGCGAGCTCGCCCGTCGCGAGCGCGATCTGCGCGCCCGCGAGGCCCGCGCGTCGGCGCTCGCCGCGAAAGTCCGGGCGCCGCGAGCCGAGGCCCCGGAACCCGCTCCGATCGAACCGGAAGCCGCCGAGGCGGAGGACCCGGAGATCGCCGAGGGTCCCGAGCCGGCCGACGATGCGGATCGCGGCTATGACTCGGAACCGGCGGATCAGCCTGAGCCCGAGAGCGCGCCCGCGGTCACCGTGCCCGCCGGAGCGCACCTGACCGTCGAGCTGCTCGGCGGCCTGTCGAGCGCCACCGCCAGGACCGGCGACACCTTTCGCGTTCAGGTGGCTAAGGACGTGGAAGTCGACGGCGAGATCGCCATTCCCGCCGGGTCGGAGGTCCAAGGCGTGATCGGCGAGGCCTCGGGCGCACGCCGGGGGGTGCCCGCGCGGCTGGAGCTTCGTTTCACCGATCTGGTGCTCCCGACGGGTGAGACCTTGCCGATCCACGCGGTGCTCCAGCAGATCGGCGAGCAGACTTCGCCCGGCCGCAAAGCGGCGGCGGTGGGCGGTGGCGCCGCGGCCGGCGCGGTGCTCGGTCGGGCACTGAGCGGCAGCGGATCGCGCGGCGCCGGAACCGTGATCGGCGCGCTGGTCGGTGCGCTCGCCGGGGCGGCTCTCTCTTCGCACTCGACGCCCGAGCAGATCGAGATCCCGGCGGGCACCCTGATGGTCTTGCAGCTCGATCGCGAAGCGGAGATCGGCGGCGGCTCGCGATAGCTGTCGCGTTTGACACCATCTTCGCGCTCGGTTAGCCTGTCGGTAGCATTGCGAGAGGCTCCGCCGAAAAGCGCGGGGCACGGCAACCTGGGGCGGACACCCAAGGTGCCATCCTGTTCGGGAAGTAAGCTCCACCGAGCGGGGATGCGGCCAACTCGAAAGAGTCGGCAACGAACTGTCCGCGGCGCCAAGAAAAGCCCGTTCTCGCGATGTAGGCGATGCGGGCTTTTTCGTTGGCCCGGGAAAGTGCAGACGGCAAGTCATGGCAACCCTTCTAGCCGCACCCGTGGAGATTCCGATCCCGCCGCAACCGGCGGATCTCGAAGTCCGCCGCACGCTCCTCCTGAAAGCTCTGGCCGAGCGCATTCTGGTGCTCGACGGCGCGACCGGTACGGCGCTTCAGGCGGCGGATCTCTCCGCCGCGGATTTCGGCGGTCCGGAGCTCGAAGGGTGCAACGAAGTCCTCTGCCGCACCCGGCCGGACGTCGTCGACGGCGTTCACGAGCGCTATCTCTCTGCCGGCTGCGACGTGGTCGAAACCGACTCGTTCGGGGGCACGCCGTTGGTGCTGGCCGAGTACGGTCTGGCCGATGAGGCCTTCGAGCTCAACCGCCTTTCCGCCGCGATCGCCCGTGCCGCCTGCGCCCGCTGGGATCGACCGGACAAGCCGCGGTTCGTCGCCGGGTCGATGGGACCGACGACGCGCGCGATCTCGGTCACCGGCAACGTCACGTTCGAAGAGCTGCACGAGACTTTCCGCATCCAGGCGCTCGGGCTGATGGCCGGCGGCGCCGACTACCTGCTGCTCGAAACCGCGCAGGACACCCGGAACGTCAAAGCCGGCCTGATTGGCATCGAACAGGCGTTCGGTCAGGCGGGCTGGCGCATTCCGGTGGCGGTCTCCGCGACGTTCGAGACCACCGGCACGATGCTCGGCGGCCAGGACGCCGAAGCGCTGGTCGCCTCGGTCGCCCACTCCGACCTGCTCTACCTAGGAATCAACTGCGCCACCGGCCCGGAGCGGATGACCGACCCGCTGCGCACGCTCGCCGAGCTATCCCAGGTGCGGGTTGCGTGCGTGCCGAACGCCGGGCTGCCCGACGAGGACGGCTGCTACCGCGAAGGTCCCGAGGTGTTCGAGAAGGTGTTCGGCCGATTCTTGGATGCCGGCTGGCTCAACCTGGTCGGCGGCTGCTGCGGCACGACCGACGCCCACGTCCGCGCGCTGGTTGCCCTCGTGGAGGGGCGCAAACCGCGCGCCCTGCCGCACCACCATCGGGCTTGGGTCTCCGGTCTCGAAGCGGTCGAGCTGACGGCGGACAACCGGCCGCTCCTGGTGGGCGAGCGGACCAACGTGCTCGGCAGCCGGAAATTCAAGCGCCTGATCGCCTCGGGCGAGATCGAGGCCGCGGCGGAGGTCGGTCGCGCCCAGGTGCGCGCGGGCGCCCAAGTGCTCGACGTCTGCCTCCAAGACCCCGACCGCGACGAGCGCGGCGACGTCGAGGCGTTCCTCGGCCGGCTGATCCGCCTGGTCAAGGCGCCGCTGATGATCGATTCGACCGACGCGGTGGTGATGGCGCGGGCTCTCACCTATTGTCAGGGCAAGTCGATCCTCAACTCGATCAACCTCGAAGACGGCCGCGTCCGCTTCGACCGGGTGGTGCCGATGGCGAAAAGCTTCGGCGCCGCGCTGGTCGTCGGCACGATCGACGAGAAGGGGATGGCGGTGACGGTCGAGCGCAAAGTCGAGATCGCCCAGCGGAGCTTTCACCTGCTCACCGATGAATTCCACGTCCTCCCCGAAGACATCTGGTGGGACGCGCTGGTCTTTCCCTGCGGCACGGGCGACGCGGCATACATCGGCTCGGCGGCCCAGACGATCGCGGGCGTTGCCGCGCTCAAAGAGCAGTTCCCGGAGGCCAAGACGATCCTGGGCGTCAGTAACGTCAGCTTCGGCCTGCCGGAAGCCGGGCGCGAGGTGCTCAATTCGGTCTTCCTCTACCACGCGACCAAAGCCGGGCTCGACGCGGCGATCGTCAACACCGAGAAGCTCGCCCGCTACGCCGACATCCCCGAAGAAGAGCGCGCGCTCGCCGAGGCGTTGATCTTCCTGCCGCCCGGCGACGTCGAAGGCTCGGAGCGGGCGGTGACGGCGTTTACCGCCTATTTCCGCGGCCGGAGCACGACCGCGCGCACGGAGCTGCGTGCCGATCTGCCGCTCGAACAGCGGATCGCCCGCGCCGTGGTCGAAGGCTCGAAAGAGGGGCTGGAAGCGGATCTCGAAGCGGCCCTCGCCGATCCGCGCTGGCCCGCGCCGCTCGACCTGATCAACGGTCCGCTGATGGCCGGCATGGCCGAGGTCGGCCGCCTGTTCAACGACAACCAGCTGATCGTCGCCGAGGTGCTCCAGAGCGCCGAAGTGATGAAAGCCGCCGTCTCGTTCCTCGAAAAGCGGATGGAGAAAGTGGAGGGGAGCACACGCGGCCGGGTGCTGCTTGCGACGGTCAAAGGGGACGTCCACGACATCGGCAAGAACCTGGTCGACATCATCCTGTCGAACAACGGGTTCGAGGTGATCAACCTGGGGATCAAGGTACCGTCCGAACGGCTGATCGACGCCGTGCACGAGCACCGGCCGGATCTGATCGGCCTATCCGGCCTGCTGGTCAAATCGGCACAGCAGATGGTGATCACGGCGGACGACCTGAAAGTCGCGGGGATCGACCTCCCTCTGATCGTCGGCGGCGCCGCGCTCACCCGCCGGTTTACCCACCGGAAGATCGCGCTGGCCTACGGCGGTTTGTGCACCTACGCCAAGGACGCCATGCACGGCCTGTCGCTGGTCGAGCGGCTGACCGATCCGGCCGCGCGCCCGGCGCTCGAACGCGAGGTGGCCGAGATCCAAGCCGCCGACCGGGTGGACGCGGTGGAGGCCGCCGCTTCGAGCGAAACGAGCACGGCAACCCCGGTGATCGTCCGCCGAGATTTGGCCGTGCCCGCGCCGCCGGACTTCGATCGCCACGTCGAAGACCTCGATCTCGACAAAGTCTGGAGCTTCCTCAATCCGCAGATGGTCTACGGCAAACACCTCGGCCTGCGCGGCTCGGTGAGGAAACTCGAAGAAGCGGGGGATGAGAGGCTGGCGAAGCTCCGCGCCCTGATCGAAGAGCTGCAGGAAATCGGCCGCGAAGGCGCGATCCACGCCCGTGCCGTCTGGCGCTTCTTCCCCGCAGAGGCGGAAGGTGATCGGATCGCGTTGCGCTGCCCGGGGACTGGAGCCATCGCCGCCGAGTGGACTTTTCCGCGCCAGGCGCGAGAAGGCGGCCTTTGCCTCGCGGACTACGTCCTGCCGAACGACTCGATCGCCCTGTTCGTCACCACCGCGGGCGAAGGTGTCCGCGAGCGGGTCGAAACCTGGAAAAAGAACGGCGAGTACCTGAAGAGCCACGCCTTCGCGGCCCTCGCCCTGGAAACCGCCGAAGCCGCCGCCGAATACCTCCACCACCGCCTGCGCGCCGAGTGGGGCTTTCCCGATCCCCCCGACCTCTCCACGACCGACCAACTCGCGGCCCGCTACCGCGGCAAGCGCTACAGCTTCGGCTACCCCGCCTGCCCCGACCTCGCCTTCCAGCGCCAACTGTTCGCGGCGCTACGCCCCGAAGAGATCGGCGTCCACCTCACCGAAGGCGACATGATGGACCCGGAAGCGAGCGTCTCGGCGCTCGTCCTGGAGCACCCGGACGCGCGATATTTTGGGGTGTAAGCGTCTGGCACTCGTCTTGCTAAAACCGTCGCCTTCGGCCCGCCCGCGCGCCGTTTCGACACTTGCGTAACGGTGGCGAACCCTCGGGCGCCGAAGTTCCTGTCGTGCCGATGTAACCGTTTGCATGTTTCCGACGTAGAACAGATGGCGGGCGGGGTTCGGGTCGCTCTATGAGCCTCCCTAACTCCCAAGAATTCCCCTCCGTGACTCCTCCGCAAGGTGCCACCGGGACGGCGAACAGCCCTCTCGATGGTGGGTTGCGCCCGAGCCTCGTCTGCCCTCTCCATTGAAAGGATCGAAGGTCATGTCGTTCTCTTTACGCCTCCTGTTTCGGGGGTCTAGTCTTTTTGTGCCTTCTCCGCGCGGCGACGGTCTCTACGCGTTGCTCTGCCCCCGGGGAAGCGGCGCCAACTCCCGCCTCCGCTTCGATTCGCGCGACCTGGCCGCGGCGGGTGCCGAGCAGGCGATGCTCGGCTGGTCGGCTCGCCCGGCCGGGACGACCGCCGGCTTCTGGTCTTTGGCGGGGGCCGATCTCGCTCTTGTCGCCCCATCGCTGGGCCGGCCGGCGAAGACTCAGGGAATCGAGCTCGAAACCGACCTCGAAGCCGATCTCGCTTCGGTCGGGCTCGGGCTTCGGTGCCTTGCGCCGCGGCTCGGCGGGACCGCCGCGCTCGCCGCCGCGGGTCTCGGCGCCCGGATTCGACTCCCCTTGGGAACCTTGGGCGCCTGGTCCTCCAGCGGTTGGCAGCGGCTGCGGGCCGGCTGGTTGTTCCGCGGCGATGCGGCCGGGGGGTGCGCATTCCTGTTGGCAGAAATCTCCACCGATTCTCTCGAGATCGAAGACCTCGAAGGGGCCAAGAGCCTTCGGCTCGCGCCGCACGCCAACCGGATGCTCGAGCTCGAAATCGAGCCGGCGGAACCGGCCGCGAACCTCGCGATCGACAAGCGGGAGCCAGTTGGCATCGGCTGCTCGTAAAGACGAAAGTTTGGCGCGGCTTTTGCTCCTTGCTCGCGTAATCTGCGACGTTCTTCGATACGCTGCCGCCGTGACGAATCGCGTCGGCCAACAAGGAGGAGAGAAGGAATGAGCTACCCCCTGGAGGAAATCGAGGGTATCGGTCCGGCCTTTGCGGCCAAGCTCGGAAACATCGGTATCAAGACGACCTCCACCTTGCTCAAACGGTGCGCGAATCCCAAGGGACGCCAACGGATCGCGACCGAAAGCGGCGTCTCCGAAGAGCTGCTGCTCAAGTGGGCCAACCTCGCCGATCTGATGCGCGTTCGCGGGGTCGGCCGGCAATACGCCGAGCTGCTGGAAGGGGCCGGAGTCGACACGATCAAAGAGCTGCGGACGAGGAAGCCGAGCCATCTGGCGGCCAAGATGGCCGAGGTCAACGCGGTGAGGAAACTGACCCGGCGGATTCCGGTCCCGAGCATGATCGAGGAGTGGATCGAGCTGGCGGCGAAGCTCGCCCCGGTCATCACGTATTAATCGTGCACATCCTTTTGTAGACTTTACCTACCAGTCGCCGAGCGGCAGGATCTCGCACGGCGCGCCCGCCGGCTGCGGCGGCGCGCCCGCGCGAACCCGGACCAGCGCGGTGCCGAGCGCGAAGGCGGCCAGGTCGTGCGAGCCGCGCGAAAGCCGCGGCGTCGCCCGGATCGTCCCCGACGAGAACGTCACCTCCGCGGTCAAGAAGCGGTCGCGCGCTCCCGCGCCGGGGAGCGGCGCCGCCAGCTCCGCCGCGAGCGCTCCGTGCCAGAAGCCGTCGGGCACGCCGAGCCAACGGCGGAGCGCCGGGCGGACGAAGAGCCAGAAACAGGCCATGACCGACGCGGGGTTGCCCGGCAGGCCGAACACGATCCCGCCGTCGTGGACCGCGAAGACCAGCGGTTGCCCCGGCTGGATCGCCACCCCGTCGAGCACGATCCGGCAACCGAGCCGCGCGAGCACGCCCTCGACCAGATCGTGCTCGCCCATCGACACTCCGCCGCACAAGAGCAGCACGTCGTAGCCGAGGCCGCGCTCGATCCGGGTCGACAGCTCCTCTTCGCGATCCGGCGCGATCCCCAGGGATTCGGCGGCGAGGCCGAACGAGCGGCAAGCCGCGAGCAGGAAATCGGTGTGCGAATCGCGCAATTGGCCCGGGGCCGGCTCGACCTCGGGCGGCACCACCTCGTCGCCGGTCGCGAGGATCGCGACGGTCGGCGGCCGCACCACCGGAATCTCGGCATACCCATGGGCGGCGAGCAGGGCGAGCGCACCCGGGCCGATCAGGGCTCCGGCCGCGAGCAGAGGGTCGCCCGCGCGCATGATCTCGCCGCGACGCCGAATGTGATCGCCCGCGGCCGCGGCGGCGCGAAAGACCACGCGGTCGCGCCCGCCGTCGGTCTGCTCGACCGGGATCACTCGGTCGCCACCTTGCGGCAAGGGGGCGCCGGTCATGATCCGAACCGCGGAGCCCGCAGGCAAGACGAAACCCGGCGGGTCGCCCGCGCGGATCGCTCCGATCACCGGCGTCGGTTCGCCGCCCGGAGCGAAGTCGGCGCCGAGCGCATAGCCGTCCATTGCCGAGACGTCCGCGGCGGGCACGTCCACCCGGGCGGCCAGGGCACGGCCAAGCGTCCGGCCCGCCGCCTGGCGGCGCGGCAGCGAAACCGACCGCGGCGGTCGGCGGTCGAGCTCCCGGGCGATTCGAGCCCAGGCTTCTTCGGGGGCAAACATCGGACGGGTTCTTCGGTTCTCCGGCTCCAATGGTATCCTTTCGCCCGATCCGAAAAGAGAGCGGGGCATGATGCAGTCGCAAACGGAGGAAGACCTCCCCACCACCGAGGAGACTTCGTTTCAATATCGAGGGAGCCTCTCCGAGGTCGCCCTGCCGGAGATCCTCTACACGATCGATCGCTTTGGGGTGCCGGGGCTGATGGAAGCCTCGCGCCTGGGGTCGATCAAGAAGGTCTTCCTGCGCGAAGGCAATGTCGTTTCGGCCAGCTCGTCCGACCTCGCCGACAGCCTCGGCCACCACCTGGAGCGCAGCGGCCTGCTTACGCCCCAGGTTGTCGCCGAGGCGATGGATGCGCGCCGCCAAACCAACCAGCGGCTCGGGGTGCTGCTGATCGAGCGTGGCCTGCTCACCCCCGCGCAGGTCTACCAAGCGATCCGCCAGCAAATCGAGGGGATCGTCTGGAGCCTGTTCGATTGGCCGGACGGCGAGATCCGGTTCAAGATCGGCGGCTTCCGAACGCCCGACGCGATCCGCATCCAGCTGCCGATGCGCCAGGTGATCCTGCGCGGCATCGAACGGTCGCAGAACGCCAAGACCCTGGTCGCCCGGCTCGGCCGTAAGGAGACGGTGTTCGAGGCCTGCTTCCGCACCGAGGATCTGATCGAAACCGCGCTCGACACCGACGAGATGCGCCTGCTCGAGCTGGTGGACGGCCGCCGCACTCTGTTCGAGATCTGCACCCAAGGACCGCGGGGGGTGGCGGAAAACGGCAAGCTGCTTTACGCTTTTCACGCGCTGCAGTTGATCCGCCGGTGCGAGGTGCCCGCGGCGCCGGTCGCGGAGTCCCCCCTCGATGATTCCACGGGGGCGATTCGCATCCGGTTCAAGACCGCCACCCCGAAACCCGGCTCCTGAAGCGCCGCCCCTACCCCTTCGAGGAGTCGCTCCCAGATGCCGATCTATGAATACCAATGCCTGGTGTGCGGCACGCGCACCGAGCACCTGCAAAAGATTTCCGATCCCCCTCTGCCCGCCTGTCCGAAATGCGGCGGCGAGGTCAAGAAGCTGATCTCCTCCCCGGCGTTTCAGTTCAAGGGGAGCGGTTTCTACGCCACGGATTACGCCGGCAAGAGCGGCGGGGCGGCCAAGTCGGAGTCGTCCTCGTCCGAGGCGAAAGATGCGAAATCGGACGCCGCCAAGAGCGAGAAGAGCGACAGCGGCTCTTCGAGCTCGTCGGAGGGCAAGGCGGAGTCCAAAACCGAAGCCAAGCCGGAGAAGAAGGAAACCGCGGCCAAGGCGGACTAAGGCTTCCGCCTCATCGCCCCTTCGGATGAGCATGGACGCACCCACCGTTCCGCCTCGCATCGCCGTCGTCACCGGCGCCTCCCGCGGTCTCGGTTTGGCGTTTTCTCGGGTTCTTGCCGAGGAGGGCTTTTCCCTCGCGCTCGGCGCGCGCGATGCGGCGGCGCTCGAACGGATCGCGGCCGAGCTGCCCGGCAGCCACTTGGCCCACCCGCTGGATGTTGAAAACCGGGCGAGCGTCGAGGCGTTCCGCGACGCCGTGGTCGGCCGGTTCGGCCGGGTCGACCTGCTGGTCAACAACGCCGGGATCGGTATCTTCAAGCGCCTCGACGAGCTGTCGGCGGAGGAGTTCGATCGCCAGTTCCGGGTGAACGTCCGTGGCGCCTGGTTCGCGACGAAGGCGTTCCTCCCCGCGCTCGAAGCGGCCGGCGGGATGGTGGCGATGATCTCCTCGGACGTCTCGACCCGGACCTTTCCGACCGGCGGCGCCTATACCGCGTCCAAATTTGCGCTACGCGCAGTCTCCCGGACGCTGCAACAGGAGCACCCGAACCTGCGAGTTTTGGAGCTGCGCCCCGGTGCCACCGACACCTTCTTCGCCGGCTCGACGGCGGGGGCCGAGGGAAAGGAGTGGTTCCTGCGCCCCGAATCGGTGGCCGAGATCCTGCGCCTCGCGGTGCGTCTGCCCGTGGAGGTCAGGCTGGAGGAGGTCGTCCTTCGCAGCCGGTCCCAGCCGCCCGAGTATTGATCGCCCGGCAAAGAAACCTGCTTGACTATTCATGCAGGCTCATGCAGTATCCGCCGCATTCTTTTGCGCGCCGATCCGTGCGCGTAAGCGGAGTACTTCCATGAGCCCTGAAGACGACCTGCATCGAGACCGCCGCCGCGTGATCCTGGATCTGCTCCGGGCGCGCCGGATCGCGAACCAGCTGGAGCTGGTGGGTCTGCTCGGCGAGGAGGGGATCGAGGCGACCCAATCGAGCGTGAGCCGCGATCTGCGGTTCCTCGGGGTCGCCAAAGTCGCGGGCCATTACGTGGCACCTTCGGGAGAGGTTCCGGCGGGAACGGATTTCGGGCCGATCGGCGGCTTCGTCCACGGTGCGCGGACCGCCGGTCCGAACCTGATCGTGCTCGAAACCGCGGTCGGCACGGCGCAGACGGTCGCGATCGCGATCGACCGCTCCGGCTGGCCGGAGGTGGTGGGGACGCTGGCGGGCGACGACACGATCTTCGTCGCCACCGCGAACGCGCGAGATCAACAGCGGTTCCTTCGTCATCTGGACCTTTTGCGGGAGGGACAATCCCATGGCTGAGATGACTGAGCTGGCGGCGAACGCCGATCTCGATCCGACCCGGGGCGAGCCGATCGTCCTGGCGTTTTCCGGCGGGCTCGATACGTCGTATTGCATCCCCTGGCTCGCCGAGAGTTACGGCCGGCCGGTGGTAACGGTGACGGTCGATACCGGCGGGCTCGACGCCGCGGCGGCCGAGGAGCTGGCCGAGCGCTCGCGCGCGCTCGGGGCCGTGGCGCACCATCGCATCGAGGCCAAAGACGAATTCTTCGATCGGGTGCTCAAGTTCCTGATCCTCGGCAACGTCCGGCGCGGCCAGCTCTATCCGCTGTGCGTCGGGGCCGAGCGCTCGATCCAGGCGCAGGCGGTCGCCCACGCCGCGGCCGAGCTCGGCTCGCGCACGGTGGCCCACGGCTGCACCGCGGCGGGCAACGATCAGGTCCGGTTCGAAGTGGCGTTACGGACGCTCGCGCCGGGGCTCGAAATCCTCGCTCCGGTGCGCGACCATCCGCGACCGCGCGCCGCGCAGGTGGCCTACCTGCAAGCGAAGAATCTGCCGATCCCGCCGTTCGGCGCCGCCTATTCGATCAACCGCGGGCTCTGGGGGACGACGATCGGCGGCCGGGAGACGTTGGGGAGCGAAGGGACGATTCCGGAACAGGCGTGGGTGCTGTCGCACGGCGCTTTTACCGATCCGCGTCCGGCCGTCGGCCATCGGCTCGGCTTCGACCGCGGCATTCCGACCTCCTGGGACGGCGAGGCGCTCGCCCCCGTCGAATTGATCGAGCGGATCGAGCGCGAGGCGGCGCCGTACGCGATCGGCCGCGGCATTCACCTCGGCGACACGATCCTCGGCACCAAGGGGCGTGTGGCGTTCGAGGCGCCGGCCGCGGAAGTGCTTCTTGTGGCGCACCGGGAGCTGGAAAAACTGACCCTCACCGGCAGGCAGCAGCGGGTGAAGGAGATTGTCGCCTCGACGTACGGCGATCTGGTCCACGAGGGGCAGCATCTCGATCCGGTCTGCCGCGACATCGAGGCGCTGCTGTTGTCGAGCCAGGAGCGGGTGACGGGCGAGGTCCGGCTCCTCTTCCGTCCGGGCAATTTGTTCGTCGAAGGGGTCGTGTCGCCCTATTCGTTGCTCGCCGCCACGCGCGGCGTCTACGGCGAGGCGGCGGGGGAGTGGACGTCGGAGGATGCGCGGGGCTTGTCCCGTCTGGCGGCGTTGCCCGGCATGCTCCATCGGCGGGCCGGTTCGGAGGAGATCTAAGTGAAAGCCGTGATTCTCGACAAGATCGCATCGGTGACCAAGACCTGTCGCTTGAAGCGCGAGGTGCTCACCAGCTCGGAGATTCCCTGCCGCGAGGGGATCGTGGTCGCCGTGCGCGTGCTGACCGACAAGACGACCTACAACCAGATGGAGCTGCCGAGCGGCCGGATGGCGCTGGTCAAGAAGGGCGATGTGGTCGCGGGCGCGCTCGGCCACCGGCAGGCGCTGTTCGGCTATTCCGGCCACCTGCCCGACCATCTCGTGCCGGGCGACCGGGTCCAGCTGCTCAACATCGGCGGCGTGCTCGGCATTTGCGATTCGATCAACCCGGATCTGGGTCCGCCGTTCGAGACGGAAGTGATCGGCGCCGTCCTGTCGTTTCCGTTCCTCGGCGAGCGGGTGGGCGTTCCGGCGCGGATCGGCGAACGGCCGCTCGACCTTACGGCCCCTCTGGAGGCTTCCGGCGTGCCGGTGATCGCGATGGTCGGTTCGTGCATGAACAGCGGCAAGACCGCGGCGGCCTGCACGCTGATCAGCCATCTGGCGCACGCGGGCTACACGGTCGACGCGTTCAAGGCGACCGGCGTTTCGCTGCGCCGCGACATCCTGGCGATGGAAGACGCGGGGGCCCGGACCACGGCCATCTTCACCGATCTCGGAGTCGTCTCGACCTCCAGCGCAAACGCCGCCGCGGTTACCCGGACGCTGCTCACCCAACTCGCCGCGGGCAAGCCCGAAGCGATCATGGTCGAGCTGGGCGACGGCCTGCTCGGCGCCTACGGTGTGGATGCGATCCTCGACGACGACGAGGTGAAGAAGGCGTTCACCGCGGTGATCCTGGCGGCGAACGATCCCGTCGCCGCCTGGGGCGGCGTGCGGCTGCTGCGCGAGCGGTTCGGCGTCGAACCGCTCGCCGTCACCGGACCCGCGACCGACAACCTGGTGGGGACCCGGATCATCGAAGAGACCGTGGGCGTGCCGGCGATCAACGCCCGCACCGAAGGGGAGCGCCTGGCGAAGCTGGTCCGCTCCCGACTGATGCCGTACGACCCCGCGCGCGTCGCGGGAGGGGAGCTTGCGAGTTGATCACGTCGAACCATACGGCCCGCACGGTGGTGATCGGCGGCTCGGGGTACATCGCGGGGGAGCTGCTCCGGCTGCTCGCGGTCCATCCGTTCCTGCGCGATCTGGCGGTGATCTCGGAGAGCAAGCCGGGAACCCGGATCGAAGAGGCGTTTCCGCATCTCGAAGGGGCGTATCCCGATCTCAAGTTCCTCGGGGTCGATGCGCTGCCGCGGCTGTTCGCCGAAAACGAGACGGTCGCGGTGTTTTCCGCCGCGCCGCACGGCGCCTCGGCGCCGCTGGTCGATTCGCTGCTCCTGACCGCCGAGCACGCGGGCGCGCGGGTGCGGCTGGTCGATCTGTCGGCGGATTTTCGTTTTCCCGATTCCGCAAGCTATGAGCGGGTATACGGCCACCCGCACGGCGCGCCGGGGCGTCTCGCGGAGTTCGTCTCCGCCGTGCCGGAGCATCTGGCCGCGGCGCCGCTCGGGCGGGTCGCCCACCCGGGGTGCTTCACCACGTCCGTGCTGCTCGCCTCGGTGCCGCTACTCATCCTCGGGCTGATCGAGCCGCGGTTCACCGTGGTCGCGGTGACCGGCAGCACGGGCGCCGGGCGGACCCCGACCGCCACCACGCATCATCCGGAACGGCGGAGCAACCTGTTCGCCTACAACCCGCTCGGCCATCGCCACGAGCCCGAGATGCGGCTGCATGCTGGCACTGCCGCGGGGCAACCCGTCGAGATCGCCTTCGTGCCGCAATCCGGGCCGTACGCCCGCGGCATCTACGCCACGATCCAAGCCCGCCTGGCGCGGCCGGTCGATCTCGAAGAGGTGGTGGCGGGCGTCGCACGGTTCTACGCCGGCTCGCCGTTCGTCAAAGTCGCCGCCGCGGGAGGCAAACCGCCGCGGCTGCAAGACGTCGTCGGCACCAACCGGGCTCTCCTCTCGTTCGCGCTGCGCGGCGAGGATCTGGTCGCGTTCTCGACGATCGACAACCTGGTGAAGGGGGCTGCCGGCGGCGCGGTCCAATGGATGAACCGGCTGCTCGATCTGCCCGAGGTCGCGGGGTTGGCGCAGCCGGGTTTGGGCTGGATCTAATCAGGAAGGGGAAAGGGATGGTCGATCTGGAAGTCGCACCGGCGAAATCCGCCGCCGAAGAAGAAGCCCGCTGGCTGCTGCCGGTCTACGCCCAGCTGCCGGTCGAGCCGGTGCGCGGCGAAGGGGTCAAGCTCTGGACGCGCGACGGCCGCGAGCTGCTCGATTTCTACGGCGGCCACGCGGTCGCCCTGCTCGGCTACGGCCATCCTCGGCTGCTCGAGGCGCTCGCCGCCCAGGCCGAGACGATGTTCTTCCAGAGCAACCTGGTGCCGCTCGAAATCCGCGCCCGCGCCGCGCACGCGCTGGTCTCGTTCGCCCCTGCGGGGCTCTCTCGCGCGTTCCTGGTCAACAGCGGCGCCGAAGCGAACGAGAACGCATTGCGCCTCGCGATCCGCCAGACCGGGCGCGGGCGGATCGTCGCGCTCGAAGGGAGTTTCCATGGCCGGACCGCGGCGGCGGCGGCGGTCACCTGGGGCGCGGAGAAATGGGCCGCTTTTCCCTCGAACCCTTTCGAGGTCGAGTTCGTGCCGGTCGGCGATCTCGCCGCGCTCGAACGCGCGCTGAAGCTGCGTGGCGAGGCGGACTCGAGGGTAGCGGCGTTGATCCTCGAACCGGTGCAGGGGATGGCCGGCGCGGTCGATCTCGGCGCCCCGTACCTGGCCGCGGCGCGGGAGCTGACCAAGGCCGCCGGCGCGCTGTTGATCTTCGACGAGGTGCAGTGCGGCATGGGGCGCACCGGGCAACCGTTCGCGGCGCAGTTTTATGGCGTGACGCCCGATCTATTGACGACGGCCAAAGGCCTCGCGGGCGGCTTTCCGGCCGCCGCGGTGCTGGTTTCGGATGCGGCGGCTTCCGGGTTGAAAAAAGGCGATTTGGGCACGACGTTCGGCGGCGGGCCGCTCGCCTGCGCGCTGATCGAAGCGACGATCGCCGCGATCGAACAGGAGGACCTGCTCGCCCGGGTGCGCCGGCTCTCCGCGCGGCTGCGGTCCGAATGCGTGGGCGGCGTCGTGACCGGCGTTCAAGGCGCGGGCTTTCTGCTCGGCTTGCGTTGCGCGCGGCCGGCGAAAGAGGTGCAAGCCGAGCTGCTCGATCGCGGCCTGATGACCGGCACCAGCGCCGACCCGTTCGTGCTGCGCCTGCTGCCGCCGCTCGTGCTCGAAGACGCCCATGTGGACGCGCTCGTCGCCGCGCTTCGAGAATTGCCCGGAGCGCCTGCATGAAGCGCTTCGTCTCGCTTTCCGAGCACTCGCGCGAGGAGATCGGCGAGCTGTTGGCGCTTGCCTCGCATCTGGAGAAGCATCCCGATCCGGCGGCGCTGGCGCGCACGTTGCCGGGCAAGGTCCTCGGGCTCTTGTTCTTCAACCCGTCGCTCCGGACGCTATCGAGCTTCCAGGCCGGCATGGCGCGTCTCGGCGGCTCCTGCTTCGTGATTTCGCCCGGCCAGGGGAGCTGGCAGCTCGAAACCCGCACCGGCGTGGTGATGGACGGCGCAGCGGCGGAGCACGTGCGCGAGGCGATCCCGGTGCTTGCCGGCTATGCCCATGCGCTCGGCATCCGCTCGTTCGCGGGCGGGACGGATCTCGAAGCCGACCTTGCCGACGCGACGTTCGCCGCGATGGCGGCGACGCTCGAAGCGTCGTATCCGGTGCCTCTGATCAACCTGGAGTCGGCGATCGACCACCCGTGCCAGGCGCTCGGCGATTGGAAGACGCTCGACGATCTCGGCGTTCCGGCGGCGGGCGGCAAGCTCGTGCTCACCTGGGCGCGCCACCCGAAGCCGCTGCCGCTCGCGGTGCCCGCGACCGTGGTGCAGATGGCGGCGGCCCGCGGCATGGAGGTCACCGTTCTGCGCCCCGAGGAATATGCGCTCCCTGAGCCGCTGATGGAGCGCGCTCAGGGAGCGGCCGCGCTCTCGGGCGGATCTGTCGCCGAGACCGCCGATCGCGACGCGGCGCTCCGCGGCGCGCACGTGATCTACGCCAAGTCGTGGGCTTCGCCCAAGCATTACGGCGACCTCTCGGCGGAGTCCGACCTGCGCGCGCGCTACGCCGACTGGACGGTGAACGAGTCGTGGTTCCGCCCCGCGGCGCCCGGCGCGCGGTTTCTCCACTGCCTGCCGGTGCGCCGAAACGTGGTGGTGGCCGACGAGGTGCTCGACGGGCCGCGGAGCGCCGTGTTGCCCCAGGCCCACAACCGGATGTGGGCGCAGATGGCGGTGTTGCATCGAATGTTGGCCGGCCTCAAGAAGGGAGCGCCATGAACCACCACGATTCGAACCTCGAGGTCGCCGGCTTGAAGCTCGCGATTCCGTACATCCGGCTCTTCCAGGGCAAGACCTTCGTGATCAAGGCGGGCGGCGGCGCGTTCGCCGACGAGCGGACCACGCTCGCGCTGCTCGAACAGGTGGAGATTCTCCACCGCCTCGGCGTGCGGGTGGTCCTGGTCCACGGCGGCGGGCCGCAGGCCTCGGCGCTCGCCGCCACCTTGGGCGCGTCGGTCGAGTTCAAGGCCGGCCGCCGGGTGACCGACCCGATCTCGCTCGACGCGGCGACCATGGTGCTGAACGGCGCGGTCAACACGCAGATTCTCGCCCTCTGCCGCCGGGTGGGCGTGCCGGCGGTCGGTCTTTCGGGGGTGGACGCGGGGCTGATCGTCGCGCGCCGCCGGCCGCCGATCGAAGTGGACGGCGAGACCGTCGATTACGGCCTGGTGGGCGACGTGATCCGCGTCGATCCGAAAGTGGTGGTGGCGCAGCTCGACGCGGGGCTCGTGCCGGTCGTGAGCCCGATCTCGGCCGACGAGGCGGGGGGCCTGTTGAACGTCAACGCCGACACGGTCGCCGCCCATCTCGCGGTCGCCCTTTCGGCCGAGAAGCTGATCGTCCTGACCGGCGCCGCGGGCATTCTCGAACGCGAGGAAGACGCGGGCTCCCGGATCTCCTACACCGACCTCGCGGGGCTTGCCGAGCTGAATCGCAAAGGGGCGCTCGGCGCCGGCATGCGGCCCAAGGCGGCTGCAATCGAGCAGGCATTGCTCCAGGGCGTGCGCCGGGTCCACGTGATCTCGCAGACCGCTCCCGACGCGCTGCTGCGCGAGGTGTTCACCAACGAGGGGAGCGGCACCCTGGTGGTGGCCGACATCCACGCCCTCTCCCCGGCCGAGCTGGCGGCGGCCGGATAGGGTGGATCGATGAGCGCACCTCCCTCGCCCGCCGAAGTTCTCGCGCTTCATCGGCTCGCGGTCTCGACCCCCTCGGTCTCCGGCAACGAAGGCGCGCTCGCCGAGCGCATGGCCGGGTGGCTCGCGTCGCACGGCGCGTGGGTCGAGCGCTTCGGGAACACTTTGCTCGCGATCCACGAAGGGGCCTCGCCCGACGCCCCGGTGATCCTGCTCGACACCCATCTCGACACCGTGCCTCCGGCGTCGGGCTGGTCGCGCGAGACGTTCGACGCGACGGTCGAAGAGGGTCGCGTCTACGGCCTCGGTTCGAACGACGCGAAAGCTTCGCTCGCCGCGATGTCTGCGGCGTTCGTCGCCTGCCTCGGCCGGCCGCTGCCGTTTGCGCTCGCGCTCGCGCTGGTCGAGCAGGAGGAGACCAAGGGTCTCGGGACCGAGCGCGTGCTCGCGGCGCTCGCAGAGCGCGGGCGGAAGATCGCGGGCGCGATCGTCGGCGAACCGACCGGCCTCGACGTCGCGATCGCCCAGAAAGGACTGATGGTGCTGGAGCTGGTCGCCCGCGGCGAGGCCTGCCACGCGGCCCACGCCCGGTCGCTCGGCGCGAAGAACGCCGCGCGCGAGCTGGCGCGCGACCTGCTGGCGCTCGAAGCGCTCGAATTTCCCACCCATGCGGCGCTGGGGCCGGTGACGATCGAGCCGACCCTGCTGCGCGCCGGCACCGCGAGGAACGTCCTGCCCGCCGAGGCGACCGCTCTCGTCGACGTGCGGACGACGCCCGAAGTTACGCCGGAGGCGATCGCTCTGGCGATCGGCGGCGCGGTCGGAGCGGAGGTCCGCGTGCTTTCCGACCGGCTCCGCCCGCGCGCGACGCCGGAAGACTCGCCGCTGCTTGCCGCCGTCCTCTCCGTCCGTCCGGTCGCAAAGTTGTACGGCTCGCCGACGCTTTCCGACTGGGCGCTGATCGACGCGCCCGCGATCAAATGCGGCCCCGGCCGCTCGGAGCGCTCGCACCGGGTCGACGAGTACGTCGAAGAGGAAGAGGTGCTCGCCGGGATGCGGTTCTACCTCGCACTCATCGAGGCGCTCGCCTCGGGGGATGTCCCTGGGAGCGCCAGGCTCCAGCCTGGCGTTTCTCGCAGCAAGGAAGAGTTTCGATGAGTCGAAGCCAAAAACGCCAGGCTGGAGCCTGGCGCTCCCAGGGAGAAGCTCGATGACCCGCCTCTGGGACAAGGGCGTGCCGCTCGACCAGCGGGTGCTCCGCTACACCGCGGGCGAGGACCATGCGCTCGACGAGCGGCTGGTCGCCTACGACGTCCGCGCCTCGATCGCCCACGCTGAGATGCTGTGCGAACAGAAGCTCCTATCGGAAGAAGACCTTGCCGCGATCCGCGCCGGGCTCGAAGCCTTGAGCGCGGAGCACGCCGAGGGGTCGTGGAAAATCGAGCTGGCCGACGAGGATTGCCACACCGCGCTCGAACGGCGGCTCACCGAGCGGATCGGGCCGGCCGGCGCGCGCATCCATCTCGGTCGATCGAGAAACGACCAGGTGCTCGCGGCGCTCCGCCTCTACCTGCGCGACGCGGTGGCGGATCTCGCGGAAGGCGCCCGGGCGATCGGCTCGGCGCTCGACGATCTCGCCGCCCGGCACTTCGATGTGCCGCTCCCCGGCTATACCCACATGCAGCCCGCGATGCCGAGCACGGTAGTCCTCTGGGCCGGCGGCTTCGCGAGCGAGATGCGCGACGACGCGGAGGGGTTCGAGGCGGCGCTCCGCCGGATCGAGAAAAACCCGCTCGGTTCGGCCGCCGGCTACGGCGTGCCGAAGATCCTGCCGATCGATCGCGAAGCGACGCGTGCGAAGCTCGGCTTCCGTGAGATCCACCAGCCGGCGACCGCGGTCCAACTCTCGCGCGGCAAGGCCGAGGCGCAGGTGCTGTTCGAGATCGCCCTTCTGCTCCAGGATTGCGGCCGCCTGGCCGCCGATCTCGTTCTCTTCTCGATGAAGGAGCTGGGCTTCGTCAGTCTGCCGCCCGAGATGACCACCGGCTCCTCGATCATGCCGCAGAAGCGCAACCCGGACGTCTTCGAGCTGATCCGCGCCCGCACCGCGGCGGGGCACGGCGGCCTCCTCGAAGCGCTCGCGATTCCCGCCAAGCTCCCTTCCGGCTACCACCGCGATCTCCAGCTGCTCAAAGCCCCCCTGTTTCGCGGCATCGACCTCGCTCTGGAAACCACAGCGATCCTCGCCCACGCGCTCCCCGGCGTCCGCTTCCACCCCGAGAAGATCCACCTCGACCCGGAGCTGTCCGCGGCGGAAGACGCCTACCGGTTGGTGCTCGAAGAGGGGATACCTTTCCGCGAGGCGTACGCCCGGGTGGCGGAGCGGCTGGCGCGACAACCTCTGGCGGAGGCCGAACTAGAGTTAGATAATCACACCTGATCCAAGTTCACGAGCCGATCGCGTGTGCGAGTACACGATTTGACCGAATAAGGTGTCCGTGACGAGCATGAGAACGATTCGCATTGCCGCGGCGCTCTGCGCCCTGGTGGGCATTTGCGCGTTCGCCGCCTCCGCCCTCACGCCGTACCTCGTGCACGACATCGACCCCCGGTTCGTCAGCGAGGGCTCGTCTCCCCACGATTTCGTTTCCCTGGGCGGGCGGGTCGCCTTCCTTGCCGGCCATGGGCTGCCTGCGCTCTATGCCACCGCCGGCGTGCCCGGAGAGACGTCGCGGCTCGGCACCGAAGATCAGGAGGTCCGCTCTCGGCTCGTCGCCGCCGGCCCGCGCGCCTACTTCGCCGGTTGCGGCGGCGGCTGCGGGCTCTGGTCGACCGATGGCACACCGGGCGGTACGTTCCGGATCGTCGCCACCTCGTTCGTCGGCTCTTCGAACGTCGAGGCGGTTGCTCTCGCCGGCTCCGGCGCTCCGCGCACCTTCGTCTCGTTCGACGCCGGCCGCGGCAACGATCTCTGGACGACCGACGGCACCCCCGGCGGGGCCCGCCGCGTCGCCTTGGCCGCCCGGCGGGTCCGCGCTCTCACCGGCGGGAACGGCAAGGTCTTCTTCTTCGCCGATCTGCCGTCGGTTTCGGGCGCCCTGTTTTCGAGCGACGGGCAGCCGGGAGGGACTCATCGGCTCGGCTCCTCGCGCGACGGCCGGTTCATGACCCTCGTCGGGGGGCGTCTGCTGTACCAGTCCGGGAGCGAGCTGTGGGCGAGCGACGGCACCCCCGCCGGCACTCGGCGCCTGGCGATCCTCCCCAACGCCGGGGCGCCGATCACCGCCGCGGGAGGGCGCGGTTACTTCTTTCTCTACAACGGCGGCCTGCGCGAGCTGTGGGCGAGCGACGGCACCGCCGCCGGTAGCCGCCGGGTCGCGACCGAGATGTCCATCGGCCAGGAGGACCTGCTGGCGGCGGTGGGCGCCCGGGTCGCCTATTACAGCTACGACGATCCCCACGGCTATGAGCTGTGGACGAGCGACGGCACGACGGCGGGGACCCGGATGGTCAAGGATCTCTGCCCCGGCACCTGCTCGGGCGCGGGGCACTTCGGCATCTCCGCGCTCGGCAAATTCTGGTTCGACGGGCAGACCCCGGCCCGCGGCTCCGAGCTTTGGACGAGCGATCTTTCGCCGGCCGGCACGCGACTCGTGCGCGACCTTTGCCGCGGCAACTGCTCCGGCGACCCGCTGGGCCTCTTCGCGGCCGGCAGCCGGATCTATTTCACCGCTTCGGGGACCAACAGCTCGCGCCAGATCTGGACCAGCGACGGCAGCGCGGCGGGCACGATCGCGGTCTCGCCGCCAGGCCAGGGGCAGTCGCTCAACGCCGCGCCATTCGGTGCCTCGGGGATCGTCTTCGCGGGTATCGACGATGTCCATGGCGCCGAGCCCTGGATCTCGAACGGCACGCCCGCGGGCACGTTC
>Ga0068860_100001358_pt1 | contig 26594 bp, 26 predicted proteins | sample KBSSwiS32_FD_66597 | JGI IMG/M metagenome (GOLD analysis project Ga0068860, IMG submission 66597) | Switchgrass rhizosphere microbial communities from Kellogg Biological Station, Michigan, USA - KBS Switchgrass S3-2 | ecosystem: Host-associated > Plants > Roots > Rhizosphere > Soil ...
CGATTTCGCCCAGCTGGTGAAGAGCTACGCCAACGCGCCCAGCGGCCCGGAAACGCGGTACAGCCCGGCGGAGTGCACGGGATGCGAGAAGCGGCCCGTGACGGGCGACCTCGAGGAGCGGCACATCTCGACCTCGTTCATCGAGCGCCAGAACCTCACCATGCGGATGTCGATCCGTCGCTTTACCAGGTTGACGAACGCGTTCTCGAAGAAGATCGAGAATCACGCGGCGCACGTGGCGATTCACTTTTTCTTCTACAACTTCTGCCGCCCTCACGCGAGCCTCGGCGGCAAGACTCCGGTCCAAGCCGCGGGCGTAGATTCCCGCCGGTGGACGGTCGGCGACCTAGTTGGGCTGCTCGATAATCCAAAGGATTGAAACGCTACCACTACCGCTATCGGGCCCGGATAGCCGCTATCTGCTTCGGATAGCCGCTATCTGGCCTGGATAGCGGCTATCTGCTCTGGATAGCGGCTATCTGCTCTGGATAGCGGCTATCTGCTCTGGATAGCGGCTATCTGGCTTGGATAGCGGCTATCTGCTCTGGATAGCGGCTATCTGGCCTGGATAGCGGCTATCCGCTCTGGATAGCGGCTATCTGGCTCGGATAGCGGCTATCTGGAGACCAATGCGCACTTCACCTCCGCAAACCCGCTTTCCGCGCCGGATCGCCAAGTCCCGACGCGGGAAGCCGCTTTCGCCGGCTACGCCGCCATGACGCCGACCGCGTGAGCCCAGCGCGACTTGCTGAGCGCTTGCGCGGCCGAGAGGTCGGCTGCCGTGACCCCGCCGGCTCCGCCGAGGCGTACGACCACCAGGTTTTCCCGCACGGACATTTCGACGACCGATCCCTCATCGCGACAGGTCGAGAGGACGAACGGCACGAAGCGGTCGGTCTCGCCCTCCGCGGCCAGGCGGAAGAACAAGAACCGCAGCTTCACCGCACTCACCTGGCCCGGCTTGGCTCCGCGCCAGACGCCGTCGGGCGAATCCCTGCTCCTCCCTTCGGAGGTTCGCCAGACGCTGCCGACCTGGAGAGCGCTTTGCTTCATCACCTCCAAGACTTCCTGCTCGAGCTCGGCAGCGACTTCGCCTTCGTGGGACGGCAATATCGCATCACCGTGGGAGGCCGCCATCATTTCATCGACCTCCTCTTCTTTCATCGCCGCTTGCGTTGCCTCATGGCGATCGACCTCAAGATCGGAGCCTTCGGCCACGAGGACGCGGGCCAGATGAACTTCTATCTAAACTATCTGCGCGAGAATCTCTCCCTGAAAGAGGAGAACCCGCCCGTCGGCATCGTCCTGTGCGCCGACAAAGATGCGGAAGAGGTGCATTACGCCACCGGCAACCTCGACCACCAGATCTTCGTCTCGCGATATCTGACCCGGTTGCCGACCGAACAACAGCTTCGCACCTGGCTGGCCGAAGAGCGGGAGTTGCTGGCGCGTCAGTCTGCGTCGAAGGGAAGCGAGAAGGCGGAGGGGGCGAAGGTATACGCAGAGCCGTCGGCCTGAGGTTGCGCCTACCGCTCCGCGGAACGCGTCGCGCCTCTCCTTGTACGGATTCAAAAATCCATTCAAGCGCGAAGAGGTCACCGGCCGGCGCCTCAATGGGGGGCTCAGGTGGGCTAATTGTCGGCCTTCTTCGCGGCTTCTTCCTTCCTATAGTAGGTGCGTGCAACGCTGAGATCACGCCTAACCCCTATACCCATCTCATAGCAATACCCCAGGTTGTGGAGCGAGCTGACGTTACCTTGCTTTGCGGCTCGTTTCCACCACTTGATGGCTTGCGCGTAGTCACGAGGAATTCCCATTCCCTCGTAATACATGACTCCCAGGTTGTGCTGAGAGCCCCGGTCACCCTGTCGGGCGGATTTCTCGTACCACATTTTCGCTTCCGAGTAGCTCTGAGGGATGAGTTTTCCTTCTTGTAGGAGGATCCCATATGCGCCCTGTCCATCGGCCGATCCAGCTAGTGCTGATTTCCTGATCCACTCCACGCCGGCAGCGCTGTCTTTTCTCGTACCCATTCCCTCCAGGTAACACGTTCCTACGCCCGCCTGTCCGTCCGGGTAGCCGCCTTCCGCAGCCTTCGTGGCCAGGCGAAGCGGCATATAGTTAAAACCATGGAAATCTCGCCCCGGCATCAGTCAACCCCAGCCTGCCTTCTTGGTGTGCCGCGCGGGCAGATCCGGGAGAAGACCCGTTTCAAGCGATGGGGAGAATCGAACCGTGAGCACTGAGACCTCCACAGGCACGCGCCTGATCACCCACAACCTGGTCCTTTCGGCCGGAGCTGCACTGTCGGGCAAACAAGAGTTCTTGTCGGATCTTTATTTACTGATCGATCTCTTTTGTCTGGCCCCACGCGCCGTTGTTCTGGGCCGTGACCGGACCATCGAAACCGGACATACTGACCTAACTGACTTGCTGCGCCAGTACAATTTCGTCTCTTCGGTACCTTCACCGGGTAGTTGCGAACTGACCGTCTCGGCCCGTACTCAGCTCCTGACCTATCTGAAAACAGGGAAGGCCGATCCCCTGCTTGATGAGGTCTTCACGTGGGCTGCCAAATACTGCAACTACCCGGTGCAACACATTGCCGACGGGGGCGACGAGTTCAGGCGTGGTCAGACGCTGTTGCAGACATTCACCGGCGCCGATGGCGTGATCCGCATCCTGCCGGATCCCTCGGGTTCCAACGAACATCGAGAGGTCATTTTCTTTGTTCGTTCCTTTCTCTACTTGGCCATGGCGGAAGAGAGCCAACTGGTATTCGTACCCGATTCGACGCGGGCGTCGCTGGTGGCTTCGCTGCTGGAATCGAATCGTAGGCTCCGGGAAAGACTCCGTGAAGCCTTACACCAGGGCTATCAGGAACGCCTCGGAGTTGGACTCAATCGGGATGTGGGGCCGCTAGCGGCGGTGGTATTTGAGCGCAGTGGCGGAGATCCCTACCGGATCGTCTCTGAAATGGCGAAGCTTCGCGACGAGCTGGCGCCAATGCGAAAGCGTCTCACGGAGGCGGAATGCCGCATCTTCTCCGGTACGGGGGACGACGTAGCGGAGGAAGTCAATAAGTGGGAAGGGATCGTAAAGGAGATCCGTCAGAGCTTCGGCCTTGAGCCGTCTCTCGTGACGCTCGAAAAGCTCCTCGGGAGTGCGCCAGAGTCCGTTGGGGCTTCGGCGGCAGAGCGCCCGGGTGTCTCTTGGACACAGCTCCTGCTGAATCTTTCGGTCGAGCCAATCCGGCGGATGCTCGCTCGGGGACCGGTGGTTGAGCTCCACCGGCTGCGCAGGGAGCTTCCGGGCGCCGACAGGCTGGGCAAGGCGGTTCGGAACCTTTTTGGCTAGCGTTCTCTCAACATGAAAAACGCCAAGATCGCGATTTCGATCGAGTTGTCGGTTCTGCGAGCAATGGATCGGTTGATCAGCCGAGGGGTATTCCCCAATCGGAGCCAGTTGATCCGGATCGCGGTGAGCGAAAAGCTGGAACGCCTCGGGCGACAGCGCCTCGCCCGGGAGTGCGGGAAGCTCCGGCCGGAGGAAGAACGAGCCGCCGCCGAGGAGCACTACTCCGGAGAGGTCGAAGAGCCCGCGTACTGAGAGGAGAGATCCGCTGGGCCGACTCCATCCGGTCCGCGACGGGAGCACCCGATATCGGCGCCTGCTTGCAGTACGCCGCCCGACGGCCTGGAGTAGGGACAGCCCGGTCGGCGTCGTGTACGCTCACCTCTACGGAGAACGACTCATGGAAGCCCGCTTTATTCTCAGCGATTACGTCGAAGGGGCGATGGCCGAAGCTACCTACGACAAGCTGGAAGACGATACCTTCGCCGGCCGCATTCCGGCTTGCAAGGGCGTCCTCGCATTCGGCTCGACGCTGCGGCAGTGCGAGGACGAGCTGCGCTCGACTCTGGAAGACTGGATCCTCGTCGGTCTCAAGCTCGATCATCCTCTGCCGGTCATCACTGGGATCGACCTCAACCAGCCCGCCGCGAATGCTTCGATGAACGCCCTGTAGGCGGCGGGACGTTGCCGGTCTCGAGTCCTCGAAAATCAGCTCGGGATGGTCCCCCTGGAACGCCGCACGCCCGCTGTAGTAAGTGCATCCGGGGTTCAGAGACACTTACACTTGCCGGCGCTCCCCGCGTTGTAGATCGCCTGGATCTCGGCGGGTGTCAGGGCACGTTTGAAAATCTCAAGCTCATCGAGGCAGCCATTGAGCGACACCGCGCCGCCCAGGCCTTCGGTGTCCGGCCGCGCCCCGATCCTCGCGCCCGCGGTGGTGGCGAGACTCTGCGGACGGAGTGTCGGATTGAACTTGACGGGTAGCGGATCGCCATCGACATAAAAGATGCCCCCTTGCGAGGTGTCTCGATCGACGGTGACCGCGACGTGGTGCCACTGGCCGTCAACCAAGCTCGTGGTGGAGGTACCGAAGAAATTGGTGCAAGAGTCAGACGGCGAGTCGGAGCAGTTGTTGCCGTTCGCCCCGATTGCCATCTGCAACGCGATCTGCCCGTCGAACACAAAGAACGCGTAGCCTTGCGGGCCGTTGGAGGAGCCCCGTTTGTCCACGATGGTCTGCAACCCCGAGGCCGTCGTCCGGACCCAGGCGTCGATCGTGAAATCGCCGGCGTCGACGTCGAGCTCCGGATCGTCCGGCACCTCGACGCGGTCGTCGATGCCGTCGAAGCAGAGAGCCCCGGCGATGACTCAGGCCGCGTAAGCGGGGGCGCTCGCGGCTTCAGTCCGGAAAACACGAACGGCGGCAGGGGTAACCCCGCCGCCGTTCGATCGGAAAATCTGTGGGACGGACCGCTTACTTCTGCTTGGCCGCCAGATCCTGGATCATCTTTTCGAGGTTCGACAGCCGCGAGGAGAGCTGCTCGTTCTGGGCTTTCAGCTCCGCGAGCTTCTGATCCTTCTCCTGAACCAGCTGATTGAGCCCTTGGATCGCCGCCAGGGCCACGCCCGCGCTGTCGGTGGGCGAGAGGTGCTTGTCGTCGATGCCGACCGCGAAAGCGGAATAGAAGTCCTCGGCCATCGGCCCGATGTGGCGCGTGTCGGGGTCGGAGTTGTAGTTCCAGGAGGTGATCGGCATGCCGACCACCTTGCGCAGCACCTCGGTCGGCTCGAGCGCCACGAAGCTGTTCTTCACCTCGCGACTCGACGGCGGCGAGTAGACCCCGGTGATCGTCAGGTTGCCGGTGTTCGAGAGCGTCAACTCGGTGCCGCCGTTCGCCTGGTTGTCGACCACGAAACTCGTTCCCAACGTGCCGATCGCCCAGCGCGGAGCCTGGGTCGTATCCTTCAAGAAGAAGAGCGCTTGGCCGTTGTTGTTGAGCTCCAGCAATTCGCGCGGCGACGTGGTGCCGCTCGTGTTCGAGATGAGCACCTTGCCGTCGATCGTCCCGGAGGCGCTGCTGGTGACGTGCAGCTTGGTGGACGGCGAAGCGGTGCCGATGCCGACGTCGCCGCTGGCCGAGATGTCGATCGAGCTGGTCGGTGCGCCGGGCCGGATGCGGAACGGCAGGCGCGAGCCGCCGGTGACGTCGCGGACGAAGAAGTTCGCCTCGTTGCCGGCGATGTCCCAAGTCTGCGCGGTGAAGCCGCCCGAGTTGTTCTGCTCCAGGCGGATGGCCGGGGTGTTGCTGGTGTTGACGTGAACGTCGAGCACGGGGGTCGCCGTGCGCAGGCCGAGGCGGCCGGTCGAGTCGACGAAGATCGAGTTGGTAGAGGCGCCGCCGGTGATGGTGAACGGAACCTTCGAGCCGGTGATGTCCTCGATCGAGAACTTGCTGGAGCCGCCGGAGGCCGAGTCGTTCGCGGTCAGCTGCCAGTCGTTGGCCGAGAAGCCCGCGCTGGACGAGGTGTCGTCGAACTTGATCCGGGTGTTGTTCTCCTTCAACCGGATGGTGTCGAAACCGAAGCTCTCGTTGTTGACGCAGTCGAGGCCGACGCAGAGACTGCCCTGGATGATCGAGTCGTCCGCGGTCACGACGTCGTTGCCGATCACGCCGCCGCCCGGGGGCGCGGCGGGAGCGCGGGTGCCGGCCGCTTCCTGGAGGTCGTTCGGGACGGTGCTGCCGCCCGCGACGGCGAACGAACCGGACTGGACGCGCGGCTTGCCAAGGCCGTTGGCGGCGAGGATACGCGCCTCGGCGGCGGGATCGTTGGTGCGCCGGGCGGTGGCGAGCGCGCTTTTCTGCGCGGCATTGAGGCGGGGCGAGAGAACGATCTGCCAGGTATAGGCGCCATCGGCGGCGACGTTGCCCGCGGCGTCCGAGAGATCGAAGGCGGGGACGTCCCCGGCCTTGAATTCCTTGCGGAAGACCGTGCCGTCCGGACGGGAGACGGTGAGGACGGCGCGATCGTAGGTCCCGGCGAGATCCCAGGTCACCCGATTCGCTCCGAGGTTGCTCGACGCAAAGTCGTCCGCATGCGCCGGGACGACAGCTGATCCGAAGAGCAGCACGAGGGCCAGTACCAGACACTTGGCGTGCAAGTTTTTCATCCTCATTCTCCTTGGTTCCCCTCCAGTTTGGCGATCTCCGGCGGCCGGAGGAGAGACCTCTCGCGCGAATGAGAGAGGAACCGCCGGAGCGTCAGAACAAAAAACACAAATGCGGGGGCCTTAGGAGCCCCACGGGCGAGACTGTTTCGTGAAGGTGAACTCTAGGCCGATCGAGCGAGAAGGTCAATCGGGCAAAGACTTTGCGCAACCTTTCCTACGCGGGCTGGCGGGCCACACCGGAACCGTCCCAAGGATGGGCGCCCGGGGGAAGGGCGCCGTTACATCGAATTGCCGCCGGTGGGGGAGCCGACGGCGATTCTTGCTGCCGGAGTCATCGGGCGTTCGGGTGCGCCATAAGCTCCAGGTCGGAAACGTGCCAGTCCAAGGTCGGAGTTGAACGGCTCGCGCGCTCGGCGACCGGTCCGAGCAGGCGGGAGAAGGCGTCCGCGTAGCGGCTCGGATCGGGATCGAAACGTTCTGGGCTGTCGCCGAATCCGGACAGAGCGGCGGCCACCCCGCCCTTCGCCGCCGCCTCGGCCATCACCTCGACGCCGACGCCGCGCAGCAGATCGCGGACGATGTCGCGGTTGGCCTTCCGGCTGGACCGTGCGTGCAGGAACTCCTGGACCGCCGCCGGTTTCAGGTGGTTGCTGCCCGCTTCCAGGTTGGCCGTGCCCTTGTTCACCGGTCTCTCCTTTTTCGTGCCCCCGGCAAGAGCCAGAGGTCAGAAATTTCTTTTCCTCTCCTATTCGTTTCCGCTCGACCCGTTTGAAGGGACAACCAAAATGCCCAATCCGAGAAAATATCCGGGTCGTCTCGCTGGCTTAGAACGCACGATCTATGCCCGGAGGGCGCCGAGGCGACTCGCGGTATCCTGCGGTGGATGAGGTCTCCCGTCTTGCGCTTCGGATTGCGGGCGTTCGGCTATTGGCTGCTGGTCTTCACCGCGAGCGCCTGTCGGCCGGCCGATCAGGTGGCGGCGGCGCGCTTGCAGGTTCCGGGTTCTCCCGACGCGTCGGCCGACACGTCGACCGACGCTCCGGAGAAGGATGCCGCCGGGGGCGAGATCTTGAGGAGCGGTGCGATCACGTTGCGGGTATCCCCCGGCGATCCGCACCGCGCGGAGCTGCTCGACCTCGCGGCGGATCTGGATCGATCGCTCCGCTCGATGGCGGCGCGCCTGCCTTATTCGGGAGATCCGAAGATCGAGATCGCGGTCGAGCCGGACTACGCCGCCGAGGCGCGCGCCCACGGCGCGGTCGGCGCGGCGGTCGCGGGAAGAAGCACGGAGTTGGCTCTGGTCTTCGACCCCGCCGACCGCGACGCTTACCGCTTCGCCGTCGCGCGGCGATGGGTCGCGCGATCGGGGCTGCCCCCGCTGCCTCCCGGGATCGCCGACGGCGCGGCGCTCTGGCTTGCCGAGGGCTGGTACGGCCGCTCCGCGGCGGAGTGGCTCGCGCCGCTCGCGCGCGCCGGGGCGTTTCCTTCCGGCGCCGAGCTGCTCGCGGAGGAACGCCCGGAGGATGGCTCGGCGCTGCTTTCGACGCCCGTCGCGGCGGCATGGGTCGCGCGGCGTCCGGGCTCGACCCTGGCCGAAAAGCTCGGCGGCGGACTGCCGGGGGCGGCGGCGCTCGACGCGCAGCTCGCGGCGATGGCGGCGGAGGCCGGAAAGAACCGAAGCGTCGGCGGCGGGGCGGCGGTCGGCAGCGCCGGGAGCGGGGCCGGCGGCGAAGGCCGCTTCCTGCGCGGCGTCTCGTTCGCGATGCTCAACTCGGTCGACGGCGGCTACCACGCGCCGAGCGTCGACCGGGAGTACGCGCGGCTCGCCGAGCTCGGCGCCGATGCCGTTTCGCTGATGCCGTTCGCCTTCCAGCGCGACGCGCACGCGCCGGGTCTGGCGTTTCTCGACGATCACCCGTCGTCGGAGACCGACGCCGGCCTGGTTCACGCGGCGCGGCGGGCTCATGCGCAGGGCTTCGCGGTGCTCTGGAAGCCGCACCTCTGGGTAAGGCACGGTTGGCCGGGCGAGATCGAAATGCGCGACGAGGCCTCCTGGCGGCAGTGGTGGAGCGGCTACCGGCGCTACGTGCTCCACCACGCGTTCCTCGCCGCGTGGGCGCGCGCCGAGATCTTCTGCGTCGGCGTGGAGCTCGACCGGACCGCGATCGGCCCGGAACGCGAGAGCGCCTGGCGGGAGCTGATCGCCGCGGTGCGCGTGCTCTATCCCGGCGCGGTGACCTACGCCGCGAACTGGGACCGGGCGGGCGAGGTGCCGTTTTGGGACGCGCTCGATTTCGTCGGCGTCGATGCCTACTATCCGCTCGCCGCGACCGAGCAGGCGACCGACGCCGAGCTCGACCTGGGAGCCAAAGAGGTGGTCGGTCGCTTGGCGCGCCTTGCCCAGCGGGCGCGCCGGCCGCTGCTGCTCACCGAGGTTGGATTCCCGGCGCGCCGCGCCGCCTGGCGCGAGCCGAACGCCGAAGCCGGCGACCTCGACGAACAGGATCAGCTGCGCGCGTATCGCGCGCTGTTCGCCGCGCTCGGCCGGCGGCCGTGGCTGGCCGGGGTGTTCGTCTGGAAGTCTTTCAGCGACGAGAGCGGCGCCGGCCGGCGGTCGACCAGGGCCGATTTCCGCTTTCTCGGCCGGCGCGCCGAGGCCGCGGTGCGCGCCTATTTCGCCCTCGGCACCGCGCGATCGATTCCTCCCGCCCTCACCGCTCCGCGCTCGAAGGGACGACCATGACGACCGAGTTGCTCGCCGCCGCGCTCGCGGCGGCCGAAGCGGGGGCGGTCGTGCTCCGCCGCTACTTTCGCACCGCCGATCTCGAAGTCCGGAAGAAAGCCGAGAACGATTTCGTCACCCGCGCCGACGGCGAGAGCGAGGCGGCGATCGTCGGGCTGCTGCGCGAGCGGTTTCCCGATCACCACGTCCTCGCCGAGGAGCGCGGGATCGACGCCGGCGGCGCGAGCGAATTCGAATGGGTGATCGATCCGCTCGACGGCACGACGAATTTCCTCCAAGGGCTGCCGGTCTATTGCATCTCGATCGCCTGCCGGCGCCGCTCAGGCGAGCTGCTGGCCGGCGTGGTGCTCGATCCGGAAGGGGGCAACCGCTTCGCCGCGGCGGCCGGGCAGGGCGCCACTTGGAACGACCGGCCGATGAAATCCTCCGCGCGGCCGTCTTTGAGCGGCGCGTTTCTCGCGACCGGCTATCCGTGGCGCGCGCATCCGACGCTCGATCTCTACCTGGAGGCGTTCCGCGACATCTTCCTGGAGGTGCGGGCGATCCGCCGCTGCGGCGCCGCGGCGCTCGATCTCGCCTATACCGCGGCGGGGGTCTACGACGGCTTCTTCGAGTTTCGGCTCTCGCCCTGGGACATCGCCGCCGGAATCCTGCTCGTGCGCGAGGCGGGGGGCGTGGTCACCGACGTCGACGGCGGCCTGGGATATTTCGTTTCCGGCAACGTGGTTGCCGGCGGATCCGGCGTGCAGCCCGAGCTGTTGGCGAAGATCGCCCGCCACGCCACCGAAGCGGGGATCGCCGAACGCCTGCGAGCGGATCGACGCGCGGATCGGGAGATCGAAATCACGGAGGGCGAGCCTTGAGCTCGAGGTCGGCCAAGCCGAAGAAGCCGGCGCGCCCCACCCTGGGCACGTCGGCCGGACCTCCGGTCGGTCCCTGGTTCGTCGAGGTGCAGATCCACCCGGCCAACGGGCGCCGGAGGGTCCGGTATCTGGTGCTCGGCCGTCTTGCCTTGACCGTCGTCTGCTCGTTGATCCTGGGCTATCTCTTTCTCGTCTCGCTGGGGGTGGCGCTCGCCAAGGACGTCCTTTCCGCCGCGCTCGGCGGCGCCGAGATCAAGACGCTGGAGATCGAACGGACGCACCAGGGCGCGCGGCTCAAGGGGATGGTCGCCGAGCTTTCCGCGCTCGACGAGGAGACCAAGAGCCTGCGTCTGCAACACGCGAAGCTCCGCCTCGCCTACGGTCTGCCGCCCCGGCACATGGAGGCGGCCGGGCCGGCTTATCGCGAGGACGACTCGATCTACGGCGGCGCGATCGCGGAAGGCGAGCACATCCGCTCAGTGGTCGCGCGCAACTTGAGCGCGCTCGACAAGGGGCTCGCGGAGGTTCGCCGCTACGAGGAGGCCCATCCGGCCGAGGTGGCGGAGATTCCTTCGCGCTGCCCGCTCTCCGGGGACGACCTGGTGTTGGTGACGCCGTTCGGCAACCACCGCAATCCGTTCACCAAGGATCTCGAATCGAATCCCGGCGTCGATCTCGCGGCGACCGCCGGGGCGCCGGTGGTCGCCGCGGCGGCCGGAGTGGTCGCGTTTGCCGGCCAGGCTTCGATCGGCTCGAGCCCGGCCTGGTTTCGCCTCGGCCAGGTGGTGGTGATTCGCCACGGCGATCGGTTTGCGACCGCCTACGGGCACCTCGAACGGATCGACGTCCGGCCGGGCGCGAAGGTGGCCCGCGGCACGCCGCTCGGCACGGTCGGCAAGAGCGGCTGGGCGCTCGCGCCGCAGCTGCATTTCGAGGTGCGGCGGCGCGATCCGCGCGGCGCTCTCGCGCCCGTCGATCCGCGCATCTACATGCTCGATCGCCACTGGCACGACGAGGAGCGCCTGATCGTGCGCGCCGCAGCGAAACCGTGGGCCGAGCCGGGCTCGTGGGAACCGATGCCCGGCGTCCGCTGAACTGGTTTCGTCGGTCCCGCAGCGACTGGCTGCTGCCGAAGGCGCCCGAAGGAGCGAGGAGGCCGACGAAACCACTACGGGCCAGGTAGGAATCCGTTAGAATTCCAGGAATGGTATCGAATCGGCGGGAGAGCGACCGGGTCGTCCGGCGGCTGCCGGTGCGTTTCTGGCGCGTCGGCGAAGAACGGTCGGTCACCGGTTACACGACGAACATCTCGACCACCGGGATGTTCGTGGTGACCCACCAGCCGCTGCCCAAGGCCGCGCGGATCCGGGTCGAGGTGCTCGACCAGCGCTGCGGATTCATCGTCGAGGCGGAGGTCGCGCACGCTCATAGGGTGAGCCTCGATCTGTCCGCGCTCGGCACGTCGGGGATGGGCGTCCGCTTTCTGCCGATCGAGACCCTCGTTCGCGAGCTGTTTCCCGAAGCGATCAAAGGCGAGCGCAAGGAGCGCACGGTCACGTCGCCGACCGTCGCCGCGCCGGAAGGCCCCGTGCCTCCCGCGCGCCCGGTCGGCCGGACGTCGTCCAAACGGGTGCCGATCGTCCGGCTCGGCGCGACCGCTCCGGCGGCCACGGGCGCGACGCCGGCCTCCGCGTCTGCGCCAAAGGCGCCGATCGCCGTCCGCTTCACCTCGATCGAGCAGTTTCTCTCGGTCTATGAGCGCGATCTACGCCGGGGGGGGCTGTTCGTATCGACGCCGGAGCCGGCGCGGATCGGCGACCTGGTGGACATCGAGCTGCACCTGCCGGCGCCACTCGTCGGCAAGGTCCGTCTGCGGGCGCGGGTGGTCCATCGGATCGACCCGCAAGGGGGGGAAGGGATGGGCGGCCCCAACTTGCTCGCCGGAATCGGCGTCGAGCTGCTCGACCGCTCGGCCGCGCTCTCGGCGCTCGAGCCGTACCTCTCGGAATCCGGCGGGCGCGGCGAACGTTAGAATAGCCATCGTGCTCAAACCGCGGCGCCTGGAGCGCCTGCGGATCGCAGGAGGTACTTCCCATGCCTTACAGCCCTCTTCTCGTCCGGCCCATGCGCGAGGAGCTCACCTCGATCGGCGTCCAGGAACTGCTCACCGCCGACCAGGTCGATCAGTGGATGAACGAAAAAAACGGCACCGCCCTCTTGGTGATCAACTCGGTCTGCGGCTGCGCGGCCGGCATGGCTCGCCCGGGCATTCGGATGGCCCTGGAGAGCGGAGCGAAGCCCGACCGGGTGGCGACGGTGTTCGCCGGCCAGGATCTCGAAGCGACCGCGCGCGCCCGCGCCCACTTCGCGGACATCCCGCCGAGCAGCCCTTCGATGGCGTTCTTCAAGGATGGCGAGCTGGTCTATTTCCTCCCCCGGCACCGGATCGAAGGGCGTAGCGCCGATCAGGTGGCGGCCGATCTTTCGGCGGCGATTTCGGAGCACAGCGCCGTTTCGGCGTGACGCCGCCTCGATGGGAACTTTTCATCAGGGCAAGAGCGATCTGCACGGCATTACGGTGGTGGTCGAAACCAGCGGTCCGGAGCTGTACGTCGGCCGCTGCGACGACGTCACCGAACGCGGCGTGATCCTGCACGACGCCGACGTCCATCGCGTCGGCGACGAGACGCCGCGCGAGAGGTACCTGGAGAAAGCCGCGCGTTTCGGAATCTGGAAGAAGTTCGACCGCATCCTGATCCCGAACGACGCGGTGACGGCGATTCGCCCCCTCGGCGAGCTGGCTTGATGGCGAATGTCGAATCAGGAACCTAGGTCGAGCTGGGTTTCGGTCGGCGCGGTGGGCGCCGCTCTCGCGGTGATCGCGGGGGCGTTCGGCGCCCATGCCCTCGCCGGGCGGCTGGACGCCCATTCCTTGTCGCTCTGGGAGACCGCGGCGCGCTACCTCATGTACGGCTCGCTCGGCTTGATCGGGCTCGGTCTCGCCCAAAGCACGCGGCCTCATCGGTTGTACCGCGCGGCGGGGCTCGCGCTCTGCCTCGGCACCGCTCTTTTTTCGAGCACCGTCTTTGCCTTGGCGCTCGGCGCTCCGCGAATCCTGGGAGCGATCACGCCGCTCGGCGGTTTGGGGATGATCGCCGGCTTCTTCCTCTTCGCGCTCGCCGCGCGAGCTGGTAGCATCGCCTAGATTCGACCGGTCGCTACCTGAGGGGAGAAAGAGCATGTCGGAGTCGGGGAGGTTCCTCGGGCGGAGGATTACCTGTTCGCTGGTAGCCGTCGCCATCCTCGGGATGGCGCCGAGGGTGCTCGGCGCGCAACCCGCGGAGGTGGATCCCTGCGCCGCCCCCGCGGCCGACACGGGGTTCGCCGAAGTGGCGGTCAACCTGCAAGCGGGAACGATCGACCGGGTGCTGCCGTTCGACGTGCCGATCCGCTTTTGCGGTGGTCTCGCGACCGGCGCGAAGCGGGTGACGCTCCAATACGTCTCCGACCGCAAGAATCCGCCGCAGGTGGACGACGACTGCCGCGGACCGGGAGGGGCGCCGATCGCCTGGTTGCCGGCCGCGCCGATCGACGGGCGGATCAACGGCACGACGTTTCGCACCGTCATCCCGAGGCTCGAATCCAATCGCTTCTACGCCTTCTGCTTTCGCACCGAATCGGAGGTCACGCCTGAAGCGGCGGCGGCGTTCCGGCCGCTCGCGCGCGAAGCGCTCGACTCTGGCCTCGCGCCGATCGAACGCGGCGACCTGACCGCCGACGAGAGCGAAGCGCTGCGCAGGAAACTGCTCGCGGCGCTGCTCGCCCAGATGAAATCCGACCAGGCGATCGCGCCGGGCACCCTGTTCGACTCGCGCACGCCCCACGACGATCTCGCCGACCGGTTCAACGGCCGCGTCCGCCAGGTGCTGGAGCCGCAGCTGCGAAGGAACGCGCTCCTCAAGACCTACGCCACGCTGCAGTTCGATCTCGCCCAGGCGCTCCGCGCTCTCCAGAGCGATCCGGCGGTCGGGCGCCTGACCGCGGCGCTCGCCGCGCCCTCCGATCCGAACCTCGCGGCGCTGTCGAACGCCTTCCGCGGCGTGCTCGACACGATGGAGATGTCGGCCGACGCGATCGCCCGCGCCGCCCAAGGGCTCGACCCGACGACGGCCGAAGGGGAAACGCTCGACGCCACGTTCGATCCGGCGACGGCGGGGGAGATCGCCGGCCGCTACGACGCTCTCGCCCAAGCGCTCGCGGGTTTCCCCGAGCTGGTCCGGCGCGCCGCCGGGCCGGGCGGGGTCGGGCCCGAAGGGGATGCGGCGGCGCTTGCCCCCCTGGTCGCGCCGCAAGGTCCGGCGGCGCGGGCGGGCGCTCTCGCCGCGACGCTCGCTTCGATCGCCACCAACGTCCAGGCGAGCCTCGCCGCCCGCGCGAGCGCGCTCGACCTGCTCGCCTCGGACGTGGCGCTGCGGGCGGTCGGCGCCCAGATCGTCGACGCCTCCTCCACCGGCGGCTTCGACACCTTCCAGAACTATTACGTCAGCGCCGACGCCGGGCTGGTCGCGGCGCCCGCGCTGGACGCCGTGGTCTCGTACATCGGCGTCAACCTCTATCTGCGGCCGGTGAACAAGAACGCGCCGCTGCGCCAGTTGGGGAGCTTCCGCAAGACGTTTTCCCGGCGTTTCGCCTTCACGCTCGGCCTCACGGTGCAGAGCATCGCCGACGACGACAACGGCAGCGGACCGACCCGGCAAGACCTGTTCAACAGCCAGTCGATGCTGATCGGAGCGGGCCTGCGGATCACCGACATGATCCGGCTCGGCGCCGGCGCGCTGGTATTCAAGAAAGACGATCCGAGCCCGCTGATCACCAAGTTCGACACGGCCGTCTCCTATTACTTCACGGTGTCCTTCGATCTGAACGTCGCTCGCGCTTTCAAAGGCGGCCTGGGCGGCCTGTTCCCGGGCCAGTAGCTTTTTCCGGCCAGCGAGAGAGAAACGGAGAAACGGAAAAACCATGGCGATCCAGATCCGGAAGAATCTCACCGCGTCCCCGAATCCGACATCGGTGCCCAAACACATCCAGCTGACGCAGACGCTGCGCAGCACTCTCCCCAGCGAGCCGATCACGATCGCCTACCGGCTGGCGCCGGGCCATCAGATCTGGTTCCAGGACGGCGACGATCCGCCGGCGAAGACCTTCAACCGCACCGAAACCGTGGGGCCGACCGATCAGATCTGCCGCGACCGCATCGGGCTGGTGATCGGACCGGGGACCGGTCCGGTCGAGCTGGTCCAGATCGACCAGACGATCACCGACTCGCTCGGCATCTCGCAGCCGGACCTGGTGCTGGTCCAAATCCAACGCGTGTAACGCCCAAGCCCGAGAACGCGAACCATGCGCCGTTTCACTTGCTTTTTCCCCGTCCTCGCCGCCCTTTTCGTCGCCGCGCTCGCGTCGAGCGGCTGCTACAAGCAGGGCGACTTCGAGCCGCCCGCGATCGTCGAAGAGTCGTTGGTCCTGGGGACGGTCGGCGGCGTCACGTCGCTTCCGGCGGACGGCGTCTCGCGCCTGCGCGTCGTGGCGCAGCTCAATCCGCGCGCCGACCTGAACAAGCGAACGGTGATCTTTTCGACCAGCGCGGGAACTCTGGTCGGCGGCGCTCCGGCCGTGCTGGCGGGGGGGCGCGAGGTGGTGGCCGACGCCACCGGCCAGGCGACCATCGAGCTGGTGAGCGCGCAGCAGGTGGGACCTGCCGTGGTGATCGCAAGCGTCAAGGAAGTCCCGGGCCTCTCGCGCTCGCTGGCGATCGGCTTTACCGCCGCGGACGTGAACGGCGTCATCCGCTTCGTCGCGAGCCCCTCCTCGGCCCCCGCCGACGGCGCCTCGCGGACCGTCTTCACGGTCGAGGTCTCGTCCGCGCTACCGCTCGGAACGCAAGTCGCGTTCGCCACCTCGGGCGGCCTGTTCGCGCCCGAAAACGCCGCCACCGCCATGCGATCGATCGACGGCTCGTTCCGCGCGACGGTCGAGCTGGTGAGCCCGAGCGCGATCGGCACCGGCATCGTCTCCGCCACCGCGAACCAGGTCACCCGCCAGGCCCAGATCTCCTTCGTCCGCGCCCTGCCCGACCGAATCCTCGTCTCGACCGGCGGCAAAGTCACCGCTCAAGCCGGCCTGGCCGATCCGGTCACCGTGACCGCCAGCTTCCAAAGGGACATCGGCAAAGTGACCCCCGGCACCTCCGCGATCTTCTCCGCCACCGACTCCTCCGGCCGCGAGATCGGTCTCTTCCGCGACGCCTCGACCGTCAATGAAAGCGGCAGCGCGGCAGCCACCTTCCTCGCCGGAACCACCACCTACCGCGGCCCGGTCACGATCGCCGTCTCGGCGCAAGGCGGTACGGTGAGGGGGACCGCGACGATCGAGATCGTGGACTAGCCGGGAGCCGAGGTGTTGACCCTTCGCCACAAGAGGGACAAACTTTAACCATGACTCGACTCCTCGACCTGCCCGAAAAGCTCGCGATCGAGATCTCGCACGAGGCCGACCAGCGCGGAGAATCCTGGGAAGAGGCAACGGTGGAGCTTCTCGACGAGGCGCTGCGAATGCGGCGCATTCCCGGCATCGGATTCACCGATGGTCCGGCCGGGCGGCGCGCAACGCTGGTCGGAAGCCTCGACGTCTGGGAGATCGTCGCGGCATGGCTTGCCGCCAATCGCGACTTTGAGCTCCTGCGCCAGGATTTCCCCTGGCTGACGGAGGCGCAGTTGCGTTCCGCCCTGGACTATTTCGAGGCCTATCCGGAAGAGATCCGTGAGCGCCTGGAAAGGGAAGAGGGGTGGGACCTCGAGAGCATCCGCCGCGAGCTCGTGAGTTGTGGTTGAGGGTGAAGGGAATCGATACCTTCTCGACGAGGATCTCCCCCCGGCTGTCGCCGGGATAGCCAGAAACCTCGGGCTTGATGTCGTCAGCGTTCACGAGATCGATCGTCGAGGGCTTTCCGATCGTCAGCAGTTCCAGTTCGCCATCGAATCCGGTCGAATTCTCCTGACCAGGAACCGGAACGATTTTCTCCAGATGTATGTCGCAGACTTCCAGGCGGGCCTGAAAGTCGCAGGGCTGCTGATCGTGTCCAAGAGTCTGCCCAACCGAATGGACAGCCGGATTGCGCATACGCTGGCTCGTTGGCATGAGGCTCGTGGCGGTGCGGAATCGTTCGTCGGCCTTGATTTTCTGTCCGGCTGAGGCCTTCCGCTCCGCCAAATATCTGAGATGGGGCTGAGCGATCACCTGGGACCGCCCCTAACAACGTTCGAGCAGCAGGTGTGCTTGTCCTGGGACCGCCGCCGTCTCGGCGGCGTTTTTCGCGAAGTTGAAAACCTAGATGGATCGAGGGACGCTGCGGCAGGAGCTTCTCCTGGCCTCTTTGGGTGTGCTCGTCCTGGGACCGCCGGCGGCTCGCCGGCGCGGATGCCGAGCGGCCTCCAAGCGCTGACCGGGGGGCGCGAACTTGGCCGGGTCCCTTCTTTGCTGTGTCGAAGAACGCCGCCGAGCCGGCGGCGGTCCCAGGACAAGCACACCCGCATTCGACGTTCTTGGGTCGAACCTCAGGTCGCCCGGCCCGCCCTTGACCATACTTTTGTTTCAGCTCGCCGCGATCAACCCCAAATGCTCCTGCCCGTACTTGTTGGCGATCCCGGGGCCGATGCCGGGGACGTTCAACAGGCCAACCTCATTGCTCGGTCGGTCGCTGGCTAGAGCGTAGAGCGTTCGGTCGGTGAGGATGCGGAACGCCGGGACTCGGCGCTTCTTCGCTTCGGCGAGGCGCCAGGCGCGGAGCGCTTCGACCAGGGACGCGGGGACTTCGGCGGATGTTGCTCCGGGTGCGGTGCCGGTTTTCGACTTTCCTAAACGATCGCTCTTCGTTCGATCGCGTTTCTTCGGCCCGCGGTCGGGAGGCGCTTCGGCGAGGATCAGCCCGGCGAGGCCCGTATCGGGCCGGTGGTCTGGCCGTCGCGCTCGCGCAGCGCTCGGCGTCGACCTTGGCGCCGCGGTGGATCCACAGCTTTTCGAGCGCGCGCTCGAACAGCTCGGGGTCGAGCTTCAGCCGCTTCGCCAGGTCTTCGGCCGGACGCGGCTCGGGCGCGAGCGCCTTGGCGATCGTGTCCAGCACCTCGATGTCGGGATAGTCGCGGCCGTGGAAGAACTCGTGCGTCCGCCGGTCGGCGTAGGAGTAGAGCAGGATCGCTCGCGACGGCAGGCCGTCGCGTGAGTCTCAGCGGCTGGTAGAGCAGCTGTGTTAGGTGCGATGGTGTCAAGCTCCCATTCTGGCGACGAAGGCCCTCCGGTCCAATTTTTTTGATCGCTCAACAATTCTCATCTGTTTTACAAAATCGAAAAACAAGGGCCAATAGGTTTCATCTTTCGGAAATGATTCGGACCAAAACGAATGGCTTCGATCGCACAGTAGCGCGTAGTAGCCAAACATATAGCAAGCAAGTTCGTCGCGTATTAGGCCTGCTCTCAGCAAGAGTGCGACTTCCTCAAAGAAACATAGGTATCGCCATTTGTCTCTAGCGCAGATCTCTCCGAGTCCTGAATCGTCCGTTTCAAGTAGCTCCGTCAGCCTAGCAAAAGCAACGTCCTTGAGAAACTGATCCTTCATCTTTGCGTAGTACTCAATTCTGCGGAGGACTATGCTGCGACTGTACTCCCACAGCCCTTTGAAGAGGGTTGCTATCGCGGCGGCTACTCCAATGATGGTTGCGATATCCTTTGCGTTCGCAAGACTCAAGTTTATCTCCCCAATTTATCGCTGCGTTTTCTGATGATTGGGCTTCATTGCTCACCGTGGGAGCAGAACCGGGTGTCCGCCGCGGGCCTGGATTTGGGCACCGAGTTAATGAAGACTCCGGCCGAGCAGCGCGAAATTAGAACCTTGTGTCTCCTTTGAGACTCTGTTCGACGGCCACAGGGTGAGCCTGCCCTCAAGTCCCCGCGATCAACCCCAGCAACTCCTGCCCGTACTTGTTCGCGATCCCGGGGCCGATGCCGGGGACGTTCAACAGGCCGACCTCGTTGCTCGGTCGGTCGCTCGCTAGGGCGTAGAGCGTTCGGTCGGTGAGGATGCGGAACGCCGGGACTCTTCGCTTCTTCGCTTCGGCGAGACGCCAGGCGCGGAGCGCTTCGACCAGGGGCGCGGGGGCTTCGACGGCCTTTGCTCCGATTGCGGTTCCGGGCTTCGACTTTCCCAACCTATCGCCTTTCGTTCGATCGCGTTTTTTCGGGCCGCGGTCAGGGGGCGCCTCGGCGAGGATCAGCCCGGCGAGGCCCGTATCGTCGATCTGGTAACCGGTGGCGGTCAACACGGCGCGCTGGAAATGGATCTCGCGGCCGTCTTTCTCGAACGAATCTTGTTGCAGGCGAAGCAGGCCGGCGCGCACCAGCGCGCCGAGCAGCTGCTCGAAGGCGCGGCGATCGAAGCCGGCTTTCTCTCGCTCGCCGTCGCCGATCTCGCGGAATAGCTGGCCGGTGGTCTGGCCGTCGCGCTCGCGCAGCGCTTCGAGGATCGCCGAGAGCACCGAGTGCTCGGCGTCGGTCGCGGCGCGCGAGCTGCCGAGCAGGCGGCGGTCGGGGGCGCAGATATCGCACACGCCGCACGCCGCGCCGGAGTCCTCCTGGTCGCCGAAGTGGCGGATCAGGTGAACCATGCGGCAGCCGTGCCCTTCGGCGTAGCGCAGGATGTCGTCGAGCTGGCCGATCTTGTGGCCGCTCTGCTCCAGGTACGAGCGGCGGAAGCCCGGCTCGCCGCGCGAAACGCGCCCTTCGGCATCGACCTTGGCGCCGCGGTGGATCCACAGTTTTTCGAGCGCGCGCTCGAACAGCTCGGGATCGAGCTTCAAACGGTGCGCGATCTCTTCGGCCGGGCGCGGCTCGGGGGCGAGCGCTTTGGCGATCGCATCGAGCACTTCGATGTCGGGGTAGTCGCGGCCGTGGAAGAACTCGTGCGTGCGCCGGTCGGCGTAGGAATAGAGCAGGATCGCCCGCGACGGCAGGCCGTCGCGCCCGGCTCGACCGATCTCCTGGTAATACCCTTCGAGCGAGCCAGGGAGGGCGGTGTGGATCACCGTGCGGACGTTCGCCTTGTCGATCCCCATGCCGAACGCGATGGTGGCGACGATCACGTCGAGCCGGCCGTCGAGAAACGCGCTCTGCACTCGCTCGCGCTCGGCCGCCGCCATTCCCGCGTGATACGCCGCGGCGGGCATTTCGACCGACAGCTCGGCGCCCAGCGCATCGGCTTCCTTGCGCGTTGGGGCGTAGACGATCGCCGGGCGGGAGGCCGGATCGGCCAATGCCGCGCGCACCGCATCGCGCCGCGCGGTGGGGCGCAGCTCCACCGCTTCGATCGCCAGGTTGACGCGCCGGAATCCATGGATGAAGCGCAACGCCTTCGGCATGCCGAGCTGAACCGCGATGTCGTCCTGCACGCGCGGCGTCGCGGTCGCGGTGAGCGCGATCACCGGCGCGGGGCGCAGCTGCGGCAGGCGCTGGCCTAACATTCGGTATTCGGGGCGGAAGTCGTGCCCCCATTGCGAGATGCAGTGGGCCTCGTCGACCGCGACCAACCCGGGCTTGACCCGGGCGAGGAACTCCGGAAAGCCCGGCACCGCGAGGCGTTCCGGCGCGATGAACAGGTAGTCGAGCTTGCCTTGCAGGTAGTCGATGCAGACCCGGCGCGACTCGGCCCGGTCGCGCCCGGAGTGGATGCGCTCGGCCGAGAATCCCAGCTCGCGGAGCTTGGCGACCTGGTCTTCCATCAGAGCGATCAGCGGCGAGACGACCAGCGTCGTCCCTTCCCGCGCGAGCCCCGGCAGCTGGTAGCAGAGCGATTTGCCCGCCCCGGTCGGCATGATCAGGAGGACGTCCTCGCCCGCCACGACCGAGCGGCAGACCTGCTCCTGATAGGGGCGAAACGAGGCGAGGCGAAACCGGGAGGAGAGCAGCGCGCCGAGGCGGTCGGGTCCGCTCGGAACCGTCAGGTCGGGCGCGGAGAGGGGAAGATGGGGGGGCTCGGGGTCGAAGGGCAAGGGGTCGGATCTCCCGCGAGGCGGATTTTAGACCAAACGCCCGCGAGGCTCGCTACGATACGACGTCCCTACCGGGACGTTCCCAACACGTAACGCTGGGGCTCATCCGATTCGACTTCAAAGAACCCAGCATCTCGTCCCGCAGGGACGACGTAATCCTAGCGAGGGATTTCAATCCCTCGCTAGGAGCGGACGGGAGGCTACGGGGTGTCGCCGCAGTTCTCGCTGCCGACGAGACGGTAGCTGCCGGCGCCGGCGAGGCTGTCGGGCGCGTTGTCGGGAGTGAGGCTGCCGAGGGCGTTGAGCTCGACGCGCACCCTTGTCAGGAAGGCGGCGAGAATGCCGCCCGGCGCGGGATTTCCGAAGGCGCTCCGTGGCACGACGATGCGGATCGTGCCGTCGGCGGAGTAGCCGCTCGCCGGATCGGCCGCGGTGCCCGCGGCCGCGGGATTGGTGCCGGCGCCGTAGGCGAAGGTCACCGCGCCCGTGGCGCTGGTCGCCATGCGCACCCAGTAGTCGGCGCCGTTGGCGCCCTTGAACTGGATCGGCCAGGTGGTATTGGGCGGTACGATCGAGAGGCTTGCCACCTTGAGCAGGAAGGTGACCTTGCCCGGGCCGGCGGCGGCCGGTTCCGCGGCCGAGATGCGCAGGACGTCGTGCGCCGGCAGGTGGTCGAGCGCGTCGCCGGAAGCGTCGTTGATCAGGGTGACGCCCGGTTCGGCGCACGGGTTGGCCGGCGGCGGCGTGCCGGTCGGCACGACCCGGTTGTCGCACCCCGACGGGGCGGCGCTCTCACCGTAGACGTTGGCCGCGCGCACTTGGTACCGGGGATTCCTCGCCGGATCGAAGCCGCGGTCGATGAACGTGAAGGTGGTGTCCGGCAGCGTGTCGAGCAGCTCCTCGGGCGTTCCGGTCTGGCTGCGATAGACCCGGTAGATCTTCACCGAGGCGCCGCCCTCGGCGGGCTCGGACCAGGAGAGATGGACTTCGCCGTTCTCGAACGCCGCTTGTACCAGCGGTTCGGCCGGCGGCCCCGGAGGCGGGTCGAAGGTGGAGAAAAGTCCCAGGCCCCCCTTCTGCCGCGCCACCGAGGCGAGCGCATCCTGGGTATTGATCGGCGAACCGACGCACGCTCCGGTGCAACCGTCGGCGAAACCGACCACCGCGCGGCCCCGGCGATCCGCTTGGATGTCCATGAAGTCGAGCAGATTGCGGCTGCCGTTGTCGCAGCCGGTGGTGCCGCCGGCGCAGATCGTGCCGCGCTGGACCGGATCGCCCGGGGTGGCGTTGACGGTGCTCCAGGTCGCGCCGCCGTCGTAGGTATGCGCGACGTAGAGGTACCAGACCGCCGGGCTCGCCGGGTCGTCGCCGCTCGAGTTGGGCGTCGTGGTGCCGAGGAAGGCGATCGCCGCCCGGTCGCCGTCGCCCGCGATCGCGGCGGCGAACGCGGTGTCCCGAATGCCGAACGAGGCTCCCAGATCCAAGGGCGACGACCAGGTCGTGCCGTGGTCTTGCGACGTCGCGACCATCGGCCGGCCGTCGCCGTTGCCGTAGCCGAAATAGATCGTGCCCTTCGAATCGACCGCGACCGAAGGGTCCCAGGTCCCGGCGAGGCTGTCCGGCACCGTGCGCACCGCCCAGGAGAGGCCGTTGTCGCTCGACACCGCGACCCCCTGGCGACCGCCGCACGACTTGTTGGGGACGTAGGCCGTGCCGTCTGGACCCACTTTGACGTGGCCGTGGAGGCCGCCGCACTCGGTCAGGTTGTAGATCGGCACGGCCGGGCCGAACGTCGCGCCGCCATCGAGCGACACCGCGCACTCGGCGAGCGCGACGTCTTGCGAGCAGTAGTAAACCGCATGGGGGTGGAGGAGGCCTTCGAGCGGCGCCGCGAACGGACCGCCGCCGACTGTCTGGTGGTCGGCGCCCGAGTTGATCCCCGAGCCCATGCTGGGGAGCCAGCTGTCGCCGTCATCGTCGGTATACGACATCAGGCTGGCCTTGCCCAGAAGCTGGGAGGAGAAAGTCCGGCCGGTCGCGGGATCGGTGTAGAGAATCGGGTCGAGCGAAGTCACGGCATTGGCCGGGCTGACGTCCTGCCAAGCGCCATCGGGACGTAAGCGGGCCGGCGAGGTGCAGATGTCGTAGCGCAAGCGCAGGGTGTTGAGGCCGGAAACGTACATCACGGTGCCGCCGTTGTCGCCGAACTCGCTGTTCCAGTTGATCCCGAGGCTCGGCTCGCCGGAGGCGTGCTCGCCCGGATCGGCGTAGATCGAATAGGTGGGGGGCTTGATTGAGCCTCCCGGCGCCGCGTCGTTCGGCTTGGGAGCGAGCGTCGCGAGGCCGAAGATCGGCAACGCTCCGGCGAAATTGACCGCCTGCACCGTGTACGTGCCGGCCGGCGGGTCGGTCAGGACCGCGATCTCGTCCTGGCTCGGCGAGTTGCCCGAGGTGGCCACGACCTGTCCGGCGGCGTCGTAGATCTTCAGATCCCAGTCGTCGGCCGCGGAAACGTGGAGCGTGACCTGGACCACGAACGGGTACGGCGCGGGGGTCACGGTGAGCTGAAAGTTGTCGCACAGGGTGTCGGTCGGAGTGGTGCAGCCGACCGCGGCGAGCGGCGGCTTGAAGTCGCCGTCCCAGGTGATCGTCGGCTGGGCCGCCGAGACGGTACCGGTTGCGGGGGTCGCGGCGCGGGCCGCGGGGAGCGGGATCAGGAGCGACAGCGCCACGAGCGGCAGCCAAGGAAAACCAGTGAATCTGGCCATTTCAGAGCCCTCCTCTTCTCCGGTAAGGCTACCGGCCGGCGGAAGGTGAGGGCAGACGGGGATCCCCTCAGGGGCGGGGAGGAGAATCCCTGGGGCGGGACTGAGGGAATCCCCTCAATTCAGCCGAGCAGGCCGTGGCGGGCGGCATAGCGCACCAGCTCGGCGGTGTTGTGGAGGTCCAGCTTGTCCATCAGGCGGTAGCGGTGGTTGTCGGCGGTCTTGACGCTAATCCCGAGCGCCTTGGCGATCTCCTTGGTGGTCTTGCCCTCGATCACCAGATGGAAGACCTCGCGCTCGCGCCGCGTAAGCTCGCCGTAGGGATCGCCCGGATCGCGCTCCGGGTGGCGGTAGCGCTCGGCGAGGATCCGCGCCGCCTGCGGGCCGAAGTAGCCCTGGCCGTTGCAGAGGGCGCGCACCGCGGCGAGCAGCTCGGCGACCGCGCTGTCCTTGACCAGATAGCCGGCGGCACCGGCGCGGACGAGCGGTAGAACGTACTCGTCCTCCTCGTGCGCAGTGAGCACCAGGATCCGCGTCCGGGGCGCCGTCTCGTGGATTCGCCGCACCGCCTCAAGGCCCGACAGGCGGGGCATCGAGAGGTCGATGATCGCCACGTCCGGCCGCGTCGCCAGCGTCTTGGCGACCGCCTCCAAGCCGTCCGCGGCCTCGGCCACCACCTCGCATTCGCCGCTCTCTTCGAGCAGGCTGACCAGCCCGCGCCGGACCAGGGTATGGTCGTCCGCCACCAGCAGCCGCATCAGCTTCTTCCCGTTCTTCACGGTCCCTCCAGGAGCGGCACGACGGCGACCACGAGGGTGCCCTCGCCCGGCGCCGAGACCAGCTCGAACCGGCCGCCGAACAGCTCGACGCGGTCGCGCATGCCGCGCAGGCCGGAGCCCGCCTCGTGGGCCGCGAGCACCGCCGGGACGTCGAAGCCGCGCCCGCCGTCGGCGACCTGGAGCCCGATGCTGGCGGCCGGGGTGTACGACACCACGACCTTTGCCGAGGAGACGCCGGAGTGGCGCAGGACGTTGGTCAGCGCCTCCTGGGTCAGGCGGAAGATCAGCGTCTCGAGATCCGGATCGAGCCTCTCTTCGAGCCTGTCGAGGGCGAGCTCGACAGAGAGGCCGGTGCGCTCCCCGAGGGTGCGGGCGAGCCAGGCGAGCGCGGCCGGCAGGCCGAGGTCGTCGAGCAGGGTCGGGCGCAGCAGGCGCGACAGCTCCCGGGTCTCGTTCAAGGCCAGCCGCGCGAGCTCGACCGAATCGGCGAGGCGCTCCCCGATCTCGTCCCCGTCGACCTTGCGCTGCAGGCGCTCGAGCTGGTGGGTGAGCGCGGTGAGGGTCTGGCCGAGCCCGTCGTGGACCTCGCGCGCGAGCCGCCGCCGCTCGTCCTCCTGAACCTTCCAGACCGCCTTGGCGAGGGTGCGAAAGCGGCGCTCGCCCTCGATCAGACGGGCGAAGAGCCGCTCGTTCTCGCGGGTGATCTCGCGCACCCGGTCGACGATCTGGCGCATCGGGTCCGCAGTCTCGGACGGGGCCGTCGGCTCGCCGGTCCGGTGTAGGGGAGTGGTCATCTTCCTCGGCTTCCTTGTGCCAGCCGCTCGAAGGCGATCCGCCGGTCGGAGGACAGTCCTCGGCCGACCCGGGCGATCTCGGCGGCGGCCCGGTCGCGCTCCGCCGCCGCCTCGACGGAGTGGCCTTCGCGTTCGAGCGCGAAAGCCAGCAGGAAGTGCAGGCGATAGACACCGAAGTATCCGCGGCAACCGGCCGCGATGTCGAGCCCCGCGCTGGCGGCCTCTCGGGCGCGCCGCGGGTCGCCTGCGGCGAGAGCGGTCCGCGCCAGCTCCTCGGTCGCGCGCAGGCGGAGTCGGGCGTGGCCGAGGGTCTTGGCCTGGGCGTCGAGGCGGAGCAGCTCGGCGAGCGCGGCCCGGGCGCCGCCGGCGGCCCGCTCCGCGCGCGCGGCCGAGATCCGCACCTCGAGCAGCTCGACCAGGGCGTGGCTCGCCTCGGCGTCGGCCCGCGCGCGGCGCAGCTCCCGCCGCGCGGCCGCCACCTCGCCGCGCAGCAGGTGGCGCTCGCCCCGGAGCCTCTCGAGCTCGGCCGACTGCTCGCGGTTGGGGCTCTCGCGCAGCAGTTCCTCCGCCTTGACCATCAGCTCGCCCGCGGCGGCCTCGCGACCCAGGTCGAGCTCGACCTCGGCCTCGGCGAGGGTGAACTCGGCGAGGCCGCGGCGGTCTTCGATCTCGCGCAGTACGCCGAGCGCCTCGACGTAAGAGGCGAGGGCGGGTCCGGGCCGCCCTTGGTAGTGCGCCAGGCGGCCGAGGGAGCCGAGAGAGGCGGCGACGACTTCCTTGAGGCCCAGCTCGCGGCCGGAGCGCAGGGCGACGAGGAACGACTCGACGGCCTGGTTCCAGTCTCCGCGCGCCAGCTCGAGCAGGCCGCGGTTCTGGATCGCGAGCGCGACGCCGCGCGGGTCGCCGCTCTTTTCGGCCAGATCCAGGCCTTGGCGAACATAGACCATCGCGTCGTCGTAGCGTCCGAGCAGGTAATAGGTGTAACCGACGTTGCCATAGCTCGAGGCGCGCAGGCGGTCGTCGCCCAGGTC
>Ga0068860_100001361_pt1 | contig 26571 bp, 23 predicted proteins | sample KBSSwiS32_FD_66597 | JGI IMG/M metagenome (GOLD analysis project Ga0068860, IMG submission 66597) | Switchgrass rhizosphere microbial communities from Kellogg Biological Station, Michigan, USA - KBS Switchgrass S3-2 | ecosystem: Host-associated > Plants > Roots > Rhizosphere > Soil ...
GCGAGCAGTCCCTGGGTCACCGTTCCCATCGCGCAGTTCACCGGCGCCAGCACGTCATCCGAAAGGGCGTCGGGCACCTTGAACACCGGCATGCCCGGCGGCACGTAGTAGTAGTCGGCGAAGGTGCCGACGAAGTACGGAAAGGCGCCGGCCGCCGGTGTCACCATCTTGTTCAGGCAGATGTTGTCTTCGCCTCGAAGGCACAGGTGGCACCGGTGGCAGGGGACGACGACCGAATGAATGATGCGGTCGCCGACAGCAAGCGGCCGGCCGAGGTAGTCGGCGGTGACGCCGTCGCCAAGTTCGTGTACGACACCGGTGCCCTCGTGGCCCATGGCGCGGCCGGTTTCGGGCATCACTGCGCCGATCGCGCCGTGGCGCCACATGTGTAGGTCCGAGCCGCAGATGGCGGCCTGCGTGATGCGAACGACGATGGCTCCGGGCGCCGCCCTTGGAACATCGAACTCGCGCAGAACCATTGGCTTCCCGTACTGCTCGAGGACGGCAAGGCGACCCTTCATAGGAGGTGGCCCTTTCTCTGGGTTGAGTTGAACGCACCGGCGGGGCCGGACGCAGATTGTCTTGGTGGCGAACTGGTCAGCCCATGCGCGGGCCGACCACTTCGGCTCCTCGGCGACGCACGTCCGCCCAGCGGCGGGGGAGGGGTGCGGCTTACCATCGCCGCGAGAACGTCTGCGTGGTGACGATGGCGCGCGGGCCATCGACGTCGGCTTGGAGGGCGGTCGCGAGGTCCAAGGGATTCGACACCGAAGCGACCGGCATGCCGTAGGACGCAAGGAGCGCGCCCAGATCGGGATTCCACAGGTTGAGCCCGGGCACCACGTCGGGATCGGGGGCGTTGTCGCGCAGTAACCCGTAGGCGCCATCGGCCACCACCACCATGGTGATCGGTAGCCCGAGCTCGGCCACCGTTGCCAGTTCCGCCAAGCTCATCTGAAGGCCCCCGTCACCGATGAGAGCGAGCACCGGGTCGCCGTCGGCGACTGCCATGCCCACGGCACCCGGCAGGCCGGAACCCATCGCCATATAACCTGAGAAGGCGTGGACGGCTCCGTGCACGGCGCCCATGAACTTCATCACCCAGAACGCGGCCTTGCACATGTCGCCGCTGAACCGTCTCGGAGCCGCCGTACACCTCGCGAGGGTCTCCACGAATTCGAGTTCGTTCGGGTATTCCTCGCGCTTCTGGTTTAAGACCGCACGCGTGAGGGCTGGGACATCCAGCCACGGTTCCCGGGCGTTGATCGCCGCGGTGATGGCCTCGGCAGTGCGGGGCGCGTCGCCGATTATCGCCCTGAGGTTCGGGTAGTGCAGGTGCGGGCGATCATCGAGGGTCACGCGGAACGTCGGCTCAGGGAATGGCAGCTGCCAAGCGGACGAGCCGAGCGTGGAAAGCTTGGAGCCGAGCACGATGGCGACGTCCGCGGCCCCCAGCGCCTCGCGTACATCCGGCTCCGTGGCCCACGGGCCGATGTACGACGGATGATCCCAGGCGGCGATGGGCTTGCCAGGGTGACTCGTGACGACCGGCGCGCCCAAACGGCACGCCAACTCGAGGGCAGCTGCGCCACCATCGCCGCGCAAGGCCCCGCCGCCCACGTACACGACGGGGCGCCGGGCGGTCTTGAGCGCCTCGAGGATGGTCTCGATGGCCCCGGCATCCCGCCGACATTCGTCGACGGCGACGGCGTCGGCCTGCGGCGGAGGTGTCGGTTCCGCCCAGGCCGAGACCGGCACTTCGACCGTCACCGGCCCTGGGGGACCAGTCCTCGTCAGTTCGACGGCCCGCCTCATCTCGGCGGCCGCGGTGCTTGCCGCGATCGTGACGGCGCTCTTGCCGGCCAGCCGCAGGATCTCGTGCTGGTTTGGCGTCTCATGCACCGTCCCACTGAACCCGACGCCGCTGACCGTGGAGGTCACGTGGAGCAGCGGCAACGAGGACCACACGGCGTCCTGGAGCGCGGGGGTGACGCTGAGCGCGCCGGGGCCGGTCGAGGTAAGGACCATAGCGGGGCGCCCTGCCACTCTTGCATAGCCAATACCCATGTAGCCCGCGCCGAGTTCGCCGCGAGCCGGCACGTAACGCAATCCGGCGCGCTGCAATGCTGCCAGGAGCGGCAGGGTGTGCGTGCCGCCGACGCCGAAAACGGTGTCCACTCCGGCACGGATGGCGGCCGTGGCAATGGCGTCGGCCACGGTGACGTCCCCAGCGGTGGCAACGTTTTCCAACCCAACTGACACCTGGCCCCCCGCGTCCATGGTGATGAAACTATCTCGCCAGGATCCTTATGTCTACCGAGCGACCGGATGGTTACCGAGCGCTCGGTGGCGATGTCCCGCTGGGCGCCCTACAATGCGACAACCACACGATCGAGGGGGTACCGGAGATGGCTGACTTCCACCACGTCGGGCTGACAGTGAGAGACGTGGAGCGTTCTTACGCGTTCTACGCACAGGTCGTCGGCATGCGCGTCTGGGACCAGAACCGAGTGCTCGGCACTGCGCCGTCCATTGGCTCCAAGGCGGAGGCGAGGGCGGACGGAGTCGAGTTCATCACCACTGGTAGCGAGGCGTTCGACCAGCTGACCAACGCCGATGGTGCCAAGCTGAAATACGTCATGCTCGAGTCCCCCGACGGGAAGCTGATCTTCCAGCTGATCGAGTACTTAGCCGGTGGGGACGAAGGGCTCGTGGTCGGTCACGCCCGGCCGGGCAGCATGCACTTCAGCTTCTTCGTCGACGACGTCGAGCAGGCCTACCAACTGGCATCGGCGCACGAAGGCGCGCATGTCGCTTCTCCCATCGTGCAGATCACGCCGAACATGAGGAGCTTCTATGTCGAGGATCCCGATGGTGTGCCGGTGGAGCTGTTGGAAGTCGTGAAGTAACGGCGAGCGCTAGCCGCTCACAGATTGGCGCTCACGAGGTGGGTCGTCAGGCCGCCGTCGACGAGGAGCGCCTGGCCGTTGATGTAGGCGGCACGGGGCGAGGCCAGGAAGGCGACGACGCCTGCGATGTCAGTGGTGGTGCCGGCGCGGCCTGTCGAGCGGGCGGCAACCTCGAGGAGGCCGGTGAGCGGCTTGTCGGCCTGGTCGTCGTCAACCACAAAACCCGGTGCGACGGCGTTGCATCGGATGCCGTCGCGCCCGTAGGTGACGGCGACGGAGCGAACGAGGGCGTTGAGCCCAGCCTTGCTGACTGCGTACGCGGTACCGCCGCCGGGCACGCCCTGCATCGACACGGCCGATGACATCATCACGACGCTGCCTCGCCCGGCGCTGCGCATCGCCGGCAACACGAGCTTCGTGCCGATCACCGCGCCGCGCAGGTTCACGGCGATCATCTGGTCGAACGTCGCCAGCGCGAGGTCGATGAGATCTCCGTCGCCCGTGGTCCTCGACGACCGAATGCCGGCATTGTTGACGAGAAGCTCCACATCTCCCTCCTCATCCACGATCCGCCGGTGCACCGCTTTCCACGCCGCTTCGTCAACGATGTCGAGGCGATCCGCTCTGGCCCGTCCGCCAGCGCGACGGATGCCATCGGCCACTCGGTCTGCGGCGTCGCCGTCCACGTCGGTGGCCACCACGGCCCATCCGTCGGCGGCCAGCGCGTATGCCACGGCTCTGCCGATGCCCGTGCCGGCACCGGTCACGAGTGCGGCGCCGAGCCGGTCGTTCGTCGAAGAAGGCGCGCTTACCATCGGACGGTGAGACTTTTGATGGAGCGGAGGTCGATGGCCGGCGCGTATTCGATGGGGTCGGTGGTGATGTGGAGTTGCGGGCATCGAGAGGCCAGAGCGGTGAAAACCTCCTGGCCTTCGAGGCGGGCGAGGGCGGCCCCCAGGCAGAGGTGGACCCCGTGGCCGAAGGCGATGTGGGCGTTGGGTGTTCTGGTGATGTCGAAGGTGTCGGGATTTTCGAAGCGTTCAGGGTCTCGGTTGGCGGACGAGATGAACCAGCGGACGCGATCGCCGGCACGGATGGTCTTGCCTCGTAGTTCGGTGTCGCGGGTGGCGACCCGTTCGATGCCCTTCACCGGTGGGTCGTAGCGGAGGCATTCCTCGACGGCGGAGGCGACGAGGTGCTCGGGGTCGGCGCGCAGACGGTTCCACTGTTCCGGGTGGCGAGCGAAGGCGACGACTCCGTTGGCGATGAGGTTCATCGTCGTCTCGTGACCGGCGACGATGAGCATGATGATGTTCTGCATTGCGGCGTCCTGGCTGAAGACGCCATCGGTCTCGGCGCGCATGAGGAGGCTGATGGCATCGTCGCCGGGCGAGATTCGTCGTTGCTCGGCGAGGGGCTCGACGTAGGTGTACATCTGTCGCATGGCGTCGGCGAGATCGCGCATCCGACCGGGGCTGGTGCGCGGGCCGATCAAAAGGCGTTCGGCGACTCTGCGCACCCACGGCCTGTCGGCGGGTGGGATAGCCATCATCTCGGAGATCACGTTGAGGGGGAGCGGCATGGCCAGCCCGGCCATGACGTCCATTTCGCGCTCCTGCCCAACCGCGTCGAGCAGTGAAGCCGTCGCGGCGCGGATCATTTCGCGCCACCGTTCGATCGCGGCGGTCGTGAAGTACGGCTGGAGCGCGGCCCGTTGGGTGCGGTGATCCGGCGGGTCGATCTGAGTGAGCCGTCCCCGGAGATTGGCGCGCACGTAAGCGGCTTCGGCCTCGTCTTCGGGGGCGATCGGCGGGAAGATCGGCTCATCGCCTCGAAAGATCGCCGACGAGAACAGCTGAGGCTGCCGGCAGACCCAGACGACATCCTCGTAACGGGTGATGATCCAGGAGTTGAGCTGCGGGCTCCAATGGACGGGGTCCACGGACCGGAGCTTGCCGAGCTGGGGGTACGGGTCCTCGACCGCTCCCGGGGAGAAAAGGTCGTCGTCGATTTCGTCGATCATCGTGGTCTCCAGGGATTTCTCCGGGTCAGGCCAAGAACCAGACGACCGCATCGTGGGCACAAAAGCATCAGTAACCGGTACTTACGCCGTCACGGCGGTGCTCATCTCGACCATCCATCCAGGTAGTCGGCGCTAAGGGTGTGTGTAGTCGCTACTCATGACATTGAGCGACCGCCGGCGATTCACTCATGCGGGAACCACCCTCGGCGAGGACAAACTGAACCGTTACAACCACAGGAGCCACCTGATGCCCGACTTCACCGACCGCGTCGCCTTGGTGACCGGTGCCGCCTCCGGCCTCGGCAAGGCAATCGCCACCGAATTCGCCTCGACCGGTGCGTCGGTCGCACTCGTGGACCTCGACGAGGCGAGTCTCACGGCAACAGTCGAGGAGCTGCGGTCGCTCACCTCCGCCCCAATCTTGGGGATCCAAGCCGATATCAGCGCAGCCTCGGACGTCGATCGAGCCGTCAAGACCGCCGAGGCCGAACTCGGACCCCTGGACGTGCTCGTGAACAACGCTGGGATCGCGGTCATCAAGCTCTATCTTGACCACACCGACGAGGATTTCGACCGGCAGTTCGACGTCAACGTTCGGGGGACGCATTTGATGATGCGTCGAGTGCTTCCGGGGATGGTGCAACGTGGCACGGGGGCAGTCGTCAACATCTCATCCGCCGCCGCTAGGGCGTACACCGCCCCCCATGCGGGCTACGCGGCGTCGAAGGCGGCCGTGATCGCCCTGACTCGGGATGTGGCGTTCGAGGTCGCCCGGTACGGCGTGCGCGTGAACTGCGTCCTTCCTGGGCTCATCGCGGTACCACCAAGTGCCACGAAGACGCCCTTTTTGCAGACGCAGTCCGGCGCGGCCGGCCGTCCTCCTATCACCGCCCGGACGACCACCCGACCGCTCGGCTACGGAAAGCCGGAGGACATCGCCGACGCGGTGGCGTTCTTGGCGTCGGACAAAGCTCGCTTCATCGTCGGCACCACATTGCACGTCACGGGCGGCACCGACCTCAAGGTCACCATGGCCGATCCCGGTTTCGAGTTCGACGGCGACTGAGAAGCGGGCGATCCATGTCTGTCGAGCAGCCCGTCGCAGTAAACCCGCATCCGTTCCTCGACGGTCGGCCGAAGCGGCTGCTGATCGACGGTAAGTGGGTCGACTCCGACTCAGGGCAGACGCTTCCGACATTGAATCCGGCGAACGGCGAGATGCTCGCCGAGATCCCCGACGGCACCGCCTCGGACGTCGATCGTGCGGTGACGGCGGCGCGGCGAGCGTTCGAGGGTGAGTGGAGTCGCTGGAGCCCGTACGACCGACAGCGGGCACTCGTGCGGCTCGCTGACCTCGTCGAGGCCAACTATGACGACATCAGCATGCTGGACACGCTCGAGATGGGCGCGCCGTGGAGCCGGGCGCGGATCTCGCGGCGAGCGGTGGGCTTGCTCCACTGGTTCGCGGCGATGGCCGTCACGATTCACGGTGAGACGATCCCGAACTCCTTGCCGGGACAGTTCCTCAGCTACACGGTCAAGGAGCCGGTGGGAGTGGTCGGCAGCATCATCCCCTGGAACGGCCCCACCACATCGGCGATCTGGAAGATCGGCCCCGTTCTCGCCACCGGCTGCACCATGGTGCTCAAGCCGGCCGAGGAGGCATCGCTTTCGTCCCTGCGGCTGGGCGAGCTCTGTGTCGAGGCCGGAATCCCCGGCGGCGTCGTAAACATCGTCACCGGCCGCGGCGAAGTGACCGGTGCGGCGATCGCCGCCCACCCTGATATTGACAAGGTGGCGTTCACAGGGTCGCCCGAGACCGCGCGCCACATCGTGCGCGCGTCAGCGGGCAACATGAAGCGCTTGACGATGGAGCTCGGCGGCAAGTCGCCGAACGTCGTGTTTGCCGACGCGGATCTCGATGCAGCGATCCCCGGCTCGGCGACCGCCGTGTTCATGAACTGCGGTCAGGTGTGCAGCGCTGGCTCCCGGCTGTTCGTAGAAGAGAAGATCTACGACCGAGTCGTGGAAGGCGTCGCGGACGTTGGGTCGCAGCTGCGCGTCGGGCCGGGTAGCGATCTCCAGACCGACATGGGCCCCCTCGTGTCCGAGCAGCAGTTCAGCCGGGTGATGTCTTACTTCGATGTCGGGCGTGACGAAGGGGCGCATCAGGTGTCTGGCGGCGGTCGGCTTCGCGAGCCGGCTCTCGAGAACGGGTGGTTCGTCGAACCGACCGTCTTCAGTCAAGTGCACAACGACATGAGGTTGGCCCAGGAGGAGATCTTCGGCCCGGTGATCGCAGCTATCCCCTTCAACGACATCGACGAGGTCGCCCGCCTTGCCAATGCGACGCCGTACGGGTTGGGCAGCGGCGTGTGGACAACCGACGTGCGGAAGGCCCACGCACTGGCGGCGAGGATCAGGGCAGGCGCGGTATGGGTCAACTGCTATCAAGCGATGGATCCCGCCGTGCCGTTCGGGGGCTACAAGCTGAGCGGCTATGGCCGTGAGTCTGGAATTCAGCAGCTCGACGAATACCTCAACGTGAAAGCCGTATGGGTGAACCACGGGTGATGGTCTCGATGGCAACCATGCTGAAGAAACTCTTGAAACGCTACGTGGTCCACTGCAGTGAACTCGCCGAGGGCCTCACCGACGAAGAAGCCGCGGTCGTTTTGGCTCGGATGTGGGGCTTATACGGTTAGGGCTGCACAACGGCCCTGACCACCGGCGTCTCCCGCGACGACCAGTCGGAATCCAAGAAGGCCTGGTTGATGTTGTCGAGTGCGAACCGGTGAGACACCAGCCGATCGAACGGCAGCTGGTCGCGGGCCGTAACGAGATACTCCAGGATTCGCGGCACAACGGACGGCTCATAACCGTTCGAGCCAACGATTTTCCTGCCCGTCGTCACGAGCGTCGCAGGGTCGAGAGCAACGGTTCTGCCGCTGAAGAACACGCCGATCTCGACGAAGGTTCCGCCCCGCGCCAGCATGGACACGCCTTCGGGAAGCAGCTCTGGGACGCCGACGAGCTCGAGGACCACGTCGGCGCCGCCGTGCGTCGCATCGTGAACCGCAGCAATGCGATCCGATGTATCGCTGAGCTTCGAAACATCGATGAGGGAGTCGGCCCCGAACTGCTGAGCGAGTTTCAAGCGCGGCGCGAGCCGATCCAGGACGACAACGTTTCCGGCACCAAGGTGCTTCGCCAAAGCGACACCAGCAAGCCCGAGGCCACCTGCGCCGATGCAAACAACAGAGGTGCCACTCGTGACGCCCGCATCCAGCAGCCCTTGCATGACTGTCGCCATCGCACAATTCACCGGTGCCACCACGTCGTCGGAGAGCTCGTCGGGGACACGGAACACCGCCACGTTGGCCGGAACGAAGAAGTAGTCGGCGAACGTGCCGAAGAAGTGCGGCGCCGACTCGCACGATCGTGCGGGCGGTTTGTTGCTGCAAAGGTTTATCCGGCCTCCTAGACACTGCACGCAACGCCCACACCCGGCGATGATCGAGTGGACGACCCTGTCGCCCACTCGGAGCGGGAGCCCGAGTGAGTCGGTGTCGATCCCCGGCCCTAGCTGAGCCACCACGCCTGAGCCCTCGTGGCCGAGGGCCCGCCCACCCGGGGGAATGGCGATGCTCTGGGAGTCACCACGCCACATATGGAGATCCGAACCGCAGATCGATCCTTGGGCGACGCGCAGGAGAATCTCACCCGGACCGGGCGTTGGAACTGGGTACTCCCGAAGCTCCAGCGGTTGTCCGTATTCGTGCAGCACCGCGCAACGACCTGTGGTTGCCATAACACTCTCCTTTGGTCCGTCGCGGCGCCGACGGTCTGACGGGTCGCTTCCTAGGACGGGTTGAGCAGCGACGCCTTGCGGACTTTGCCGGCGTCGTCGCGAACGGGCTCGTGGACCAGCGTGTATGTGCGCGGACGCTTGTAGGGCACGAGGTGATCGACGAGGTAGCTACGAAGATCGTCTTCGGTCACGTCGTCATCGACTTCGACCACGGCGTGCACGCGCCAGCCGAGCTCCTCGTCGCGCGCCCCCAGCACCGCGCTCGACCGCACGCCGGGGTGATGCTCCAGCGCGGCCTCCACCTCGGCCGGGTACACGTTCTCGCCGCCGGTGTTGATCATGTCGACTCTGCGGTCGGCGATGTACAGGAATCCGTCGGCGTCCAGCCAACCGATATCGCCGACGGAGGTCCAACCGTCGACGATGCGCGATTCGGCGCCGACGACGAACGACCGCGGTGGTTGCCCCGGAGGCGGACGCATCCAGATCTCGCCCGGCTCGCCCGGCGGAAGCGTCGCGCCCTGCTCATCGGTGATCCGGAACTCACCGGGTGCCGTTCGACCGACCGAGCCGAGGTGGGTGAGCCAGTCGACGCCGCTGATGAACGTGCGGTTCGGTGCGTCGGAAGCGCCGTAGAGCTCGAAGAGGCGCTCCGGGCCCAGCCAGTCGATCCAGTGCTGCTTGAGCCACGCCGGGCAAGCGGCGCCAAGATGCAGGACCGTCTGGAGAGAGGAAACGTCGACGCCCAGCGCCACGGGGTCGAGGCGCCAGATGCGATGCATCATCGTCGGCACGAGCAGCAGATACTGCACCGACTGGTCCTCGATGATTCGAAGCGTCTCGGCCGCATCGAACCGCTGTTCCAAGATGAGGTGGTTGCCGTGGAAGAGCGCCGTGATGCCGATCAGGAACGGGCCTCCATGGTAGAGGGGGCCGGGGATGAAGACCACGCCGTCACTAGGGAGCAGGTAGTCGGGCTTTTCGTCGTCGATGAGGGCGGGGGGCTGACCCACGATCAGCTTGGGGCGTCCGGTGCTGCCGCCCGAGGTCGTGGCTCGCCACGGCTCGCTCACGACCACGGGGAGGGGGTCCGGCGATTCCGTGGCGGCGATGGCCGCCGGATCGGGGATGCACACTGCGCCTGGATGATCGCCCTCGGCTGTTCCCACCGCCACCACCGAGCCGGCTAGCTCCACGATCTCCTGGCGCTCGCGATGCGACAGTCGGCTCGAGACGGGCTGGATGACCCCGCCCAGCTTGAGGGTCGCAAGGCACGTCTCGACGAACCCGATCGAGTTGGGAAGCGCGACGGTCACGTACGACCCAGCCCGAACGCCTCGCGACGCCAGCGCCCTGGCCAGCTGGTTGGTGCGCCGATCCAGGTCTCCGTATGTCAACGTCTCGGAGTCAACCGTCAGCGCTGGACGATCGGGATCCAGTCGCGCCGTCCTGTTCAGCGCCTCAACCATCGCGATCGTGGCCACGTCTCTCCTCCGTCCGGCGGCGCTTAGCTTACCGAGCGCACGCTCAAGTGATAGTGTGCCACAAACGGGCCACCCGCTATGCGTTCGGTGGGAGCGCCGCTATGGCCGACCGGGCTGCAGGAGACACGACGGCGATCGCGAAAGGAATGCAGCGATGTCAACCGAACACGCCTCGGAAAGAGGGACCTCGCGAGACACCGGCGGGCCCCGCATTCTTCCCGTCGTTGATCCCGACGCGAAAGTCGCAGCGATGCTCGCGACGGGTTGGCAGCACAACGGTGCGCCACTGAACCTGCCCCGAACGCTCGCTCACCATGCTCGGCTGCTGGAGCGGTTCTCGACGTTCGCGGGTTTGTTCCTGATGAAAAGCTCCTTGCCAGCTCGGGATCGGGAGCTGCTGACCCTTCGGTCGACGTTCCGCGCCGGCACCGAGTACTACTTCGGCCACCACATCGCCACGGCGGAGCGCGTGGGCATTGACGGCACAACTCGCCGGGCGCTCACCGATCCCTCATACCTCGGCGAGGGGGCCGACGCGGTGCTGATTGCCGTGGCCGATGAGCTGATCGGTGACGGCGTGCTGAGCGACGCCACGTGGACGGCGCTGACCGGGGTATATCCCGAGCCGGCGCAGCAACTGGAGGCATTGTTCATCCCGGGCTTCTACCGGATGGTCGCCGGCGTGGCGAACACGATCCGCGTCGAGCGGGAGCCGGGTGTGCCGGGCTGGCCGATGGACCACGCAGACTGAAGCACCCCGGTGATGACGACGATGTGTTTCCGAATGGACTAGTGGCTTATCGCGAGACCTCCAGCAGCTCCACCGGATGCCCATCGGGGTCTTCAATGTAGAAGCTCCGCATGCTCGGAGTGATCTGCACCACTTCCGAGACGATCGGTACTTCGCCGCCGGCGTGAAGCCGCGCCCGCGTTGCATCGACATCATCCACGAAGAAGCTGAAGTGAAGCCCCCCGATGCGGTTGTGCCCGCCACGCGGACCGTCTGCCCCTCCCGACACATACTCGGTGAGCTGCAGCACGAGCGTCCCATCGGCCGAACGCAACATCACGTACTTGTGCTCGGCCCCAGGGTTGTTGGTCAACTGCTCGAAGGCGGGGCTCTTGAACACCATGAACTCTCGCTTGTCCGGTGCGACGCTTCCCCGCCGTCCTTCGGGAGCCAACACGTTGAGCTCAGCCTCCTGATCCCAGACCGACATGTCGAGCACCTCTGAATAGAATGCAAAGGAACGTTCGATGTTGCGTACCGTTATCCCGAGGTGGTGGAACGTCTTCATCGCTGTCCTTCAGTCGGCGGCCTATGACGCTCGTCGTGCGGGCTCAGGGCCTCGCCGACCCGAGCAGCAGAACCGCCATGGTCAATCCCTTCGGGCCCGTCCGCCAACCGTGATCGATGCCGGGAAGTACGAGAGTGTCGCCGACCTCGAGCGCGTGCGGGCCGTCATCGAGGACGAGCTCGACGCTTCCGGCCAGGATGGTGTGGAAGTTCAGCGTGTCGGTGTGGTACATGGGGTGCTCGACCCTGGCTGGCATCTGCACCACCAGGAAGTCGGCGTGCCCGGGGGCGATGCCCGGGTCGTGGTGCTCCGAGCGAGCGGGTGGACGCGGGGGAGGCGGGTTCTCCCGCAACGCGTACACGTCTTGGCGGAACGTTGGCCCTTTGAACTCGACACCACGCTCCTCGATCGGCACCTCCTGAAGGATGCAGGAACGACCAGCTTCATCGGTTCCGGCTACGAGGCTGCGCATCGTGACCTTCTCCTCTCGGACGAACGCGATCGCTATTCGCTGATGCCAAACCGGCCGAGGTCGTAGCATTTGATGGCGTTGCCCCGGACCAGTTGCCAAGTCTCGTGCTCGTTGAGCCCGGCCGCGGCCACGATCTTCTCCGCTGTCTCGCGCGAGTGCGGGTACGTCGAGTCGGCGTGGGGGAAGTCGGTTTCGAACATGATCTGGCTCATACCGACGATGTCGCGGCTGGCCAACCCGTGCATGTCGTCGAACACGACCCCGTAGATGCGGTCGAGGTAGGAGCTCGGGCGCTCGGGCGACCGCTCGGCGAAGGCCGGCTCCCACGTCTGGGCCCGCTCCCAGAGAGCGTCGACCCGCTCGATGATGAACGGCATCCACCCGACCTGGCCCTCGCTCAGCGCGATGCGCAGGTTCGGAAACCGTGCCAGCGTTCCGGCTACCAGCCAATCCACGAGGGCGGCCATGGCGCCCACGGCGGTGAGGCCCATCGTGACCGGCAGCGGCGCGTCAGCGGACGTTGTCATGACGTTCGACGACGAACCGATGTGCATGTTCACCACGGTCCCCGTCTCGTCACAAGCGGCGAAAAGCGGGTCCCAGTAGCGGGAGTGGATGCTCGGCAGCCCCAGCTTGGCCGGATTTTCCGAGAAGGCGATGGCGCCGGAACCCTTCTCCGCGCATCGTCGGACCTCGGCGGCCGCCAGTTCGGCGTCCCACAACGGCACCAGCGTGAGTGGGATGAGGCGACCGTAGGCCTCGCCGGCGCACCAGTCGTCGATCATCCAGTCGTTGTAAGCCTTCACGCAGAGCAGCGACAGATCCTTGTCTTTCCGCTCGGCGTAAGTCTGTCCGCAGAACCGAGAGAAGGTGGGAAAGCACAGCGACGCCTCGACGTGGTTGTGGTCCATGTCGGCGAGCCGAGGAGTCTTCCGGAAGCAGCCGGGCGCGAAGTCGTCGTAGGTCACGAGCGTGCGCGGCTCGAGGCTCATGTCGACGAGCCGGGCCTGCGCGTGGCCGGCGAACATCGGCCACTGGAGATCCTCGTACACCCACACGTCGCTCCAGCGGGCGTCAGGACCGTCGTCCTCCACGATGACGACTACCTCCGGCGCCGGCATATGAGCGACCCCGCGCTTGCGCACCAGGCGCGGCCCGCGGTCGACATACTTCTTCGGAAGCCGGTCGACGAAGATTTCCGGGGGCTCAACGACGTGGTCGTCCCCTGAGATGATCCGAGGAAGCTCCATCTTTGTTCTCCTAGTCGCTGAAGGTCGGGTTGACGGCGCGCGGAGCGTCACCACGCCACCTCGAGGCTACGCACGCCGTACACCGCCGCCGAATGCTTGAAGTCGAGGCCGTCAATTGGCTCCGTGGAGTGGAGCGTGGGAAGGCGTCGCAGCAACGCCGCGAACGAGATGCGAAGTTCGAGTCGCGCCAGAGCGGCGCCGAGGCACTGGTGCACCCCTTGGCCGAAGGCCAGGTGATTGCGCGCATCGCGATGGACGTCGAGGGCGTTCGGGTTGGCGAAGACTGCTTCGTCACGGTTCGCTGCGTCCTGAGCAACGATCACGCCTTCGCCGGCGCGGATCGTGACGCCCCGCACTTCGACATCCTTGAGCGCTACCTTGTGCCTGCCCCACTGCGTCACCGTCAGATAGCGGAGCAGTTCCTCGACGGCACTCGGAATGAGCTCGGGATCCCTTCGCAACTCCGCCAGCTGATCGGGATACTGCCAGAGCGTCAACATTCCGAGGGTGACCATGTTGGCGGTCGTGTCGAACCCGGCGATGAGGACGAGCAGCGCGATCTTGAGAAGCATGTCCTTAGAAATCTCGCCCTTCACGAGGTACTCGGACGTCATGTAGCCCAACAGGCCGTCGGACGGCGCCTGTCCGTTCTCATCGATCAGGTCGCCGAGATAGCCGATGAGGAGTTCACGCCCCTTCGCGCCCGCCTCTAGCGTCGCCCTGCCGCCGAGGAACGTCTCCGCACTCTCGACGAACAGCGCCTGGTCGGCCAATGGAACGCCAAGCAGTTCGCAGGTGACCCGAGCGGGGAGCGGCAGGGCGAAGGACGGCACGAGGTCCAGTGGTGGCCCCGATGCGATCATGGCGTCGATGAGCTCGTCCACGATCGCCTCGACGCCTGGTCGCAACTGTTCGATTCGTTTCACCATGAACGCCGGAGCCAGCATCCGCCGGTACCGGTCGTGTTCGGGCGAGTCCATGTGGTTGAGCAGCCCCTCGGTGAACTGAGCTAACCCAGGCTCCACCTTCGGATACCCCGGTCTGCTCACGTCCGCGCTGAAGTCGCTGCTCTGCATCACCGCCCGCGCGTCTTGATAGCGCGTCACCAGCCAAGCCGTCTGCCCGTTCCAAAGTCGGACCCGCGAAACCGGTTCGTCCCGAAGGAGACGCATCACCTCGGGGGGCGGATCGAGCGGCGCAGCTCGGGTCATCGGGAACTGAGGAATCGTCTGCTCGCTCACGAACCTACTCCGTGCTCTCCCGATCAACGGGACTCGAAGGGACACGCGGGACCCCATGGCCGTGCGAGGGCCCAGAATAGTGCTGGCGCCACCCATTCGTCAAATGAGCGCTCGGTTAGTGACGACGATGCCGAGCCGAATCAGGGGGGCGTCTCCCGGGACGCTGGGGCGGCGCTAGCTCGGTCGCTGGTCAGCGTGAACGGTGAAGGGTACCAATCGAGCGCACGGTAATGAGCCGGTGTACTGTCCGGGTCGTGGAGCGGACAACGCATACATCGTTCTGCCGCTATTGCGCTAATAGTTGCCCGGTGCTGGTGAACGTCGAGAACGGCGCAGTCGTAGCGGTGACCGGCGACCCGCAGAATCGGATCTTCGAGGGATACACCTGCGTCAAGGGGCGCGCCGCACCGCAGATGCACAACCACGAAGATCGCCTGCTGCGCTCTCTGAAGCGGTTGCCAGACGGCGAGTTGGTGCCGGTCTCCGTCGAGACGGTCATGGACGAGATCGCCGAACGCCTCGCCCAACTCATCGAGCGGTACGGGCCGCGGTCGATCGCGTCCTACTTCGGCACGGCGGCGGTCGGAAGTCCGCTCACGGAGCCCTTTCTCACCGCTTTCATGGCGGCCATCGGCAGCCGGATGAGCTTCAACCCGAACACCATCGACAAACCCGGAAAGCAGCTCGCCGCCGCCATGCACGGACGGTGGATGGCGCCGATGCACGGCTACGACGACCCGGAGGTCGCGCTACTGCTCGGCACCAACCCGTTCAAGAGCTACTACGGCGTCGCCTGCGGAAACCCCGGGACGTGGCTGGGCGCGCGTCTTCACGCTGGGATGCAGCTCATCGTGATCGACCCGAGGCGCTCGGACGTCGCCAAAAGAGCAACGCTGCACATCCAACCGGTGCCGGGCGAGGACGCGGCCATCTTGGCGTGCATGATCAATGTCATTCTCTCGGAGGGACTGCACGACCGGTCGTTCGTGGAAGAGAATGCCCACGGGCTCGCCGAACTGGGCCGCGTGGTGCGCCCGTTCTCCCCGGAACAGGTCGCCCGTCGGGCCGATGTGGAAGCCAACGACCTCATTTTCGCCGCGCGCACGTTCGCCGCGGCGCGACGCGGCTATGTGGCCTGTGGCGTCGGCCCGGGGTTCTCCGCCAGCACAACGCTCGTCGAGTACCTGTCCCTAAACCTCGAGACGCTGTGCGGCCACTGGTTGCGGGCCGGCGAAAGGGTGAAACGGAGCACCACACTGCTGCCTCCGCAGGAGTACAAAGCCCAAGCGGCGCCGCCCCGACCGGCGTACGGTTACGGCGAACACTTCCGGGTCAACGGCCTTACCGAGACGGCGGCCGGGATGCCGACAGGGATCCTCGCCGACGAGATCCTCCTCGAGGGCGAGGGGCAGGTTCGCGCGCTGCTGAGTGTGGGGGGCAACCCAGTGAGCGCGTGGCCCGATCAGCTCAAGGTGATCGAGGCGATGAAGGCGCTCCACCTGCTCGTGCAGATCGATCCGTGGATGTCATCGACGGCGCGCTTCGCCGACTACGTCATCGCTCCTCGGATGCCCCTAGAGATGCCGGCGGCGACGCTGCTTACCGATCTCGTCATCTCCATGCCGACTTACTACGGTCCGGCGGAGTCATACAGCCAGTACACACCTGCCATCGTCGAGCCGCCCGCGGGTTCAGATGTCATTGCGGAGTGGGAGTTCTTCTACGGTCTCGCGCAACGGATGGACCTATCGCTCGGTCTTCGAACGTTGCGAATCACGGAGGACGGAACGCCGCAGTGGATCGCCGTCGACATGACCAGGCGCCCGACGGCCGACGCATTGCTCGAGCAGCTCACCGCCGGATCCCGCGTGTCGCTAAACGAGGTGAAGCGCCATCCCCATGGCGATGCGTTTCCCGAGCCGGCGCAGTTCGTGGGGCCAAAGGATTCCGGGTGGCAGGGCCGCTTCGACTTGGCGAACCCGGAGATGATGGCCGGTCTCGCGGCGTGCACCGCAACGCCGGCCGATGCCAACGAGGAGTTCCCTCTACGGTTGGTCGGCCTACGGCTCCAGCATGTCATCAACTCGTCGATGCACGATCCCTCGACCAACCGTGGGCGCGGATATAACGCCGCCTACCTCCACCCGGATGACCTGGCGCGGTTCAACCTTTCGTCGGGCGACGTGGTGCGCATCTCCTCGCCCCGCTCATCGATCATCGGTATCGTCGAGGCCGACACCTCGTTGCGTCGCGGACTTCTCGCCATGGCCCACGGCTTCGGCGACGCGCCCGAGACCGACGAGCGCTACCGCGAGATCGGCAGCCCGACGGGCCGTTTGCTCGACAACTGGGATGTGGCCGACCGCTTCGTAGGAATGCCACGGATGAGCAACATCCCCGTCGCCATCGAGCGCTGGTCCGACGCTGCGGTCATTGTCGCCCTCCCGTGAGTCGGCTGGCCGGCAAGGGCGTTGACACACGGCGGATGTTCACCCACGTAAGTGGGTGTACCGCCTCCGTCAGTCCCGCGCTTCGATGGCGTGGACCTGCTCAGCGAACCGTTCCAGTGGTGCGAGCCGAACATCGAGGTTCGGTTCACGCGGACTCAGAAGCACCAACTCTTCCACGCCGAGAGCCGCGTACGCCTCGATGGCCAGCGTGATATCAGCTCGGGTGCCGCCCAGGAGAGAGCCGCTCGGTGCGACTGAAGGATCGGCCGCGAGTCGGCACCCCACGGCAATGGTCATTTCGGACTCGTCACGACCGCCGGCGCACATCATGGAGCGCAACTGCTGAAGCTTCGGTCGGAGCTCATCGGGTGACTGGAAGTTCGGCATCCAGCCTTGGCCGAGTCGTGCGGCGCGGCGCATCGCGGGCGCACCGTTCCCGCCGATCCAGATCGGCGGATGCGGCTTCTGAACGGGCTTCGGAAGGAACGCGACGTCGGCGATGGAGCGATACGTCCCGGAAAAAGTGGGGCTCTCGCTCGTCCAAAGCTCAACCATGAGGGCGAGGTACTCGTCGGCAATCGCCCCCCGTTCCTCATAGGGAACGCCGAGCGCCATGAACTCGTCTTTCATCCAACCGACGCCAGCGCCCACGATGAGCCGTCCCCTGCTGAGCACGTCGAGGGTGGCCAGGAGCTTGGCAGTGAGAATCGGATCCCGGTAGGGGATGACGAGAACGCTGAGCCCCAAGCGGATACGAGTCGTGACGGTGCTCAGGTACGTCAGCGCGAGGATTGGGTCAAGCACATCATTGTGGGTCTTGTCGGCGAACTCGACTCCCCCCACCTGCGCGCGATGCAGAGCGACATCGACGTGTCGCGGGATCACGAGGTGGTCACCGACCCAGATTGAATCGAACCCGAGATGTTCGATGCGCATCGCCAACTGGACGAGCTCGTCAGGGTCCGCTGGCAGATCGACGCCGAATTTCACTCCGAAGCGCACTTCCGACCTCCTTAAGCCCCTAACGACCGCTCAGTCTGCGCGGTGGGGGTTGTACGCAAACCCGACCAGAGGTCGGCGTCGCACGCATAGCGCTTCTCGACGACAGAGCCCCGTCGCCGGGGCGACGGGGCTCTGTGCCAGCAGGAGGGGGGCTCAGGAGAACACTCGAATCGGTACCTGTTTAGCTTCGACGGGCGGGTACTCACCATCCTTGTACACGTCGGCGTACACCTGGAGAATGGGATCGAACAGCCGCGGAGCCTTGCCGCCGAGAGCCGTCCCGGGCTTCGTGTAGTCCAACGGCGCCGTCATGCCGCCCGTGTCATAGTTCGTGAGCTGGTTCATGGCGTCCCACACCGACTGTCGCGTAACCGAAGGCAGCTTCGACGCTACGTCCGCGAACGTGTTGGCGCCGAGCCACGCAACACCGGCGAGATCAGTGACGGTGGCCTTTGGTTGGTACTTCTCCATGTCATCAAGGAAACGCTTGTAACCGGCGCTGGTCTTGTCGAAGAACGACACCGCGTACAGCTTGTCCGCCTCGGTCGGTGACAACGAGTTCTTGACCGTGGTCGGATCAATGGTCGTCTCAGAGACGACGACCGGTCCGGTGAAACCCTGCTGACGCATTGACTTGATCAGTCGGATGCCGAGGTCGGCGGTGACCGCCAGCACAACGGCGTCGCTCTTGATTAGTGAAGCGGCTTGCGACGACACGTCGGCTGCCGAGGTCGGTACCACCGCAGTAGCGGCGAGCGCAGATCCCCGAGACTTCAGAACGTTGGCGTTGACCAGTCCGGGAAGCGCCTGCGCGGTGGGCGAGTCGATAACTGCCATACCGATCTTCTTCGCGTTCAGCTTGTCGTACGCAAAAGCGACAGCACCTAGGAGCGAATTGCCCCCGGGGACGTTCGGGAACACCCGCGGTGACGCGAAGTCGCCGCCGCCGGAGGGCTGTGTTCCGACGCCCGCAATCTTGGCGAGTTCCATCGGGGGGTTGGAGTCACCGCCAAACGCGCTCGTGTCACCGACCGTTGCAACGATGGTCGGATCGGCGACGTATTTCTGCGCACAGGTGGCGGCGGTTGCTGCCTTGTCATCGTTGCTGCAGGGAACGAGTTCCAGGGGATGGCCGTTGACGCCCCCGGCAGCGTTGATGCGGTCAATCGCGGCCTGGGCGCCTGGGGGGCCGAGCGGCATGTACAACGCGCGCGTGATCAGTCCCAGTCTTATCGGCGTCCCTGTGGCCTTCGCCACCGTCGCGGTCGTCGCCGCCGATGCGGCTGGGGCATTCGTAGTCGAGGCCGCCGAGGCACCCGACCCGGAATCGTCCCCGCACGCTGCCACCGTGGCCAAAAGGCCAATCACAGCCGCGCCCGCGGCGATCTTGCTGAAACGTCTCACGAAACCCCCCATCGAAAGCCCGGGGACGTCCCGGAGGGTCTCAGCGTCGCGTGCGACCGTCCGTTTGTCAAGCGTGCGCTCGGTAAATGCCACTCAGCGCCGACATCTATCTTGCCCACTCGGCGCGTCACCATGGCCGCCCACCGTTGCACACCACGACCGTGCCGGTGGTGAAGCTCGCCGAAGGCGACGCGAGATACACGGCCGCACCGGCGATCTCGTCCGGACGTCCCATTCGACCGAACGGCACGTTCACGAGAGTCCGCGCTTCCTCTTCGCTGCGCGGCTCGCCTGTTTCGTTGACGGAGCCGGGCATGATCGCGTTCACGCGGACGTAGGGTGCCCACTCGGCTGCGAGATAGCGTGTCATTGTCCAGAGCGCCGCTTTCGTGACGCCATAGTCCATCCGATTGCGCACCGGCAGAAAACCCGCGCCGGACAGCAGGTTGATGACGGAGCCCTGTTCGCCGGCTTCCAGCCGCGACCGCATGAGGCCGACGGCGAGGCGCCACGGCGATTTCACGTTGGTCTCGAACGCGCTATCCCAGTCTTCGTCACTGAAGTCTGTCGCCGCCTTACCGGCACCCGGGGTCCCGAGCATTGCCGCGTTGTTGACCAGCACGCGGACGGGACCGACCTCGCGATGAGTCCACGCTACGAGTTCGTCGATGGCGGCCGGGTCGGAGATGTCGCTGACGTGCGTGTAGATCCGGCGATCGGGGTGCGCGGTGCGAAGCTTCACCGCCGTTGCCTCGAGCCGCTCCGCCCCCCTCGCCACGAGAACGACGTCCGCGCCAGCATCGACGAAGGCCGTTGCGACCGACGCGCCGATGTTTCGACTGGCCCCGGTGATGACGGCAGTGTGGCTGTCGAGGCGAAACAGGTGCTGCCCGTTGCCCTCTCGTCTCATCAAAGCGGCTTGCGTACGTCGCCGCGGGGAAAGAGGTCGCGATCGGGCGGAGTGAGAATGTCCTGCGGTACGAATCCAACGTCTTGGGCGATTCGCCGGAGGCGATCGATGTCAAACCCGTAAACACCAGCGACGTTTTGGGACAGCATCTGCTCCGCTTCGTCTATCGGCACCTGCTCTGCGCCGAAGGTGGCGCGCAGATACTCCTGTGTTGTCTCGAGCAGTGTGCCCTCGTGATGGGGGAAGTCCATACCGATCATCATCTTGTCGACCCCGATTCGGTGCCGCGCCGCGATCTCCGCCCTTGAGAAGATCGATGAGCCGAGAAAGCACTGGCGAGCGAAGTACTCACTTGGCTTGGACCTGATCAACGTCTTGTAGTCGGTGCGGTAGTAGCTGCCGTCGTAGACGTAGTCCATGTCGGCCAACTGTGCGAGCACCCAGCTCGAGCCCATCTCCGTGAAAACCACCTTCAGTCGTGGGAACCGCTCCAGCACGCCACCCCAGACGAGGTGGCTGAGGAGATTTCGGGCGAAGAACTGAAGCTCCGTTGAGAACGTTCGGAAAGCGCATGCCGGATGCGGCGCTCCGGGTGAGACGATTGGTGTGTCAGTGGTCGACGAGAGGGCGGTATGGGCGTTGGCGATCATTCCAAGTTCCTCGAGGACCGTCCACACGGTGTCGAAGTCGGGATGGAAGAGCGGACGGTGCGGGCTGAACTCCGGAAGGACGATCCCCTTCAGGCCGGCGGCATGGACGGCGCGAATTTCGGAAACGATCGCATCGACTTCCTGGTTCCAGCTCACCATGGCCATCGCCGCGAACCGCTCCGGCGCTTCGGAAATAAAATCGACAACCCACCGGTTGAAGGCCCGAGTCCCGGCCTGCAGGTGGATCTCGTCGATCGGCGCGAGACCGTGGAGCAATGCCAACGGCTTGGTGTAGAGCTGGAAGGGAAGGCCGAAGTCGGGAAAGATCACCTCCGCGACGACGCCCTCGCGCTCCATCTCCTTGATGCGCCTGCCGGGGTCGGGGAAGCCGTCGATGCGACCAGTGTCGACGAGACGCTCCGTCCACTCGTCGATGAATTCCATGTCGAGCCGGCTCAGGAGTGCAGGGCGATCGAAGTTCCGAGAGCCGTGTTCGTTCCACTCCAGGAGAAAGTCATCGAACTCCGAGCGGAACTCCGGATCGAGGTAGGGCCGGTAGTCCTTCATGAGAGCGCCAGCGTGGCCGTCGCTAGAGATCATCAGCACGCGTTCAAGTCCCATGTTCTCCCCCTCCTTATCCCTCAGCCGCTCGCGGCAGGGCTGTTTCGCGTCACAGTAGTGACCCAGTCCGTCCTCGGCAACCGAGCGCCCGGTCAAATGATGCGCTACGGTGGCCTTCGGTCCTGGCCTCTCAGCGCCTTGGAGCTGCGGTGAGAGTGCCGCAGCTGATCCTGACCGAGCACTCGACAGGGGCGGCGCGATGAAAGGTGACGAGATGGCGGGCAAGTTCGAGGGAGAAGTCGTCGTGATCACCGGGGCGGCCAGCGGCATCGGAAAGGCGACGGCCGTGCGCTTCGCCCAGGCCGGCGCCGTCGTGCGAGTACTGGATGTGCAAGAGGAAGCAGGCGAGGCCGCGGCCGAGGAGATCAGGGAAGCGAACGGCGTCGCAACCTTTGACCACACCGACATCACGGATGAAGCGTCCGTGGACGCGGTGGTTACACGCATCATCGCCGAGCACGCACGGATCGATGTGCTCTTCAACAATGCTGGCGGCTCCACCCTCAACGACGGCCCAGTTCATAAGCTGGAGCTTGCCGAGTTCTGGCGCTGCATCAGCTTGGACCTCGCCGGAACGGTGATCATGAGCAAGCGGGTGCTGCCGGAAATGATGGTCGCTCGGCGAGGAGCAATCGTCAACGCTTCCTCGACGGCCGCGTTGATGGGCATCGGAGGCATCTCCGCGTACACCGCGGCAAAAGGCGGCATCGTCGCCTTGACCCGAGCGATGGCCGTGGAGTACGCGCCCTATGGCATTCGAGTGAACGCTGTCGCCCCCGGGTGGACGCGCACCGACCGGGTGGTGAATATCGCCGCCGTGCGGGGCGACGAGGATGAACGCGCTGGGCGCGTGCCCCTTGGCTTGTTCGGTGATCCCGGCGACATCGCGGACGGCGTGCTGTTCCTTGCCTCCGATGCGGCCAGAAGGATCACCGGACTCACGCTACCCATCGAGGGCGGTCTCACGGTTTCGTAGACGACGCTCGCCGTTATAGATCAAAATCCACGTTGACGCGGTGCAACCGAGCGCGGATAGTCCGAGCGCTGGGGTATCGCGTCAGCCGGTCGAGCCGATCTTGTATAGGCGCCGAGCGTTGGTGCTGAGCGCTTTCTCGAGGACGTCGTGCTCCACTAAATGGGCATCCCTGGCCACGACGTCCCTTGGTGAGGGCGCCACACTGGCGGCCCCGGGGGCGAGGGCGGTGGAGTGAGGAAAGTCGGTTTCGAACATGACGTTGTCCTGATAAGCGGACAGCAGGGAAAGGGCCGACTGCTCGAACCAAAACGTGCAGTGGATTTGGCGCATGAAGTAGTCGCTTGGTAGCAGCCAGCCCGCGTGCTCAGCAGGTGCTCCGATGTTGCGCCATTGCCAGTCGAGCGCTTCGAGGAGGAATGGGACGAAACCAAACCCGCTCTCGACAGACACGAAGTTGATGCCGGGGAACCGCTCGCACACGCCCGAGGTGATGAGCCGCGCCATCGTGCCGGAGTTGGCAAGGAACGCAAGGGTAGATTCGCCGGCCCAGTAGCCGTAGTCGAACTTGCCGTCTTTAAGCTCGCGGTAGTTGGCGAGGTCGTCGGCGGTGCTTCCGACACCGACGTGGAAGTTGATCGAGATCCCGAGATCCTGCGCGCGTTGATAGACCGGATCCCAGTGACGGTGGGTGAGGGGTGGCAAGCCATGGCGATCCATGGTCGCCGCCCACACAATCCCAGAGAAGCCGAGCTCTGCACAGCGCGTCATCTCGGCCACGGTGGCGTCGACGTCCCAGAACGGGACCGTCGCGATCGGTATGAGCCGGTCCCGCGCATCCTGCGTGAATTGGTGGACGTAGTCGTTGTAAGTCTGGAAAATAGCGACCTGTAGGTCACGGTCCTTCAGCGCCTTGATGGCGTGGCCCTCGAACGTTACGACGTTCGGGTACAGGATCTGCGCGTCTACCCCGTGCTGGTCCATCCACCGCAGTCGCTGAGCGAGGTCGTAGCACGCGGGGTCGATGTCGCCCCATGTCGGCGGGAACGACGGTGGGAGCGCCTCCCAGCCCGACTGGCTTTGGGTACCGACGCCTGCGCACCAGGTACCACCGATTCGCCAACGTTCGATCCCGGTGGACGGGTCTACCTCGACGTGAGGTACATCATCACCCCAATGGCTCGACAGTTTCGACGTCCACAGGTCCGGCGGCTCCGTGAGGTGAGCGTCGGCATCGACGACGGCAATGTTCTGAACGCCCAGCTGCATGGAGTTCCCCCGGGATGTGAATTTGAGTTCGGTCGAGGACAGTCAAGACCGGAATACCGACCGCTGTCAACCGAGCGCCCGGCAAAAAACAGCGGAATTAGGTCGGAACGGGCGGTGCGGCGTTGTACACGTTGTCGAGCGCGCCGCGGAAGCGGGCCACGAACGCGGCGGCTTCTTCAGGTCCACCCCCGTCCAAGAGGATCCGCACCAGTGCGGATCCCACGATCACGCCGTCGGCATGGACGCAAGTTTCGACGGCCTGCTCCGGCGTCGACACGCCGACGCCGACGAGCACCGGCCTGTCCGTAAGGACCTTGACCCGCCCCGCAAGGATGCCGGCCGACGAAGCCACCGTGGTGCGCTCGCCGGTGATGCCCATGCGGCCGACGGCGTAGACAAAACCGCGTGAGCGCTCACAGATGCGGGAGATCCGCTCATCCGGCGTAGTCGGCGCCACGAGCAGGATCGCCTCGACTCCAGCCTCAGCCGCAGCCTTCTCCCAACTGGCGGATTCATCGAGCGGAAGGTCAGGAATAATCGCGCCACCGATGCCAGCGTCAGCGAGGGCGCCCGCGAACCGAATTTCTCCGGCTCGGTACGCCACGTTGTAATACGTCATCGCGATGAGCGGGGCGCCAGCGTCGACCCGATCGAGGTCCCGGAAGATCGAGAACGCGGTCGTGCCGCGCACCAGCGCGCGAGTGGACGCCTCCTGGATCGTCTGGCCGTCCATTATCGGGTCGGAGAACGGCAAACCGATCTCGATGGCGTCCGCCCCGGCCGCGCCGAGCGCCCCTAGGACCTCGCACCAGTCGTCGCTCATGCCACCGGTGATATATGGCACGAGCAGCTTGCGGCCATTGTCCCGATTGGCGCGCAGGGTGGACTCGACGTTCATCGGGCGATCCACCAGAGGAGAGTGCGCACCCGCGCCACGTCGCCCACTGCAACGCGAAGCAGACCACGACTGCGCGCTGATGCCTCTCTCTGAACCGCTTGGAACTTCGTCGCAGGCCGTTGACGTGCCATAGTATCGGGTCGTAGTGTACAACACAGCGCTCGGTAGACAAGCGCCACAAGCGATCACGGGGAGGCGAGATGGCCTGGAGCAGCAGTTCATCGGCGGTGTGTCCCCGTTTCGGAGCGCGCTCGATCGTCGGTGGCAATGTCTGACACGCCCGAATCGAAGCCACTGCCCATGGACGAGCTTGAAGCATTGGCTCCGTCGCGAGGCTTCACCCTCCTGGAAGGGGTTCGGGTTCTCGATCTCACCTCGTCGATCGCAGGCCCCTACTGCACAATGCTGCTTGCCGATCTGGGGGCTGACGTCGTCAAGGTGGAGCGTTCCGGCGTCGGCGATGATTCCCGAATGTGGGGGCCGCCATTCCTGGGCGATCTGGCTCTATGGTTCGCGTCCGTCAACCGCAACAAGCGGAGCGTCACCCTCGACTTCGTCGACGCGACGGCCCTCCAGACGCTCCGAGAGATGGTTGCGGCGTGCGATGTCGTTGTTTCGACCTTGCGGCAGTCGTCGATGCGGCGTCTTGGCGTCGACTATGAGCAAGCAAAGAGGTTGCGGCCGGACGTAATTCATTGCACTGTCACCGGCTTCGGTCTCACTGGACCGAACAGTGAACTTGCGGGCTACGACCTTATAGCTGAAGGGGTCAGTGGCGTGATGGACCTGACCGGCGAAGCAGACCAGGGGCCGCAGAAGGTGGGCACTCCGGCCGCTGATCTTTTGGCGGGCATGGATGCCGCGTACGCAATCGTGGCCGCACTCTACGATCGAGCACGCACAGGTTCGGGGCACCAGGTTGATGTGTCGCTCGCAGAATCCATGACGAGGTTCCTGACGCCGAAGCTCGTGGCGTACCTTGGGTCGGGCGACCCCCAGCGCCGAAGCGGTGGTCGCGATTCCGTTATCGCCGTCTACCAAGTGTTCGAGACCATGGACGACCCGATGACGATTGCCCTTGGGAATGACGCGATCTTCAAGCGTTTCTGTGCAGCCATCGGACGAAACGACCTCGCTGACGACCCTACCCTCGCGACGAACCAGGACCGGCGTGCCCGACGGGCCGAGCTCGTGGAGGAGATCCAAGCAGTAATGCGCACCGACACGCGGGCGCATTGGCTAGCCCTATGCGCCGAGGTCGACGTGCCTGCGGGCCCGATAAATTCCGTCGACGACGTTGTGGCGGATGATCACCTCCGCTCCCGCCGGCTCTTCTATCGGACGTCTGACCCCGTCACCCCACAGGTCAACACCGGCTGGCACCTCGACGGCGCGGCCAACGGCTACCGCTTCGCTCCCCCCGCGTGTGGTGCGGACACGGCTCAAGTTCTCGCGGACTGGGGGTTGACGGCTCCGACAAAAGAGAGTCGCCCAGCTGCGGATCCGGTACCGCTGGACGGGACTCAATTCCCCCATTGAGCCGGCGCCACCGCCACCCGTCCAGCGGTTCCGCGTCCGCAGGTGCCGCCAGGAGAGAGGTTGAATGGTCTGGCGCGCCGGCCGGCTTACGGCGCGCCGAAACAGGTCCCCTGCACTGTGCGAGCGCAAGCGCTCGGGTCGTCGGATGGTGACAAACATCGGCACCTGGATGCTCGGCATGCGCGGCGAGGTGGAATCACAGCTCTCGGCGGAGCACGCCAGGAAGGTCGCCGGCGCGTTCGACGAGCCCGCCCTCGGCGTGGCGGACGGCGAACCGGTTCCGCTGCTCTGGCATTGGGCCTTCTTCACACCCGACACGCCAACGGCTTCGCTCGGTCCGGACGGCCATCCGTTGATGCCGGCGGGC
>Ga0068860_100001363_pt1 | contig 26551 bp, 30 predicted proteins | sample KBSSwiS32_FD_66597 | JGI IMG/M metagenome (GOLD analysis project Ga0068860, IMG submission 66597) | Switchgrass rhizosphere microbial communities from Kellogg Biological Station, Michigan, USA - KBS Switchgrass S3-2 | ecosystem: Host-associated > Plants > Roots > Rhizosphere > Soil ...
GTAAACGCCGCCCGTGGTCTTACCTTCGAGCGCGGGATGCGGTCAATTCTACGTCTCGATCCCGATTACATTCTGTTGGGGGAGATTAGGGACAAGGAATCCGCCTTGATCGCCATGGAGTCCTTCTGGAGCAGCCTCAAATACGAACTGGTCTATCACTACCGCTTCGCCACACGGGCTGAAGCCCGCACCGCCATCTTCGATTACATCGAAACTTTCTACAACCGCACCAGACTCCATTCCAGTCTTGCCTATACGAGATTGCCTTGGCCATTGATTTCTCATCATCGGCCACCAGGATGTCCAGGGGATTTGCCTGGCTCACGCATTTTAGTTATTCTTGAGGGGAGATCTTTTACGACATTAGAAGCATATAAAAATCGGAACTTCATCCCATCCGATTTTCAGTCACACTGGAAAACGAGGAATTGGGAACGTGCCTGCTTAAAAAAAGACCACAGTAGCAAACAGACGATTTGTAAGTCCGGAAGTTTCGAAGAAACTCCTTTTCAGGCGTCGTCCAACACGGTCCGCAACGTAATGAGCAATGTTTCCGCGGTGTAGGGTTTGGGGAGAAAATGCCTGACGCCCAAAGCAGCGCCTTTGGATACCTCTTCATTCACACCCAAACCACTCGCCGCAATGATTTTGACAGCAGGATTTATTTGCTTCAAGGCATGGATCGTTGCCCGGCCATCCATCACCGGCATCATCATGTCGGTCAAGACGAGCGCGATTTCACTCTGATGCTGCACATACATCGCCACTCCCGTCGCTCCATTGTTTGCAGTCAGGACGTGGTAACCAAATGCCTGCAAGGTTTGGCTCGTGATGGTAAGTATTGAAATTTCATCGTCGATCACCAAAACGGTTTCCCCGTTTCCACGCGGCAGGCTCGCCTGAGCTTCTAATTCGCTCCCTGGGTGCGTGGAAGTCACCGCCGGCAGATGCACGCGGAATGTGGTCCCTCTTCCGGCTTCGCTGTAAACATTGATGAATCCTTCGTGACTTTTCACGATCCCCATCACAGTCGAGAGACCGAGACCTGTCCCCTTGCCAGGCTCCTTGGTGGTAAAGAAGGGATCGAAGATTTTTTCGATGACATCGGGCGGCATCCCGGTTCCGGAATCCGTGACGCTGATGACGATGTGAGGCCCTGTTTTTGCCCGGAGGTTCATGGCGACATACTGCTCGTCGATCGTTCGGTTTTCCACGCCGATGGTCAAAAGCCCCCCGTCCGGCATTGCATCACGGGCATTAACGCAAAGATTCAGCAGGATCTGATGCAGTAAAGTCGGGTCGCCAAGAATCGTCCATGTGTCGTGGGGCGCGGAAAGCTGGCAGCGGATGTTTTTCGGGAAGGTGCTCTTGATAATGCTGTCGATCTCCTTGAGCAGATGCTTGGGCTGGACTTCGACGCGCCGCCCTTCCAGGCCGCGCGCAAACGAAAGGATCTGCCTTACGATGTCCGCGCCGCGCCGGGCGCTGCCCTCGATGATCTCAAGCATGCTTCGGGACTGCGGATCGCCCGCTGTTTCCTTGAGCATCTCGATGGCCATCATGATCGGCGCAAGGATGTTGTTCAGATCATGCGCGACACCGCCCGCCAGCGAGCCGATGTTTTCCATGCGTTGCGCCCGGAGGAACTGCGCCTCGATGAGCTTTTTCTCCGTGACGTCCGTGTTGATTGCGAGGATTGTGTCCGGCTCCCCTTCACTATTCCGCACCAGCGTCCACCGTGCATCGATCGTCAACTTGCGTCCATCCCTGGCGACCTTTTGAAGTTCACCCGCCCATTCGCCTTTGCGCAACATGGCATCCATAGCCCCTTCGATATCCGGTATATTCTCTTTAAGCAGCTCGAATACCGTCCGGCCAACCGCTTCACTGCTCGTCCAGCCGAACATTTTTTCCGCCCCTTTGTTCCAGAATTGAAGCCGGCCTTCAAGATTACGCACGGTGATTGCATCCTGAGTCTGGTCCAGCAGCGCCGCCTGTTTCGTTTGTTGTTCCGCCGCCCGCTTGCGTTCGGTGATGTCCTCGCCGATGCTCGCGGTTCCGATGACTTCGCCACTGGGGGAGCGGAGCACGGAGTTGTTCCACGCGATGAGTCGGCGCTCGCCGGAACGGCTGAGGATTTCGTTCTCGTAATGCCATGCCTCCGGCCGGTCGGCAATCAAATCTGAATGAATGCCACGCAACCGTTCAAGAATCTCAGGCGGAACGAAGCGTTCGAACCAGTCCTCGCCAATCACCTCCTCGCGCCGCCAGCCCGTGAGCCGCAGCAAGTAATCGTTGCACCAGGTAATACGCGCATCCCGATCGAGCATCATCGAAATCAGTTCTAGATTCCGCAACATGTCAGTGAAGCGCCTCTCGCTTTCCCTCAATTCCCCCACCGCCCGCTTCCGGTCGGTAATATCAGTGAAAACAACCGTTGCACCGGTGACCACCCCCTCGCTGTCACGCAATGGGGTGGTAGTGAATTCGACCGGGAAACTTGTGCCGTCCCTACGCCAGAAGAGTTCGTCCGTCACGCGATGACTAAGGCCGTCCTTCAATGTCGCATAAATGGGACATTCGCTTTGCGGATAAGGCGTGCTATCATGACGGGTGTGATGTATTGTGGAATGCGCAGGCTGGCCGATCAGATCGGCAATTTCGTATCCGAGCATGGATGCAGCACTGGGGTTCTCGAAAATAATCCGCCCATCGATGCCGATACCATGCACGCCCTCACAGACTGAGTTCAAGATTGACGCGGACTGGTCGCGCAGTAGCTGCAAAGTCTCCTCCGACCGTTTGCGTTCATCGCGGAGGCGCTTCTGTTCGAGTGCCCGCTCCACCGCGGCTCCCAGACGAGCAATCCTGTCTTTCAGCAGATAATCCGTTGCCCCGCGCCGCATGGCTTCAACTGCAATCTCTTCGCCCACGGTTCCAGAAATCAGAATGAACGGGATGTCCAGGCCGCTTTTGCGCAAAAGTTCCGCCGCTCGCAATCCGTCAAATCCAGGCATCGAGTAATCCGATAAAATGATATCCGGCAGTTTTTTTATTTCGGCCAGAAAGTCCGCTTCTGTCTCCACACGCTTCCATTGCGGGTCGAAATTAGCGCGCAGCAATTGAGCGAGCACGAAGTCCGCATCATTCTGCGAATCTTCGACGATCAGAGCGTTCAGTGGCCTTGTCATATTGTGATGTTCGAGGCCCATGGCCGCTGGCCTATTCTATACGCTTAGGTTGTGAGACGCCATTGAAACATTTCCGTGCGCAGATTGTGTCTGATTATAATGAGGCAATGTGACTTCATAGGGGCTGTCAAAATGAATTGCTTGATCACATCGTCTTTGGTTCTGGTCGGTGGTTCATCCCGTTTGCAATCTCGGATGGTTCTGCTTTTGTGAGGAATGGATTCAGAAGTTTTGAATATCCTGGCGGTTGATGACGAACTTTCCGTCGCAATCTCAATCAGATTGGCTCTTAAAGCCAAAGGTCATTCCATTGATGTCACGCATAGTGCCAGAGACGCTTTGGAAAGAATCAAACTGTTTCCTGCCCATTACCAGATTCTCATCACGGATCATCTGATGCCTGAGATGACAGGCCTTGAATTGGTCAAACAGTTGAAAGTGACGGCCTTCAATGGAAAGATCATTATACTTTCCGCTTATTTGACAATAGAATTGGAAAACCAGTATCGGGCGGCCGGGGCGGACAGAATTATGCAGAAACCTTTTGATCTGGATGACCTAAAAAAAGCCGTGAAGGAATTGGCACCGAAGCCTGAGCCGTAGAAAAAAATTGGGTAATGGCCATTCAGGTAACGGTTTGCTTTGAATCTTTAATCAAGCACGTTTTTGCGTCTTCCTCTGAATCAATGCTTTCCCAGATCAATGCCTCAAGTGCGGTTCTGATAAACTCGTGTTCGCCCCATTCCGGATTGCAAACAACAGCGCTTCATCATTACCAATACGAAAATCCGCACCCATCCAAGCCTGAATTGCTTGCCGTGGGGTGAGCTTCCTCAGACGCTCATACCGCGTGGATTTCTTGGGAGTTCGCTTTCATAAAATGCGATGACCCCTTCTAGCAATATTTATCGTTTTTGTCGGATTGCCTGGTTCTAGACCAAATAACAGAGGTTGTTTCCATCAAACGTCCGAACAATGGGCGGAATACGATTTGATATTTGGAGTCGTCCAAACGTTCGTATGAGAACACGATCATTCCACATATTGGTGGTCGAAGATGATCCCTTGATCAGTCATCTTCTCAACAGCATCCTGACTCGCTTAGGGCAGAAAGTGGAGGTGGCCAGCAACGGCAAAGAAGCGATCAGGCTATTCACGCTGAAGCCCGACTTTTACGAAATCCTTATCACGGATCACAGTATGCCCTGCGTGTCCGGGCTGGAACTTGTTTCCCATTTACGCAAAAATGATTTTGGAGGAAAAATAATCGTCATTTCCGGTTCCTTAACCGAGGAATTGATAGTTGCTTACAGAGCGAAACGTGTGGATAAAATTCTTCAAAAGCCGTTTGTCCCAGCAGAACTTTCTTGCACTTTTAGTGTTTTCCTTACCGAATGGAGTGAGGCAGGTTCCAAAAAAGAGCATTCTTCCAGAAGCTGACATTCGAGCAGAAACCCAGCGGCGGTCGTTTGAATGGGCGTTTTCACGGCAATAATTGAATACGTTTGTTAGTATGAATACGATTAGAAATGATTTGCTGGCTCGCCACTTTGCCAAAAGGGGGACGGAGGATGATCCGTCCTCTGTAAAACCCAACGATGGCGCATTGCTTTTTTCAAAACTCTAAAGTACAGGTGACAAAATGGGAGCAGAGCGCTAGGCTCCATGGGATCATTTGCGGGATAATTCTACTACAATCTGAGAGGGGTGCGGGCGCCAATATTTACTAAAAACGAAGCGTAAAGGGGACACCACGGATTACTAAACCATTTTCAATCTGACGTTCTCCCCTTAAATCGGGTATTCCTTGAAGGGACGTAGCGTCTATTCCTGAATCCCAAACTCAGCGGCTTGAATGAAAGGGAGCCCGGTGTCTGACTGGCAGGAAGTGAATAAAGCGCCTGGAATGAAATCGGCTCTAACACACGTTTAGATAACGACAGGGTCCGCCGCCACCAAACACTCATCGATTCATTGTTGAGGCAAATTGCGGGCAGTCATTACTAGTGCGAATATTTCGGCCTTTACCGCTTGGAAACAAGGTCGGGGATTCATTATTGATTTCGTGCGTATATACTCGAAATCCCGTTAGCCGATTCGGGCCAAAAATCGTTGTGAGAGCGACGTCGACTGCATCACGACCAGTTGCCATCAGAACCCTTTCCACCCTGCGCTGATTATGCCGCGCGTCAAATGTCCACCAGCGTTCCTCGAGAAAAACTTCAAACCATGCGCTGAAATCCATAGAATATGCGCTCTCCGTAAGGTCGCTCGGATAGGGCTCTTTGACTTGCATCCCAAGCTTTTCATATCATCTCCCTAAAAAGTACCAGCCTTTTTTTACCCCTTTACTTACTTTTTAGACACCCTCTAAGAAGAATGTGCCGTGCCGACTCAGCCGACTAGGCTTCGCATCGAAATTAAAGCGCTATCTTTACCGATGAGCGATTGTCCGACTCGTCCGAGGAGTGACGCAGTTCCTTGTCCACATAGACGCTGAGGCCGGTCTTGCCATAGCGGATGCCGGTGCGGTCCCAGGCAATGGTGACGAGTCTGCCCCGATAACGCACGCCATCGAGGCAGAAGTAATCGCAGCCCGCCGGGAACAGCGGTGAGATTTCCAGCGTTTCGTCATTGCGCGGGACGAGGCCGCCAGCGCCGGTGATGACGAGGTCGCAGAATGTGGAGTGATTGTAATGCTGCGAGCCCGCCATCTGCGCGATGTAGGGGTTGCGGATTACCTCCGAGATATCCGGCTTGCCATCGCGCGTATGTGAAGCGGCGTATTTATGCAGCTCACGCATGTAATCGGCGGCGGTGACCCAGGGCTGGTCGTAATCGCGCAGCACGTTTTGCAATGCGGTGAGCGTCTGCGAGGTGGCGAATGGCCAGATGGGGCCGTCCCACGTGGGCAGGCGCTCGGGGTTCTCCTTGAGAAATCGCGGGTGCCGGATCTCCGCGCTCGTGAGCCCGATGGGCGAGCAGAATCCCCCCGGATCGTTGAACTGACGCCAGGCGACCTCGTATCCCGCATCGGGCAAATGGAAATACCACGGCACATAACCCACCTCCTCGCGCACGGGCGCGCCGTCAGGCATGAAACGCCCCTGCATGTCGAGCGACGCGAAAAATTCCAGTTCCTGATTCCACAACCTGCTCTGGATTTGCTCCTTCAATGCCGCCGCTTTCGCCCGGAATTCCGCGGCCACATCCTCCCTCCCGGCGAGTGTGGCTATCTCTGCAATCGCCTGGGAATCGCCGTACATGTAGGCATTGAACGTAGGCCGGAATCGCTCCTCCTGGTTTCCGCTGATGGAGAATTCCATGCCATCCATCCACGGCGTATAATGAAACAGGCCGCCTGATTCCCGCCCTTCCCATTTGCGGTAATACGCGCATAGTTCCTCCAGCAGCGCCGTGGCGAGCGACATATCTCCAGTGGCGCAGCAATGCCGGAAAAGCCCGTCCGCAAACCAGCAGCTGTACGCGTGCAACTCCCCGCCGCCCGTGAGCATGAAGCGGGCGTAGTCCGCGACATATCGCGTATCCTTGATCCAGCGCCCTTCGTAAAGCTGATGCCCCACGGGGCAATTGATGGTGTTATGTTTGCCGCCGTGGCCCACTAACGGCAGGAACTCCGTAATCACGTAACCATCCGGCGTCGGCTTGATATGCTTCCGGTAAATCCACCAGCGATAGTAATAAATCTCCTCAATGGCGGCATCGCTACATTCGAGAAACGGTACATTCCCCTGCATCCACGCCCACGCATCGCGATCCGGGATCGCATTCACCACCTCCTCGGGATGCACCTTCGCAAAATGCTCGATGTACCCCGCAAAACGATCAGTCTTGAGGAGGCAAAGATCACCTTGGATAAGGGGAGAGGCAGTATTCATGGGCATACCAACATCGTAGCGGCATGCCTCCCTGTTGCCAAACATCAGTTTCCATAAAGCGGCTTTATGCCGGGCACGTTTGGAACCGTGTCCTCGATCCCGGTTGCGATTAGGATTTTCCGGTCGCGGATTTCAAATTTGTCGATGGTGTAAACTTTGAAACTCCCGCTGTGGCCAAAAATTCGCACCAATTCCCCTTCTTCAATCGAACACATGCATATTTGGACAACTACCTTCGGCATATTCTTAGGAAGTCTTTGGGAGCCATTCCATCTCTCGAAAGAAAGCCATGCATTGCCTTGGAATGTTCATTTCGAGGATGCCCCGCATCGCAGACCAACACGTTGCGCCTGCACCGGTCGAGCATGAGGGCTGGGCTTAGCCCAGCAGGTTCCCCGCCTGCAATTATGACGTCAAAAACATCCGGTTTAGAGTGCTATCGTTATACCTTGCCCTTGCGCGAATATAAAAGCACTTCGTTGTCGTGCTTTACCGCCTGTGCCCGGTATCCATCAAGCTTGAGCTCATACTGCAAGGCGTCGCCTTCGGGAAGTGCTTGGACGGGCTTGCATTCCATTGGCTCGATGAAACCGAGCTTTGTAGGCGTTTTCCGCATGGCTAATTATTTGAAAGATATTTTTTCACATCCTTTACCATTGGGCCGACGGATCGCACAGCCTCCCGGACCTTTCCTGGGCTAACCTTGAAATGCTCCGCCCACTGACGGAGTTCATAGTCTTCCTGCACATTAATCCGATCCCGATCGGGCTTGCCTGCTTTGCTCTTGTCATCTGACATTTTTTACCACCTCCTTCACCCGTTACATCGCACCGCGCGCGTAAGTGGTCTTAAAGCGCCGCTCTGCGCATAAGACGATGCCATGCTTGACGCTTCGACGTACCAAAAAATCTAAAGTCAACAGCATTGACAGGGTAGCTACTCGGCATGAGGGTCAAAAAACGTTCGTATTCATGACGCCCTCCCCTTCAGACTTGGCGCTATTTAAAAAATGCGAGGAAATCATCGCTGAATCAGCAAAGCTTCGCAAACTCTCACAAAAGGTGCAGGACGAATACGCCCGCATCTTGAAACGGGTGAAAAAAAGCGATAGAAAGATGGAAGAAGCCATGCACGCGCTCAAAAAGGCCAGAGAAGCCAAACGAAAGGGAGTTGGCGTCTTTGAAAAGCCTTGATGGCTTAGCTGACCCATGGGTCATTTCGGTTTCAACATCGCTTGAAGACGGCGTCTGGGCGTTTTGGCGTAGGTAAATATCCTAGGCTCCAAACAGAAAAACACCGCTGTTCACACATTTCACTTTTTGATAAAAAATGCCTGTCATTTAATCCCAGATTTCAAAAGCATTTTATGGAAACAAAGCTTTCTGAATTTGCCAAGAACGCCCTCAATTCCGCTGACGCGGAGGGTAAAATAACAATTCCTTGCGCATCCGCCTGTGAAATCGAGGCGTTGTTGGAGGAGTTGTCTGAATTGGAAAAAATAGGCTACCTTTCCCGGTCAAAGGGGAAAGCGTTATATCGCCCATTTTTTCTAACGGAACAAGGCAAGGAACTCAAAAAATCCCTGCCTGGCAATGCCCAAGCCTTGTCGGCTTGAGTGCTTCGCAAATCCCCAGTGGACGATTTGAATCCTGCTTTGGTGACAATACTTCGCGCGGCGGATCACGAAGGGCGCATCCCCGTATGCAACGACATAGAGAGATTTGGAACATTGATGCGGTTGCTGATCGGAGATGGCTACGTGTATCGCACCCCTAATAATGAATATTATTTGTCTGAAACGGGTATGAAGGCAAAAAAAAGACTCTTCTAAAACGATGACCTTCGCCCAAATATTTAGGGGTTTTCCTTATTTGAAATCATTTGAAAGCAGCGGCGACGACCTTAATTTATTCTTCATGGAAAGCACATTGAACGAGAGGATTGTCAGGGCTCTGCTTTCAGCGAACGAAGCCGGGCGAATCGAACTTCCCGCAGGGTCTGCACTGAAAAAAGATGCCTTTATGGAGAACCTTAAATTATTGCAGAGAATGGGATTCGTGACCCGGGAAAAAGGGACGGCCTTTTACCGTCCCTATCGACTTACGGAAAAAGGCGCAAATTTAAGATATGTTCTTTTAAAAGCTGAACAAGTGTCGGCCTAGATGAACAAAAATTTCAACACATTTGTACACCCCCCTTCAGTCCCAGCAGATCTCACCTGTATGCTCGCACGACCTTCTATTGGATTCGATGTTTGTGGATGGCTTACGAAGGGCCACCAGCTCTGTCGGGTGAGCTTTTTGAAGGGGATGGAACGACGGGAAACAGCTTAAAGAATAGGGCACTACCCGCTAAATCGAAAAGAAATTCTCATGAAGACACAACCTTATTGGGAGTCCACCGCGGAAATATTGCAATTCGGTCCGCTCAAGAAAAGCATAAGCGTCGATGTGGCAGTGATCGGTGGCGGGATTACTGGGGTGACCGCCGCTTATCTTTTGAAAAAAGCCGGGGCCTCCTTTGCCCTCCTGGAGAAGGGCGGATTTGCAGGCGGGGAGACCAGCCACACCACGGCGCATCTCACCTATGTCACGGACCTGCGGATTAAAGAACTGGCAAGGGATTTCGGCCTGGACCACGCGCGTGCAGCGTGGGATGCAGGGCAGGCTGCGATGGATCAAATTTTCAAGATCGTGGAGTCGGAGAAAATCGCCTGCGAATTCGCGTGGGTACCGGGTTACCTGCACGCACCGCCCGGCGAGCCGGACAGTGAAACGGCGCAGCGGCTGAAAGAGGATGCGCAGTTGGCGGCAGAGTTGGGATTTGGCGCCGCGTACATGAAGAGCATTCCCCTAATGAACCGGCCCGGGGTGCGTTTTTCCAACCAGGCAAAGTTTCATCCGCGCAAATACATCGCAGGGCTTCTCGCCAAGCTCCACGGCCGGGGTTGCCACGTTTACGGGCAGACCGAGGTCAGCGAAATAGCGGAGGAACCGCTGCGTGTGAAAGCAAACGGAAACGAGGTGCGTTGTGCTCATGTTTTCATCGCCACGCATGTCCCCCTGCAGGGTCTATCGGGCACGCTGGGCGCCACATTATTCCAGACCAAGCTGATTCCCACCACGAGCTACGCGATCGGCGCGAAAATCCATAAGGACGAGGCTCCGGAGGCATCTTTCTGGGATACCGGTGATCCCTACGATTATCTCAGAATAGACCGGCACTCGGGTAATGATTATGCGATATTTGGCGGCGAAGACCACAAGACCGGCCAGATCTCCAACCCGGAGGAACGCTATGCCAGCCTTGAGAAAAAGCTGCACGCGCTGATTCCTGGCGCGGTCATCGATCATTATTGGTCGGGCCAGGTGATCGAAACCGTGGACGGTCTGCCTTTCATTGGGGAAACCGCCCCAAGGCAACTGGTCGCGACAGGCTTCTCGGGCAATGGAATGACGCTGGGAACCATAGGAGCAATCATGGCCCGCGACGCAATAACGGGAAAACGAAATCCATGGAAAAACCTTTTCTCCGTGGACCGAAAGAAACTGGCCTCTGCGTGGGACTATCTCAAGGAGAACAAGGACTACCCATACTACATGATCAAGGACCGCCTTTTCGGGGCCGGATCGCAATCGCTCCGCGGGATCAGGCGCGGACAGGGCAAGGTGGTTATAATCAAAGGCGAGAAAGTTGCAGCCTCCCGGAACGATGACGGCAGGCTGACGTTCAAGTCAGCGATCTGCACCCACATGGGTTGCCTGCTTCGCTGGAATAAAACGGAGAAGACCTGGGATTGTCCATGCCATGGTTCCCGCTTCGACGCGAACGGCAAAGTTATCGCCGGACCGGCAGAAACCCATTTGGAGGATATTGAACCTACAAAAGATTAAGGAACAATATTATCTAACCTGGATAATCCCAATCAAAGCCGCGCGATTTAGCGTTCATGAATCCACTTTGATGTTTCGCGACGAATAACTGTCGAAGAGAAAGGAAGTTTCTCACAATGGCACCAAAGCACGCATTAAAAGAAGCGGTTTGCCGTAATCCAAAATGTCTTCACAAAACGAACGTTTACATCAACGGTGAAATGCCCGCACCCTTAAGGGGGTTTTATACGTACAATTGCCCGAAGTGTAAAAAACAGGTCATGTTCCCACCGTACGGTTTGCAGAGTATTCATGAGATTCCACCCAATGCGATTCTAGCCACGCCCTTGGAATAGGCGTGGAAGAAAATGATGTGGGGACTAATCAATCCGTCGAACCTGGTGTGATGAGTCTCACCAACGTGTTTCCGCCAACGGATACATACGAAACGGTGCTTCCAGAAAATGCCAAAAGGTCACATGTTCGCCCACCCCCCGTTCATTCCACTGGCCTGGCCGACCATAGAGGAGGGCGACGAGTGATCTATGCTGTTCGATCGTGAGATGACTAAAGCTAAATGCCCAGTTGGAAGCCCCTTCGCATTTCAAGATACGCAAGGGAACATCTTTGAGCCCCGCTGACGGGATACTTACAGAGAACGAGGCTGTGCGCTCGAAGGACGCCATCACCGGGTCCCATTTAAAAACTATATCATCATCTGATAATTCCTCCGTTGTGACAGAGAACGCGATTCCACCATATCTCAGCGTCGCGGGAAGTTGATGGCGAAAACGAATCGACTTTGACCGGTGCGGAACGTCAAAAGATGCCTGCAGGCTCAGCCAAAGCAGAAGCATGGAGTAAACGGACCAACTAAAAACGAGCACAAAAAAGCTTCGGTTGGGATACCATGCCGCTTGCACGATTGCATAAGTCATCGCAGGAACGTAGAGTGCCATGAGAATTGCAAGGGGAAGGCCCACGACAGGATTGAACATCAAACGATGGCGGGTCCCGCCCTTTTTTGAAACCTTGAACGGCTTTCCAAATGGCCGCAATAATGAGTCGATAACGGTGAGCGTCATTGGATAGCAGAGCATCGTCTCATATACCTCCGACCAGAACGCGGAGCGGTGTCCCCCGGTGAGCCATGAGAGCGAAAGCGCCTGGCAGACTATGTAGGGCAGAAAAAAGAAGAGCAGCATCTGGGCGGAAGTCTGCAAAGGTACAATGCCAAAGAAAAAGTAAAATAAGGGAAGCAGGAGAAAGAAAAACCGACATACAAACGGGACGTAATGAAGCGGCCCGCACAGATGCACAAGCCGTTGCAGCGGCGTAAGGTTCTTTACGGTGAGCGGATTGGTTGACGCATGGAAACATTGGAGCGTGCCTCGCGCCCAGCGCAGACGTTGCGTCACAAATTCGCTCACAAACTCCGCAGCGGCGCCGGCGGAGAGGAGTTCATTCAGATAGTAAGTCTTATATCCGGCTGATTGAAGTTTTATCGATGTTGCCCAGTCTTCGCTCAGGGTCTCCCCGGGGAACCCCCCGATTTCTTCAAGTGCGGAGCGCCGGATGACAAAGCTCGTGCCGTGACATATAATGGCACCCAGTGTATCCCGCCCGGGTTGCGCCGCGCGGAAGAAGACTTGCTGCTCCTCGGTGATCACGCCCGGCAAACCCAGATTTCGTGCGACGGCGTCCACGCTGAAGAAGTTTTGCGGCGTTTGCACCAGTCCAACGCGGGGATCGACAAAAAAACCGACTGTTCGCACCAGAAAATCCTCGGTGGGAACAAAGTCCGCATCGAGGACGGCAATCAGTTCCCCGTTACTGGTCGGCAGCGCAGCGTTCATGTTGCCGGCCTTGGCGTCGCGATTATCACGACGATCGCGATAGTGGCATCCGAGTTCAAGCGCCAGCGCCCTCATCTCCGGTCTGCGCTGATCATCAAGCAGATAGATTTCCTTACCAGGATAGCGAACATTCTGGCACCCAAGAATACTCCGCCGCAGAATCTCAACAGGTTCACTGTAACTCGGAAGAAAGATATCGATCGAAGGAAGAAATTGTCCCGTCGTTATCAGCTCGGAAAGGCGGGACGCGCCCGGGGTACGGTTGCTGGGCCAGAACATTTGTAAATTTGCCGAGAGGGCCTTCAACCAGACCAAAAATTCCGCGAGAAAAAAAAGTATGCTGAACACAGCATCCGGAATTGTGTCGAGGTTCAATGTGCAAAACAAGCGGTAGCAAATATAAACAGTATAAAGGAGCGACAGCAGGCAGATGACCGCCGCCCGAAGGAGCCGGCATGGACTTGGATTCAGTTCCATGGCGAGGCAGATGATTCCCCCAAAAAACAGCGTTGGAAATAGAATCTCCAGGAATGGGGTCGAGCTGTTTACAATGGCAAAGCGTGCACCAAAATCTCGGTAACCATGATATATCTCCTTGATTCCATCCGTACCGCCCGTCGAAAAAAAGTAAGTGCCCGATACTGCAATTATCGGCACCAGAAGCACCCGGGCAAACGGACTGTGGCGGGCGGTTGGTTCATTCATTGTCCAGTCTGTGCGGTCTCCGAGGAGCGTTTTGTCCCCCAAAGGGCTGCCCGCACCCTCTGCTGAAGAAGATTGCCAAAAGTCTGCTGGCCGGGGTTTCTTACAAATGTAACTGTTACACTGCGGCCAACACCGTAGAATTCTTCGGCGGAAAACGGGCGATTCCACTTTCCTTCTATGCGGACTGCAATCTCTCGCTTTGCCATCTCCGGAGGAGGCACCGCGACCGTCGTGTCATACGACAAGCGACCGACGCCAGCGCGTATCGACTGGAGTTGACCGGGCCAGGTGGCCACTCCATCCAAGGAACGGATGATTGCCGGAAGACCGGAATGGAGATCCTCAATATGTCGCTCGGAAAAGAACGCATCCACCCAGATGCGTTTGGGATTCATTACTTCCATCACCACCTGGTTGGCATCCACATTTTCGCCGGATTTTCGTGCGACCGACCAGACAAGCCCATCCGTCGGCAAGGTCACGACTGAAGTCTTTTCCAAGGCCACCTGGCGTTCCATTTCCTTCACGCGCTCACGACTCCGGGCGAGTTGCTCGGTCTTGGCGGCAACCACATTCTTTGCAATTTCCAGACCCTTCGCCGCCTGCACTGTTTCTTCGCGGGCTATTACATCCTTTGCGAATAGCCTGCGGGCACGGTCATCGGTTAATTTTGCAAGTTCCAATGTATGCCGAGCACCTTCCAGTTCCCCCTGCACCACTTCCACGAAGTTCTGAAGATTGTTGAATTGTGCGGCACTTTCGCTGTTTTCAAAATGAGGATTTGTAATTTTGAAAAGCGACGCGCCTTTCCGAAGGGACGTTCCGGCCCGAACCGGTGCGATCTCGAGAATTCCAGCGATAGGTGCACGAATCTGCATAATCTCCGCATTAATCACCGCTTGATCGCTCTCCACTGAGGCCAGCATTCCGTGAAGCCAGACGGCGAGCCCGATGATTACGAGAACGATCACAGCGACTCGCATTACCCTGAAAATACGGGAAAGAAATTGTGATTTCATCGTGAGGAAGTGGTGTTGTCCGCCTGGTTCTGTTCCACCGGATCCCCGCTAACCGCCGGCATGGAAGCCGATGGCAGGGCGGCAGGAGCGTGCGCGGCGGCGGGCGGCGTTTCGATCGGGCGGGAGAGGATAAAATAGACTATGATTGCGATCACGGTTCCGGCAAGCGCCTCACCAAACAAGAACCGCCTTGGCATTTCTTCCACGGGTTCGCGGGCTGACGTCATTTTCGGCAATGACAAATTCACGGGTGCCGCCTTGGGGGACGCGAGGGCCGACGGCCCGGTAAATTCCGGGCCAAGATTCGCCAAACAGCGTTCGATTTCCGTTACCAGGGCGGAAGGAGCCGCAGGACGCCTCGCCGGATCTTTTTCCAGGAGATGGGCAAGCAAATTCAGTATCTCCGGCGGGAATGATGGAAGCTCGTCGAAGGGGGGGGCGCTTTGTAAATGGTGCGCCATCACATGCGCCGCCGGACCGCGAAAGGGCGGACGGCCAGTAAGGAGAAACCACAAACTAGCTCCCAGCGAATACATGTCGGAGGCCACGTCCATGAACTCCTCGTTGAGCTGTTCCGGACTCGCATATTCCGGACTTCCCGCAGGGCTCGGAAATGAGGCGGCTTCCCCTGCATCGCCCTGAAGGTTTGGAGGGATGCGCGCAAGTTCAAAGCCAATGAGTTTCACCGCGCCCTCTGGAGAGACCATGATGCTGGATGGTCTGATATTGCGATGTGCGAGATCCATTTTCTTCATCGCCTCCAACGCCCGTGCCACCTGCAGCGCCACGGACAGAGCCTTCCGTGGTGTCATGGGGCCATCAGCCATCACAATGCGCTGCGCGGTCTCTCCCTCGATATATTCCCTTGCGAAGAAACAAGCCTTTTCCTCGTTAACGAATCGATAGACTTGCGCAATATTCCCGTGCCGAACGAGAGCCATGGCCCTCGCCTCCCGTGCGATTTCATTTCGAGCGCTTTCATCACTCAGCGATCCCGGTCGGATTACTTTCAATATAACGGGTATCCGGAGATCCATATCCATCGCCTTGAACACGGAATGATTCGGGCATTCGTCCAGGCAGGAGATCGTTCCATCTTCCCTATGCATCACCTCGTATCGGTCTATCTTCATATTTTAAAAACCAGTTTTCCGGGGGGTAATTACAATATCGAGGTATCGGGCGTCCCTCCGGAAATGGATGGATGATATTCCTGCAAAACCTGGGTTCGAAAAAAGGACGACGCCAGAAAAAGCCTCCGTCGTGGCAACTTGACCCGATCGTCCTGTTGCTAAAAAACCGGCGTGGCAGGAACCCTTATATTGCATTCAGGGGTTTTCTGAATGTCCAATGCAGAGCGTTATTCAATACATTTCGTCGCGTTGCCCCCTAGACGGTGTCAGGTAGGTTATCAAAACCGCTTCGATTAATCCTAATTCTCCTCTCCAAAATTGCTCGCCTACGCGACTGCCAAAGGGGCGATTTCCAATTTTACAGCGCAGTTCGCGCAATCGCTTGCCAAGCGGGGCATAAGGGCGAATTCGTTCGCGCCAGGCCCAATTTGGACGCCGCTGATTCCTTCGACAATGGATAAGGAGAAAGTAAGGCGCTTCGGAGAAAGCGTGCCTATGGGAAGACCCGGGCAAACCGCAGAACTTGCTCCGGTCTATGTGCTGCTTGCCTCCGACGAGTTCAGCTACATCTCCGGAGCGATGATTCCTGTGACCGGAGGAGAACCGATTTTGTAAATTTGACGAAAGCGCGAAATTAAAATCCGAAAGAAAGGAACCTTATGCATCAAGGCTAATTGTTACGGACAGGAAGCCCTCGGCGGCCCGGTTGGATGTCTAGAAGTTCATCCAACCAGGCCACACGACTTTCCCTTGCCGCGGTTGAAAGCTTGCTGGTTTGGCTGCCTTACAAGCCTGAGAACCACAGGCTGTCACGGTTTACTGGCCAAGTGACAGGTGATGGGCGTCGGGTAAACAGGCATGATTTCGAGTGTCAGGGGATTGGCGTCACTGGATGCTTGTGCCGCAGTCTTGTATCAAAGCGACGTTGAGGAAGAGTGTAAGGAAGGGTGGCGATCAGGGGTTGGTCGGAGGGGTCCCGCCGTCACTGCCTGTTGTGTTCATCTGAGGGTCACCTTTAATCGGTCTCTCCATGAAAGATTTTTGCTCAGGACCACCAAAGCCTTGAGGGTGTCAGGAAATCCATTTCGTACCCTCGTCTTTGATTCCCATTTCGAGAGGGTTAACTGGCCGATGCCATTCAGTGGAGTCAGGGATTCACCGGCATTTACAACATCCGCTGCTTATCTCGGCCACGAGAACGCGCTTCTGGATGCTTTTCAAAGGCGCGATCCAGTGGACATTTTGCTTCTTCTGCTGCCAGTGCCAATGATTCGGTAATTTGATTATTCATCAACATACCAAAAGAAACTTGGCAGGTACACTTTCTGGCTTTTTAGCCACGATGTAGAAATGGAGGGTAGTGGTTCTGGTGGGAGTGACCACTACCCCCGCTTGCTTGGCTCTCCGGACATTCCGCCTGAGAGCCTTGCAACTTTAATACGAAGGTGAACTTCAGGTTGGATGTCCCCGCGTCTGGGAATAGCATCCAGCGGATTCTGAACAATTTAACGACATTCCGCGGTTGAACGTCCAATGTGTAGCCGAAATTCGATTCAGTAATGAACCTTGTGATTCTTGGCATGGCTAAATGGCCTTTTGACGCCGGAGAGGAGGTGAATGAAGTCGTGGACACGTTGAATCTCGTCAAAGCTTATTCGCAACAGTCCGCAGCCGAAATGCACCACAAAATGCCTTCACAAGTGATGACGGCCCTCATGACTGCAAACAATCAAATGCTCAAAGCAGCCTCATTCAGGCGGATGGTCATTTGATGATTACACCCGAATCACTTTATGAGATGTTCCACAGCAAGCTCCACGTAGTTGCTTCGAGTGACGAGGACGGTAATGTTGAACTGTCGCTCGTGCCCAAAAAATCCATCGACCGACCTGGAAGCGGACTGCTGCCGCTTTAGAGTTGTCGCATTGTAAGATGCGCGATGAATGGCAGCATTCGGGAATATCACTTTGCGAAATCTGCCAGCCTCTGCCTGCGCATGGATTCCAGGTTTGAGAAGTCCTGCGTCCGTAGGCGTCCAACCGATTGCTCAAAAGCGATATTTTGATACGGGTGCCAGATTGAAAACAAAATTCGGCGGCGGTTGGTGAATTTACGGAAATCCTAGATCCGCGTATGTCGGCTAATAAGTTATGCGAATATTCCATTCGAAGATGATAATCAAGCAGATCCTGGTTCCTATTGATTTTTCTGATGTGACGCCATTTCTACTCGACGTGGTAAAAACCGTTGCATCCGCAACAAAAGCTCATGTTATTTTATTAAACGTGATGCCACACAGCGACGTGCCCATGCTCGCTTCCAAAGAAGCCGTGATGATGAGGAATGTTAAAGAAGACTACGAATTGTTGAATGGTTTCAATCAACAGCTTGAAGAATCCGGTGTGAGCGCAACCATTGATCAACCGCAAGGATCCCCGTTAGAGACGATATTGATCGAAAGTGAAAAGCAATCGGTGGACATGATTGTGATGGGATCGCATGGCCACGGAGCTGTTTACAATCTACTCGTCGGCAGCGTGACATCTGGTGTGTTGAAATCGTCAAAGCGTCCAGTGCTTGTAGTGCCAAGTCCGAGAAAATAGGATCAAGTGGAAGTCGTCGGTACAGATTCAGGCGGAATTTTATCGGCTTTGCGGCTCGTGTGGATGCCTAGTAAAACGCCCCCATCCCCCTTTGCTGGTTTCCCATCCAATCACAACGAGACCCCGCCTAAAATGATTCGTGCTTGACGCCCCAGCTGTTCGCAGGCGGGACACGCCGCTCCAGACAACCAGAACTGAGCCGGCATCGATTCAGTGATATGCTACTAATCATCGCCATCCTACTTCTCTTGTTTTGGGGCGGAGGGTTTGCTTTTCGCATCGCCGGAGGGCTGATTCACCTCCTTCTCTTCATCGCTCTCGTGCTGTTTGTGCTGCACTTTCTGACTGGACGAGGAAGTTGACCCAAAGCATCCGATAGAACTCTTCCCCGTTGCCGACAACGCCATCCTTTATAGAACTTCTAGTCGCGCCCCGTGGACTCGTTCTGCCACACGGGTTTCATCGCCAGTTCCAATGCATTCTCTTTTTGACTAACAGTCCCTAGGAATTACAGTAATGCGTACGGGTCTACAAAACCACATTTGAGAAGCTGGTCCGCTATCAGCAACGATGCTCGCAAGACTCACCATTTTTATTCGTTGTGCGGTCGTGATCGTTTTCCTTATCGTGGTCCACGAGTTCGGGCACTACGCGACGGGCCGTGTTGTTGGCATCCCTGCGCAGTCGATACGTATTCGCATTTTCACATACCCGCCACATGTTGAGCTGAAAGATGCCGATGGGTGGGTTGCTCCGTGGGATTACGCCCGTTATGGTACGTTAGCCCGACGCTATATGAAAAGCCGGGGCGATGCCATTTTGTGTATCTCCGCCGGGCTGATGCTCCAGACGGTGGTGTTCGCAGGGTTCGTGGCAATCCTTGTTGCGATGAACAAACCTAGGCCGTACTTGCTGCCGATCACTGTTTCAGTACTCGCGTGGCCAGTGTGGTACGTGTGCCTTGACTGGACTCTGACCCATAGGCGCGGTGTGCCAGCCGGCGATTACTCTTCGTTGTGGATGATTTCCCCGTCGGCGTCCATCTTGGTCACATCATTCGTTATCGGGGCACACATCGGGCTGGTCCTGTATGTCAACCGGAGGCAATAATTCTACGTCCCTACTCCGCAGGCCGATCTAAATCATCAGGCGATGACGGAATAAGTTCTCTTTCCGAGCCGCGCAATCAAAAGGTTTCTCTTCATCCCACCGTTTTTAAACCATCCCAGGCGGCACGAAAATAGTCTGTTACAAATACCGCATTATTTGGATCGGCACTGTTTGCAATAACTTTTACATCCTGCCGGACTGATAAAATTCCATCTGGGCTGCAAATATGGTATTCACCAGCGGGCAATTTCCAAACCTCAGTTTGTCCTTCCTTCGCCTCCCCTTTAATCAAATTGGAGTAACCGGCTCTCTTCATCGCACTAAAGAGCAAATTATAATCAGAATGGTCGTAATGCTTGCCATGCAAGATCACACGGACGAGGTAATTATTCATGACAGTATACCTTGCGGTTTCGATAGTTCTAATGATTTGCGCATCATTCTGTTTATATCGTCGGCAAGCCGTTCTACCTCCGCCCATTCATGTTTATTGTGCAAGCCAAGGAATGACTCCTCATAATTTTTTAAATGGGAATTCATTTCCTCTGCCTTTTTCAAAAGCTGCTCGTCCTTCTGATTGCCGCAAACCTTCTTTGCAAGCTGATGAATCTGTTCAATTGTCCATCTCATAATGTCTGATACGAATATGACCCCAAAAGCGGATTTCTGAGTTTGGAAATTTGGGGAAGTGGTTCGTGGGAATCCGCCACTACCCCTTGGTGTTGCGCCTCGTCAAACACCAATGAGGCTCACCAGAATCTATTCGTCGGAGCATTGAGCGGTGGATGCAATGAATATAATTCGCTCGAAGCACCCCGAAAAAACAACAAGGCTCATGTGACCAAACTTACGTAAGATTCCTTGCGAAAGGACTGGATGCAAATTCAGCTCTGGCAACTATGAAATCTTTTTCTCTAATTGTGGTCTTTTTAACGGCCTAATGATTTCCAATGCAAAAGACAAATTCGCTTCATCAAAAGTAGACTACGTGCGGAAGAAAGGTTTTTTAGCAACAAGGCGACCGCAACAATTTCGACGATCGTAATATAAACGTTAAGAAAACATCCAACAAGGAGATCAAATGAAAATTGCAGCAATCATTACAATGACAGCCATCGCCATCACTCTCGCGGCGTGCGAAAGTGGTGGTTCGCATAGTGGATCTGTTCATGGATCGGCGAGCGGGACAGCCAGTGGATCCGTGAGTGGACGCTGAGATGTGAAGAATACGCTGGAAAGGGCCATGAGGGTTGCTCTTTCCAACGTATTCTGGCTCGTAAAATCTTGGATGGTGCCATGAGTTTAAATATCCCGATATCAGAATTTCGTATGTCATTAGGAACTAAAAATCGTCAAATTCAAACCGCTGAACTATGTAAACACCATCTCCGGGAAAAAAACGCCCCCAAAGCACCCCTGGTGGAAGAATTCATCGAGGAGATCGAAGGCATGGGGAAGGAACGGAATATTGCCAGTTGGGGTCAGTTTGCCGACGTCAGGGGCAATGATGAGGAGATGTTGAAACGGGTGGATCAGGCTTTTGCGGATTGGCTGAATCCTGATTTTAAATGAAGGGTTTTGACGCGTGAGGATCTTGAAATTCGGAAGGTCCTTTTTAAGAGTAAAACAACTCGGTTCACCGATCCTCATCCCTGTCTTATCCAATCAGCGGCGCGGGCTTCATCTTCCCCGGTCCAACCGGTGAGGGCGTTGTTAATGATCTCATGACAGTCGGAAGACGGATTCTCCTTCAGGGTGTATGAATTGTCCAGATACAGGCCGCGCCTGGCCGGGCGCTGGAATTGCGCGAAATTGTGCCTGCGCCACTCTTCCCATGCCTTTAGCGTGGCTGCGCGGTAAACTTCCCCATCGAGGATCGCAAGCAACTCCGCCGCCATTTCCGGTCTCTGTTCAATAAGGTCGGCCAACTCCCCGGGGTCGGCGCGCAGACTGAACAGGTGCGAGGGGTTCAGTTCTCCACGAGGCGGGTATGCAAAAATGCGAATGCGCACCGACTTCGCAGGGCCTCCAACAAAAGCGTTCGCCGCGACCACCTGTCCATATCTGCCAGCACGACTTCTGTAATCCTCACCCTACGGCTTTAAGCAAGCACCGCGGAACTGGCCCACCACGATTGCGTTTGCGTATAATGTCATGCCGGCACCAATCAGGTTGTAAGAATCTGGTATTACTTTCACGCAAAAATGATTGAGCCAAAGGTCTTGGGACGTACGCATACGCGATTACCTTAAATCGATATTAGCTCTTTCCTTGATCACAAAAACTCCCGCCTGACAAACGCTGACCGCAATGCTTTCCGTGTAGGAATCTGCAGATACAGACAACCGTTTCGTCTGTGTTTTCGATTCTTCCATGCATACATACAACCCGAACCCAGAAAGGAACTAATGCACAAAGTAATCATAACATCGGTCTGTACATTCATTCTTGCGGCGGCGTCATATGCGGATGAGAACGCTGACAATACCGGCAGGAACGCGAAAGACCGGACTGATAAAACGGTCACCTCTGGTGACCAGTCCGAAACGAAGGAAGACATCGCGATCACCGCCGCAATCCGGAACGCCATCGTGAAGGATGACGGGCTCTCGATGATGGCAAAGAACGTGAAGATCGTCACCATCAATGGTGACGTGACTCTTCGCGGTCCGGTCAACAGCGACGAAGAAAAGAAAAAAGTGGAAGAACACGCCAAAGCAGGCGGAGCGAAAACTGTAACAAACTCACTCGAAGTAAAAACCCAAATTTAATCGAAAGGAAAATATGTCAAAGGCAGTAATTGGAATAGCAAAGACAATGAACCAGGCGGAGACAATCGTGGATACGCTGCAAAACAACACGGGTATCGCCGCATCGGAAATCTCGGTGCTCATGCCCAACGAGGGAGGCTCGCACGACTTCGGGCACGTGAAGGCGTCCAAAGCCCCGGAAGGAGCAACGACGGGGGCAGTCAGCGGAGGTGTCGCTGGCGGGGTAATCGGCCTACTGGCAGGTATCGGCGCGCTCGCGATCCCGGGTCTCGGGGCGTTTATCGCGGCCGGTCCGATCATGGCCGCACTCAGCGGAGCAGCGGCAGGAGCGACTGCAGGCGGCGTGGTCGGCGCACTGATCGGGTTCGGCATCCCCGAGTACGAAGCCAAGGCGTACGAAGAAAAGCTGAAGACAGGAAATTACCTCCTAGCCGTGCACGGCCTGGAGGGCGATGAAGTGGACAAGGTGGCGGAAGTATTTAAAAAAGCAGGCGCAGAGGACATTTCTACGACGACTGAGAAAGACGTCGACTAATACTGGCATCACACCGATATTCACGGAACGGGCGGCTCACGGGTCGCCCGTTCTTATTTTATCCGCGTCGCACAAAAATGTGGGCGTTCTATCGCCTCTCGCAATGGAAGGCTTGTTGAGGATCAAGATGAGCATTAAAACGGGGAAGTTCGTTGGATTAAATGTGTTTCCTTGCCTTATGTCGTTTATGTGTCTTTTCTTTAAAAGCTCCGCCAAAGGGGGGCTGCTTTTAGCACCCCCCTTTTGGCGAGAGTCATTTAGCTAACTTTTACTTCGATTTGCTTCGGGCGGGCTGCTTCGCTCTTGGCCACCCTTACCTTCAACATTCCTTCCTTGAAATCGGCATTTACTTTCGTTGGGTCGCCATTGTCCGGAAGGGCAAAAACCCGCGCAAAGCTTCCGTAGGAACGTTCGACTCGATGCCATTTCTTGTTTTTGTCTTCCGTCTCGAATTTCCTTTGGCCCGTGATCGTGAGCAGTCCATTCTCCATGGTGACCTTCACGTTTTCCTTGCTCACCTCCGGCAACTCCACATGGATGACGTATTCCTTTTCATCCTCAGTGATGTCCACCAAAGGCACCCACTCTGCTGAAGTCAAGGATTCCCGCTCGTTGCCTCGGCGCGCTGATCCCCCCGGTTGGAAAGCACTTAAAATACGGTTCTGAAATTCCTCCAACTCGCGTAGAGGATTCCAATGAGTGATATTATTTGCCATAGCCCAATTTTCTTTCTAAACGGCGGATACGGTTAGTATTCAGCCGCCCCAGACAGACCGCCCTAGCTGACCAGGCCGACCGGTGCGTTTCTTTGGTTTCCTGCTCATTGAGCCTGGAAGTAAACGCTACATTTTTTTGCTTTCAGCAAAAGACATGCCCGCGCTTATTGGTAATTTTTCTCTGGCGTGAATCTAGCGCAAACGGGATTTTGAGCCAAGTCGGCACAGCTCGGTGAAAATTTTGAGAAAAAATGTCTCAAATGCTTTCCAGAATTCGAGAACAGGCAAGGCCAAGGTTACGAATTGGGAAAATTACACGCTGAAACGATGTGAGACTCTGCCCCGGTTCGTTGCACAGGACTTTGGAGATCGTCAGTTAGTTCATTGAAAACGCCATCGACCCGTTGCACGTGGAACGAAGAACTGGCGTTCGTGGACCATCCTGAAGCTGGCGAACGCAGCGCTGTGATTTACACCGTACTGACGGTTGCGACCGACATGGCGTCAACTCCTTTTGATTATCTGAAGTTATGTTCACCTGTTTGTTAGCGGCCACAATCTCCCAGATCAGAGGGTTCACGCCAGCGGCGCGGGCCAAGGCAAAATTGAAAGTGATTACTCAGGCAGCCTAACTCCCATTTTCACAACCTGCTTTTAAAAACGTAACCATGAGGTGGATTCCGTTGCGACGGCAAAGGCTAATCAAGCGTTTACTGAAGGTTATTGAGCGACAAAAACATAGCTTCATCATTTGAACATTTTTCGATCTCTTTTGTCTTTCAATAATGAAAGGCATAATTAATCACTAAAGGAAAGGAGGGTAAAAGCCATGAAACTTCAAGGCAACATACCATGGAAAAATGGAAAATCCCTTTCACGCAGGCAAACCGACGGTGATCCATTTACCCGCTTGCAACGGCAAATGAACGGTTTGTTCGACGGCTTCTTTGGCCGTTTGCCGCTCGATCTTTGCCCTTCCGGGGCCGAGGGCTTCGCGCCTCGCGTTGACGTAAGCGAGATGGGCAATGAGGTGCTGGTAAGAGCCGAGTTTCCCGGGCTAAACGAGAAGGATATCGAGGTGACTGTCACCGGTAATGCACTCTCGATTAAAGAAGAGAAAAAGGAGGAGCCTGAAGAAAAAGCTGGTGGCTATTGGCACAACGAGCGCAGTCACGGGCACTTCGAGCGCAACGTGGGACTGCCCCAAGGCCTGGAAAATGACAAGACCAAGGCAACCTTTAAGAAAGGCGTCCTCAAGGTGACCATCACCAAAGCGCCCGGGGGCGCAAAGCAGGGTCAAGAAGATCGATTTCATCCAGGGCTGAGGGGTGCAGCCCAACATGGACTGTGGGCGTCACCGCACGGCGTCGCCCAGAAAACTAACAAATCATAGATTCAATGTTTCTGACTTATGAAAATGATTCAGCTAAAAAATAAACATACTTGTTGGATTGCGGCAACTGTCGTTGCCGGTGTTGCATCCGCAGTGTTCCTTTTCACGCCGCAGATCCTCGGCACCGATGATCAATCGGCCACCTCCAGCCTCATGGAAAAGATGCAGAAGTGGGAGGATGAAATGACGAATAGGTTCCGCGACACTTTCAGGAACCTCCGCGCTGAGAACAAGGAGAATTCAATAGGAACCGCCTCCGTCGATCTGCGGGAACAGCCGAAGGAATACGTGGTTCGATTGAACTTTCCCGGTCGTGACCTCTCACGTGTGGATTGCGTGCTCGAAGGAGGCTCCCTCCGCATCGCGGCGCCTGCCGAGGCCGGGGTTGGACGCTATGAACAAAGCATTGTCCTCGTTGACGCAGCACGCGATGCCAAGCCCGACATCCAGCGTAACCAGAAGGACGGGGTAATGGTTGTCACCATACCAAAGAAGTCCCCGCCGGCCGGTCAGGGAGCAGCGTCGCAAGGGCGGAGTCCGTCGCCATTGCTGCCCCTGACGGATTGGGACCGCCAGATGTTCCAACAAATGCAGAAAATGCAGGAAGAGATGGATCGCGTATTCAACGACTCGTTTCAAGCATTCCGCCAGGAGCCGGGGCTCAAAGGATTCTTTGATGAACCGCGCTTCGGCTCATCGATCGACACGCAGGAAGAGAACGGGAACTACATCGTCAAGGCATACCTGCCGGACCGTGATATGCAGAACGTGTCTGTCACGGTCATCAACGGCGACACCCTCAAGATCGAGGCGAAGGCCCAGGAGACGAAGAAAGATGGAACAAGCGGTCCCCATATCATCAACGAGACGGAATATTCCCAAATGGTTACACTCCCTGGTCCCGTTGATGCCGGCAAAATGAAAGTCGACAAGAAGAAGGGGATGCTTGTCATCACACTTCCCAAAGCGAACTCGAAATAGGAATTCTGTAGGCGGGCTCCTTTTTTACCGCGATAAATATGAACGAGAATCCTCGGGCTACATTCTATATGCACGGTCTCAGTCGCAGTTTCGCAAGGACTCTTCAGAGCGCCAGTTCCGACGAGGGAGAGGCCGCGACGACCGAAGCGTGTGCAAGGTCGCTGCTCGCCGACGCAATTGGCGCACGAGCCTCCGATATCCATCTTGACTCCCAGTCAGAGGATGTCCGTGTGCGGTTCCGAGTCGATGGGATTATCCTGGACGTTGCCTCGATCCCACCCGACCGGGGACAGCGGTTGATTCGCTACTTCAAGGTGACGGCAAATCTGGATCCCGCGCCATCGCTCCTTCCGGCAGATTCGCACCGCCAGTTTGAATTCGAGGGAAGGTCGTTTGACATCCGGCTGGCATGCGCACCATGCGTATACGGCGACAAGCTTGCACTCCGGCTCCTGGAGCGGTCCACGATCAGGCTTCACCTGGCCGATCTGGGTCTGGCTATAAGCGACCGGGCGCAAATCGACCACTGGCTGGGAGATATCAACGGAATGTTCGTCGTTGCCGGTCCCGCTGGCAGCGGGAAGACCACCACCCTTTACGCGCTGCTCGCCGAATTGAACCTAACACAGCGGAATATCGTTACCATTGAAGATCCGGTGGAGTATCAACTCGGGCATTTGAATCAAATCGAGGTAAACGCCGCCCGTGGTCTTACCTTCGAGCGCGGGATGCGGTCAATTCTACGTCTCGATCCCGATTACATTCTG
>Ga0068860_100001364_pt1 | contig 26529 bp, 16 predicted proteins | sample KBSSwiS32_FD_66597 | JGI IMG/M metagenome (GOLD analysis project Ga0068860, IMG submission 66597) | Switchgrass rhizosphere microbial communities from Kellogg Biological Station, Michigan, USA - KBS Switchgrass S3-2 | ecosystem: Host-associated > Plants > Roots > Rhizosphere > Soil ...
AAACGAATCGTCTTCTTGGTATCTCCGTGGGTGGACTCGGTCGGCAAGAGTGACGTCGACGCCGAGATGTCGATGTTCTTGTCGGAGCGCTGGCGTGAATCCGCTTTGGGGAGTCGGGTAGCGGCGGCCGGATCTTGCGCGGCCGTCTCTCGGAGTGCCGCTGAACTTCGTGCCACGACACCTCTTCGCGCAGACCGAGTCTCAGCAGAGGTCCGTCGTTTCGGCGTCTCAGTCCGCTCGGCCGCCTGGTCGGCGTCGCCAGCCGCTCTGGTTCGGGATCGCGAAGCCTCGGGTGACGCCGATCTCGATTTGGTCGCGGCCGAATCCGAGGAGGACGACGGCGCCGACTCGGAGGTGTCGGCCCATGCCACACCGCAACCCAAACCGGTCAGGACCGCAGCTCCGACCCCCAAGGCCACCGCAAGCCCGCCGACGCGACCCACGTGGGCTGCCCGCGCGCCCATTCGCACTCTGTTTCCCCCGAGGGGGCCTACCGCGGCACATCGGTTCGATCGGCACCGTGTCGAAACTTGTTCTCGCTGTCCAGATTGAGGGTGATGGAAGGCGCGGTCCATCGTCGTCATCACGCACCTCTTCCGTAGAAGGCTGGTTGACGAATTCGATGGTCGCGCCGCCCGCGCGGGCGGCCTAGCGTAGTTGACTACCCCAGTCGGTTCGTGGCGACGCTCAAGAGCCTGCCGGGCGCCCTGCCGGACCCGCCTTGACCAGGGCTGCCAGCTCCTCTCTCGATTTCGCGCCCACCCGAACGCATGCGCGATAGAGGTGCCCCTCAACGCTACGTACCGATATCACCAGCCGGTCGGCGATCTCCCGGTTGGACAGTCCAGCGAGCACCATTTCGACGATCTCGTGCTGGCGTGTGGTCAACGCATGCCCCGCCGGTGTCCGCAGCGCGGGCGTACACAGACCGCCGCATTCATCGGACAACTGCTGTGCCATTGCCGCAGCGTAAGTTCCCCGCGTCGGCAGCTGGCGCTCGGAGAAGGCGGCTGCCGCCTGGGCTGCAGCATCCGCGGCCGTTGCCCGATCACCGAGGTTCCGGTAATCGGCTGCCGCTTTGAGCAACCCCTCACCGTCACCGTCCCGCAACGACTCGGCGTGCCGTACAACAGCATTCGCCAGCGGGAACGACAATTCCTCAGCCAGGGCGCGGGCTCGGTCCGCCCCGGAAGCGTCGCCCCACTGGGCCGCCACTTGAATGCAGGCCAGCTCGTGTGTCGGTTGGGTGCGTTGATGCGCCAGCGCCGCGGCGTCCTGGACGACTTTGACAGCCTCGACCAAACGTCCGTCGGCGACGAGTGACCATCCGGTCGCAACCGACAACGCGGTGTCCATGAACAGATAGCCGCGCGGCACGCGTGACCGAGCCTCGGCGATGGCGCCGATCGCGGCCTGCGGCTGCCCGAGCTTGGCGTGCGCCTCGGCCAATGCGAAGCAGCTGGCGGGTCGTAAACCTGTTACCACGCCGTGCTTTTCAACCCCGGCGAGTGCTTCACGCAACAACTTCACGGCACCGGGGATATCGCCGCGTATCAGATCGGCGTAACCCAACAGAAATGCCAGATTCGCATACGCGAGGCCCGGGACGTCGCGCGCCGACTCGGCCAGTTCATCGACAAAACGCACACATTCGTCGATCCGCCCAGTCAGACGACATGCGCGGGCATAAACGCCGCCGAACCAATAACGCATGTGTGAAGCCTGAAATGAGATACATGCACGGTCGAGCGCTTCTTGTGCGACTGTTGTGAGATCGTCGACGTCGCCGAGTGCCCCCATCGACATCGTCAACGCAAGCGACGCCATCATCGCATGGAAGTCGGGAAGCATTCCGGAATCCAGTGCAGACCTGGCATTTTCGGCGGCATCCGGACACCTCGTCGATACCGCGTCAACGCAGGCTTGGACGGCGATGCGCTCCATCCGTACGACCGGGGATTCGTGATCGCGGTCGACACGGCGGAGGATCGCCGACGCATCGCGCGGCCTGCCAAGCATCCAGACCAGGTTGGCCGCCCGTATGGTCGCCGAGTGGTGAACGTCGTCCCCACTGTCCTCACATACCCCGCGCAGGACGTCTTCCGCCTGTTGACCCCGACCGAGCAGAACAAGGTTCATGGCCCGCAACCCGATGGCCTCCCGAGCACCGGCATCGGCTGCGGCAGTTGAGAGTCGGTCGGCGAGGTCGAGATCGAGCAGCGTCATAGCATGCTGCGCGGAGTCGAGGTACAGCTTCGGGTCGGCGGGAAGGTCCGATTCGAGGGTGAGCAGCGCCCTGCGGACCGTTGCCTGCATGTCGCTGTCGGCGTCCTTGCCCAATCTCTGCGCCAACCGGCCACGCATGCGCGACAGGTACATCTCACCAGCGGTGGCGCGGCGGAGTTCGCCGAACAGTGGATGCGCGAGCCGAGCCAGTAGTTCGCCGCGGGTGCGCTCGACGAGCAGAAGGCGCGTCCGCTCGGCGACTTCCAGGTCGCCGCTTGGCACCAGGTCGCGCAGCACACCGACCGCCAACGGCTCGCACAGGGACAAGAAGTCGACGACCTGAACCAACTCGGGGGCGAGATGACGCAGTTGCCGCCCAACGATGTCGCCCATACTGGGCGAGACCGCGACATCGTCGTTCCACATCCAGACCCCAGCCACCTGTGCCATGCGCCCCGCCGTGATCTGGTCGGCCAACAGCTGCCGTAGGAACAGAGCGTTCCCGTCAGTGAGTTTCCAAAAGCGCCGCGCGCTAAGGGCATCCACGGGCCCACCGACCGTTGCCTCGATGAGGCTGCGAGTGGAGGCCGCGGACAGTGGCTCGAGATCGATCCGTTTGAGCAGGCCGTCCTTCCACAGCGCTCTCACGGCATCCGGCTCTTCGCCGCCGGTGCGGACCGTGACCACCAGACGCGCACCGCGCGACTGGGCCAGCTGGAGCACGACATGTGCGGACAGTCCGTCGAGTAGGTGTGCGTCGTCAACGCCGATCACGATGCGTCTCTGATCCTGTTGCCTGACAAAGGAGTTGATGACACGCCGCACATCGGACAGCGGATCGGACATCGCATCGCCGAGCACGCCGGCAAACGCACCCAACGGCACGTCGCGTACTGATTCAGTGCCGACGACCCACTTCGTCCGCTTACCGGATACCACGGCCCGGTTGAGGGCCTCGCGAGCCAGTCGCGTCTTACCGACGCCAGGGGCACCTGCGATCACGACGCCGGAGAAGTCACCCGATCTGCTCAAAACGCGCTGGATCTTCTCCAGTTCGCCGTCCCGCCCCAGCAGCCGCACACCCTCGACCGGTTGCGCATCGACAGGCTTCACGTCGTCGCGTCGGCCCATGCCAAATGTCCCTCGAAGCCAAGGTGCGCGGCCATCGCACGGTGGCGCGCCCGATAGTCGTAATAGGCGCCTGCCTCACCGCGGGCCCGGTCGTCGAGCAGGAGCAGATCCTCCTCACCAGTGCCGGGAACACGCGCCCGTACTTGAATCCTGGCGCCTGCGCCGTCGAGATCGCCGATCCCGATCACCGCCCGCAGCAGCTGCGTGACGACGTGGAATGGGACGTCCGTGGCGTGTGACTCGCAGAAGGCCCAGAAGACGTCGCTTCCGCGACCGGCCGCCATCGCCGCGGCCCCGCGAGCCAGCCGGCTCTTGCCGATGCCCGGCGGTCCGGATACGGCGACGACGCCGCCCCGACCACCAAGCGCGCGATCCAGAGTCGCGTCAACGGCGGTAATCTCCCGATCCCGACCGACCAGGCTGGATTCCGCCGGCCTGACAGGGGCACGCCGCGGCTCGATGGCTACCAACCGTCGCACCGTGATCGGGGTGTCGGAACCCTTGATGCGCATCAACTCCGGGTCGCCGAGCAGCACCGTGTCGCCGACGAGACGCGCGGTGGACTCGCTGAGCATCACCCCGCCCGCGGGAGCCAGGGACTCGATCCGCTGCGCAAGCCCGACCTGTTCACCAACGGCTGTGTAACCCAACGACTCCGAGCCGATCCGACACGCAATCACGCGACCTGAGTTAAGGCCCACACGCAGCCGTAGGGACAACCCGTCGCGGCGTTGTACTTCTGAGGTAAGAGAATTGATTTCTGCTTGGATCTTCATTGCAGCCAGGCATGCGCGAAAGGCGTGGTCCTCCAACGCGGTCGGTGCTCCGAACAACGCCATGACGCCGTCGCCGGTGAACTTGTCGACCGTCCCGCCGTAGTGGTGCACGATGGCTGTGCAGCGGTCAACCAGATCGGTCATGATCTCACGCAGGCGTTCCGTATCCACGGCCGCAGCAATGTGCATTGAATGCACGACGTCGGCGAACAGGACCGTCACCTGCTTGTACTCGGCGGCATCGGCCGATGTGTCTCGCCGCGATCCGCACACGCCGCAGAATCGGGCGCCTTCGTGCAGCCTCGCACCGCACGTCTCGCATACCCCCGACACTGCTGTCACCGGAACCACCAACCCCCTGCGGTCCGGGTTGATCAACCAACGCGTCAAGCGTATGGCGTCGTGTCCGCCAAAGGGCGATTTCGGACGCCGTGGCAGTTAGGTAAGCGATTCGTAGCCGAGCAGGAAGATCGCGGTCAGACACAGTCCACAACCGATGACGATGGTGGGCATCAGGATCATGCTGTCGAGTTCGTCGTCGTCGAGCACGTCACCCTCAAACCGTCCGAACAACACCCGCGCCACCCCGGTCCTGCGGAATGTGTGCACCAGCCTGCGCACGGCTTTGGTGTCGCGCCTACGGCCGATGAACGTCCGCGACGCGAATCCCACGACAAACGTCAGCGCGGCGGCGACCAGAATCAACCAGCCCACCGTCGTCTGCGAAATCGACACAGCCCACCACCCCGGCGTTCCTGCTACCTCGGGCAAGCCTATAGGCCGAGGTGATCGCGCAGAGTCTGCCCGCTGTATGCGGTCCGGAAACTGCCGCGCTCCTGCAGCAGTGGCACCACCCGGTCGACGAAATCGTCAAGTCCGTGTGGAGTCAGGTGGGGCACCAGGATGAAGCCGTCGCACGCGTCGGATTGCACGTGCAGATCGATCTCCTCGGCCACCTGGGCCGGTGTGCCGACAAACTGTTGACGGCTTGTGACGGCGATCACCAGTTCCCGGATGCTCAGGTTCTCGGCCTCGGCACGTTGGCGCCATGCGGCGGCGACCGCCTTCGGGTCACCGTGTCGCACGCGGCCCTGCGTGATGGTGGGATCGTCGGCGGGTTCGACGTCGGGTAGCGGTCCGTCGGGGTCGTAGTCCGACAGGTCCCGCTGCCAGACCTGCTCGAGCATCGCGATCGCGGTCTGCGGGCCGACTTGCTGACGGCGGATATGGCGGGCCTTGTCGGCCGCCTCCGCCGGTGTGTCGCCCAACACGAACGTCGCCGCCGGAAACACCTTGAGCCGATTTGGATCTCGGCCGTACGACGCTGCCTGTTGTTTGACGTCCGCGTAGTAGGACTGGCCTGCCTCCAAGGTCGAATGCAGGGTGAACGCCGCGTCGGCGTATTTGGCCAGGAACGCCCGACCGTCGGCGGAGTCCCCCGCCTGCAAAAGGATGGGATGGCCCTGCGGCGCACGCGGCAGGGTACTCACCCCGCGAACGTCGAACTGTGGACCGCGATGTTCGACCACACGAACGCGGGTGGGGTCGACGTAGACGCCGCTGTCCCGATCGGCGAGCACGGCGTCGGGTGCCCAACTGTCCCAGAACTCGCGAGCCACGGTGACGAACTCCTCGGCCCGCTTGTAGCGGTCGGAGTGATCCAGGAATCCGCCGCGGCGGAAGTTCTCCCCGGTGAACGCGTCCGACGAGGTGACAATGTTCCATCCCGCGCGGCCGTCCGACAGGTGGTCGAGCGTGGCGAATTGCCTTGCCACTTCGAAAGGTTCGTTGAAGGTGGTGTTGATCGTGCCTGTCAGGCCGAGGCGATCGGTGACCGCGGCCAGTGCCGCCAGGACCGTGAACGTGTCGGGCCTGCCCACGACGTCGAGGTCGTGAATGCGACCGCGGTGCTCACGCAGCCGCAGCCCCTCGGCGAGGAAGAAGAAGTCGAACAGCCCGCGCTCGGCGGTCTGCGCCAGGTGCACGAAGGAGTCGAACTCGATCTGGCTGCCCGACTCAGGATCCGACCACACGGTCGTGTTGTTGACGCCGGGGAAATGGGCGGCCAGATGGATCTGCTTGCGGTCCTTCCCTTGCCTGACGGCGATGGTGCTCCTCTCGTCCGCGCCTTCCCGCTGCGCTGTCATTGCCCCCACCTCTTGGCCAGCAGCTCGTGGCTGCGCAGCCGGTCCGAATGGCAGTGCGTGACGGACGTGACGACCAGCTCGTCGGCCTTGGTCACGCGCTGCAGGGTCTCCAGCTTCGCCGCGACTTCATCGGCGTCACCGACGAATTGTGTTGCGGTACGGTCCTTTACCGCCGCGAGCTGCTCGTCCGTCAACGGATCGACGGTGTCGGGGTTCGGGTACGGGATGGCGCCGTCGCCTGCGCGGATCGAGTACACCCAGTGGCCGTAACTGGACGCGAGATGACGCGCGGTATCGGTGTCGTCGGCCACCACCACGTCGGCAGACACCACCACGTATGGATGCGCAAGCGCGGCCGACGGTCGAAACGCGGTGCGATAAGCGTCGATCGCGTCGAGCGCGGTCGCCGGGGTGATGTGATAGCTCGCGACGAAAGGCAGGCCGTTGGCCGCGGCCACCTGTGCGCTTTGTCCCTTGCTGCTGCCGAACACCCACGGCGTCAGCCCGGCCCCTTCACCCGGCACTGCGTGCGCGTCGACGTCGCCGATGCGGTAACTGCCGTCGAGCATGGCCAGGATGTCGGTGACCTGCTCGCCGAAGTCGGGTGACACGGCCTCGGGCTGTTGCAGGACCGACATCTTCGCGCGCAGTCGTGGGTTTCGCATCAGCACGCTCATGTCGAACGGCGGCGGGACGATGACGCCGTCGACGTCGCGCCATTCCGTCGGCGGCTTGGGCTTCTTGGGCTTGGCCTCGCCGTCCTTGATGGCTTCCCTGCGACGCTGACCGGACCGGCCCACGCCGAGGTCGATGCGGCCTGGATGAAACGCCTCGAGCATGCCGAAGCTCTCCACCACCGCGACCGCCGTGGTCTGACCGAGTTGGACCGCGGCGGCCCCGACTCGGATGCGCTCGGTAGCCGCGGCGATCTGCCCGATCAACACCGCAGGCTGCGAACTGGTCACCGCGACGAAGTGGTGCTCGGCGACCCAGTAGCGCTTGTAGCCCCACTGCTCGGCGTGCTGAGCGAGGTCGACGGTGTTGCGGAGCGCGGTGGCCGCATCGCAGCCTTCGCTGATCGGCGCGAGATCGAGGATCGACAGCGGGACATTCATCAGCGGACCCTCGCATATCGGTTTTCGGCGATCGGTAACCCGAGCCGTTCGCGCAGCGTCTCGCCATCGGTGTAGGCGGTGCGGAAGCGACCGGCCTGCTGCAGCAGCGGCACCACCTCATCGACGATCACGGGCAGGTCCGTGGCGTTGACCGCTGGTCGCAGCCGCACACCGTCGATACCGGACTGCTGCCAACGCAACAGCAGGTCAACGAGTTCGGTTGGGGTGCCGTCGAATACCAACGCGTCCGAGCGGGGATCGGCCGTGCCGTCGAAGGTCACGTAGACGTCGGCGTACACCTTGAGGCCTGCCACCTCCGGCAGAACCGTCCGTAGCGAGTCGTCGTCCTGCGGGGTGATGAAGACCAGATCTGTACTGCGCGAAGCGAACTCGTAGATCGGCGATGCGTGCGCCAGGGCCGCGACCGCCGGCTGACCCTGCGGCGAACGCGGGGTGATCGAGGGTCCCTTGACCGAGAAGTACTTGCCGGCGAAGTCGATGTAGTGCAGCTTGTCGCGGTCGACGAAGCGTCCGGTCGCGACGTCGCGGATGATGGCGTCGTCCTCCCAGCTGTCCCAGAGCCGGCGCACCACTTCAACGGCGTCGGATGCCTCGTCGAACAGATCTGCGCCGATGACGTCGCGGCGGCCGAACAACTCCGCCTCGTGTGCGGTGCCGCTGACCCGCACCTGCCAGCCGGCCCGGCCGTGTGAGACGAAGTCAAGGGTGGCAATGGCTTTCGAGATGTGGAACGGCTCGGTGTGGGTGACGGTGGCGACGGGGATGAGGCCGATGTGGCTCGTCACAGGCGCCACCCTGGACGCAACCAGCACTGCGTCAGGTCGGCCTGCGAGCCAACGCGTCTCGATCTCGGGCCGACGCCGCCGCTGCGCGGTCAGCGCGTCGTCGAAAGTCACGAAGTCGAGTAGCCCACGTTCGGCGGTGGTGGCGAGGTTGGACCAGTACCGCCCACTGGTCACAGGCTGGAGGTCGGCCGAGTACCGCCATGCCTCGGGGTGCCAGCCGTACCCGTCGAGGGCGATTGCGAGGTGCAGGTGCTCGGTCATGGGAGCGCCTTCCGAAACGCGACCGGATAGACCTCGCCCTCGGCGGGCAGCGGCTCATCCAGCCGGGTGTATCCCGTCGAGAGGTAGAGCGCTTCGGCCTCGGGCTGGCGATCGCCCGTCGTCAGATAGACGTTGCGGTAGCCACGGGCGGCGATATCGGCCTCGAGCTCGGCGAGCAGTGCCTTCGCATGGCCCCGGCGCCGATAGCGGCTGTCGGTCCAGATGCGCTTGAGCTCGGCGGTGAAGTCGTCGAAGCGGCGGAACGCGCCGCCGGTGACGGGCAGTCCGTCGAGAAGCCCGATGAGCAGGCCGCCGCTGGGCGGGGCGAACTCGTCGGCCGGATAGCCGCGCAGCCAGTTCGACACGGCTTCCTGGGTGGCGCCGTACCGGGTGGCGTACTCGACCGCCAGTTCAGCGAGAAGCGGCTCGGCCAGCGGATCGTCCTGGCCGATCGCCACGAAACGAAGCTTCTCGACTGCGGGAACGGACATCACTTAACTGTCTAACGCCGGGGGCCCGCCCGCATTCCAGAGTGCGCATTTACCTCACGCTGAGCACAAATTCGCCCAGCTGGCCGCTGACCTCGGCCTATTGGCGGTCAAGTCACGCACTCAGGCGCAGCGACTAGGCTCGGACACCGCCATAGCTTTTCGAGCAGCAGCTGGATGGACTGGCGAGATGAAGTGATCGCGGCGAAGTGAGAGCCCCGTAATGATCCAGAAAGGGGTGCGCCGTGCGCGACACACCAGTAACTCCCGTCGCGGTGGTTGGTATGGCCTGCCGCCTTCCCGGGGGCATTGATTCCCCCGAGGCGCTGTGGGATGCGGTACTGCGCGGCGACGACCTGGTCACCGAGATCCCCGCCGACCGATGGGACGCCGACGAATATTACGACCCCGAACAGGGTGTGCCCGGTCGCTCGGTGTCGCGGTGGGGCGGCTTCCTGGACGACGTCATGGGCTTCGATGCTCCGTTCTTCGGTATCGGGGAGCGGGAGGCGGCCGCGATCGATCCACAGCACCGGTTATTGCTGGAGACGTCCTGGGAGGCGGTGGAACACGCCGGCCTGGTGCCACCGTCGTTGGCGGGGTCGTCGACGGGCGTCTTCATGGGGCTGTGTCACGACGACTACACGGTGGTAACGGGCGATGCGGGCGCTCTGCAGGACCCGTACGCGTTCAGTGGCACTCCCTTCAGCATGGCATCGGGGCGGATCGCCTACACGCTGGGGCTGCACGGTCCGGCGATCACGGTGGACACCTCATGTTCTTCGGGTTTGGTGGCTCTGCACATGGCGTGCCGCAGCCTGCATCAAGATGAGAGCGACCTTGCCCTGGCCGGCGCATGCCATGTCTTGCTGGAACCGCGGATGAGCGCGGCGGCATCAGCGCAGGGCATGCTTTCTCCGACGGGTCGCTGTCGGGCGTTCGACGTCGCCGCGGACGGGTTCGTCCGGTCCGAGGGTTGCGCGGTGGTGTTGCTCAAGCGGCTGCCTGACGCGTTACGAGAAGGTGACCGGATCCTGGCCGTGGTGCGCGGCACCGCCGCCAACCAGGACGGGCGTTCCGCGACGATCACCACGCCGTCATTGGATGCGCAGGCCGCGGTATATCGGGCGGCATTGGCGGTGGCGGGCGTCGACCCGGCCAGCGTGGGCATGGTGGAGGCGCACGGCACCGGCACCCCGGTTGGTGACCCGATCGAGTTCGGGAGCCTGGCACGGGTATACGGCGCCGGCGGTAACCGGTGTGCGATCGGATCGGTAAAGAGCAACGTGGGCCACACGGAGTCCGCGGCCGGCGCGGTAGGGCTGATCAAGGCCATCCTTGGGGTCCGTCACGGTGTGGTGCCGGCTATGGGGCATTTCACCGGACTACCCGACGACCTTCGGCGCATCGAGACCGGACTATTCGTGCCGGAGGCGATCACACCATGGCCCACAAACGGCCATCAGCCGCGCCGGGCCGCGGTGTCTTCGTTCGGGATGTCCGGAACGAACGTGCACGCCGTGCTCGAGCAGCCTCCCGAGCCGGCTGCAAACTATGACCCCTCAATCACTTCTGCCATGGCAGGCCCGCTGATATTCACGCTGTCGGCCACCTCAGCTGACGAACTGCGCCGGACGTCGCGACGGCTGGCCGACTGGGCGGAAACTCACACGGACGGCCTGGCGCCTGCGGACCTGGCCTACACGTTGGCGCGCCGGCGTGCGCACCGGCCCGTGCGCACCGCCGTGGTCGCGGCCAGCGTCGCGGAGCTGGTCGACGGTTTACGCGGGGTCGCCAACGGTGAAAACGCCTACCTACCTGCCGTGGGCCAGGACGACCGCGGACCCGTCTGGGTGTTCTCGGGCCAGGGTTCGCAGTGGGCCGCGATGGGCGCGGACCTGCTCGCCACCGAGCCGGTGTTTGCCGCGTGTGTCGCGGAGGCGGAGCCGCTGATCGCCCGGGAGTCCGGGTTCTCGGTGACCGAGGCGATGTCGGCACCGCAGACGGTGACCGGGATCGACCGGGTACAGCCGACGCTGTTCGCAATGCAGGTCGCGCTGGCCACCGCGATGCGGTCCTATGGTGTGCAACCGGGCGCGGTCATCGGGCATTCGATGGGTGAGGCCGCGGCGGCCGTCGTCGCCGGCGCGCTGTCGCTGGAAGACGGTGTGCGCGTCATCTGCCGCCGCTCACGGTTGTTGTCCCGTATCGCCGGGGGCGGCGCGATGGCCTCGGTAGAGTTACCCGCTCAACAGGTGCGTGAGGAGCTGGCGGCTCGCGGTGTCACCGATGTCGTGGTGTCCGTAGTCGCGTCACCAGAATCCACCGTCATCGGCGGCGCGGCCGATACTGTTCGTGACCTGGTCGCGGCGTGGGAAGACGGTGACGTCATGGCCCGCGAGGTGGCCGTGGACGTCGCCTCGCATTCGCCACAGGTCGATCCGATCCTCGCCGAGCTCGCCGATGAACTCGCAGGGCTGCGTCCGACGATTCTGACGGTGCCGTACTACACCGCGACTCTCGACGAACCTCGTGCCCAGCCGGCCCTTGATGCCGACTACTGGGTCGACAATCTGCGGCAGCCAGTACGATTCGCTACGGCGGTACGGGCGGCGTTGGAAGACGGTTACCGAGTCTTCGGTGAGCCCTCGCCACACCCCTTACTGACCCGCGCCGTGCAACAGACCGCCCACGCCGCTGACATCCCCGTTCAGGCCATCGCCGGCATGCGGCGCGACCAGCCGATGCCGCATGGACTGCTTGGCTTCCTGACGGACCTGTACAGCGCGGGCGCCGCGGTCGACTTCTCCGCCCTATATCCGCGCGGGCATCTGCTGGACGCGCCGCTGCCCACATGGACCCATCGTCAGCTCCTCATTGAGTCCGACGGCCGAGGGTCCCGGGCACAGGGTGCATCCACTGCTTGGGTTCACCCGCTGCTGGGCGAGCATGTCCGGCTATTGGAGGAGCCGGAGCGTCACGCGTGGCACGGCGACGTCGGCACCGCGGCGCTGCCGTGGGTGGCCGACCATCAGATCAACGAAGTGGCCGTATTGCCGGGCGCCGCCTATTGCGAGATGGCGTTGGCGGCCGCCCGAACGCTGTTCGGTGAGCAATCCGAGGTGCGCGACCTCACCTTTGAGGACCTGCTTCTTCTTGATGAGCGGACCTCGGTGAGTGCGATCGCTTCGATAGCAGCGCCCGACATCGCCGACTTCGTCGTGGAGACCGATGAGGACGGCGAACGCGCACGGCGGGCCGGCGCGGTCCTGCGGGCGGCCGACGATGATCAGCAACCCCAAGCGCGGGATCTACCAACGCTGTTAGCTGCGCACGCGCAACGGGTGGACGGCGCCACGCTACGGCAATCGTTCGAGAAGCGTGGTGTCCAACTCGGCCCCGCGTTCACTGGTCTGGCCACCGCGTACACCGCCGAAGGGAAAGTCAGCACCGTGCTGGCCGAGGTCGGCCTTCCCGGCGCGGTCCGATCACAGCAGACCGGTTACGACGTACATCCCGCGCTGCTCGACGCCTGCTTCCAGTCGGTTACAGCCCACCCGGCTATCAGGGATGGCGCTGACGACGGACTGCTGGTGCCGCTGGGTGTGCACCGGCTGCGCCGCTACGGCTCGCCCCGCAACGCCCGCTACTGCTTCGCGCGGGTGACCGCGGACAACGGATCAGCACTCGAGGCCGATCTGGACCTCCTGGACGGCGATGGGACCGTTCTGCTGGCCGTACGTGGCCTGCGGATGGGGACCGGTGCAGCTGAGGGCAGCGAACGCGAGCGAGTGCTGGCGGAACGGCTGCTGACCGTCGAATGGCAACGACGCGACCTTCCCGGCACGCGCGAGGCCCATGCCGGGGCGTGGCTGTTGATCAACACCTCCGATGCTGAGGATCTCCTGGCAGCCGGGCTCAACGAGGCGCTGAAATCCCATGGCGCGCAATGCAATCTCCTGCGGTGGCCGGAATCGGCCGACCCCGCGGCCGAGGCAGAACAACTCGGCGCACATGTGCGCGGTGGCGTTGACGGTGTCGTGGTGCTGTGCGGGTACGTCGGCAGCGACCCCGATGACGAGAGCCTGCTGCGGGCCAGGGAGCAGGTGCGGCACCTGGTACGGATCGCGCGCGAGCTGCCCGATGCCTCCGACGACCCACCCCGGCTGTATGTCGTGACCAGGCGGGCCCAGATCGTCCGGTCGGATGATCAGCCGAACCTGGAACAGGCCGGCCTGCGCGGCCTGCTCCGGGTGATCGGTACCGAGCATCCACAGCTGCAGCTCACCCAGATGGACATGGACGACGACAGCGACGCCGAGCAGGTGGCGCGGGAACTGTTGAGTGGTTCGGACGAAGACGAGACCGCGTGGCGCGGCGGCCAGTGGCACACGGCGCGGCTACGCCTCAGCCCGTTCCGGAGCGACGAGCGGCGAACTACCACGGTCGACAACCAAACCGACGGTATGCGCCTGGAGATCCGCACCCCCGGCGACCTGGAAACCCTGGAACTCGCCGCTCTCGACCGCAGGCGACCCGGGCCAGGGCAGATCGAAGTCGCCGTCACCGCATCCAGTATCAACTTCAGGGATGTCCTCGTTGCCCTGGGCCGATACCCCAGCATCGACGGGCGTCCAGAGCAATTGGGTTTTGATTTCGGGGGCGTGGTGACCGCGGTCGGCGATGATGTCACCGACCCTCAAATCGGTGACCATGTCGGCTGCTTCTCCGGTTCTGGCGACGGCTGTTGGGGTACGTTCGTCACCTGCGACGCGCGGCTTGCCGTCACCCTGCCACCCGGTCTGACGTCCCGCGAGGCCGCCGCTGTGGCACTGGTGTACGGCACCGCCTGGCATGGGCTGCACGACCTGGCCAGGATCGAGTCCGGTGACCGAGTGTTGATTCACTCCGGGACTGGCGGCGTCGGGCGGGCCGCGATCGCGGTAGCGCGGCGCGCGGGCGCAGAGATTTTCGCCACCGCGGGCAGCCCGCAGCGTCGAGAACTGTTGCACGACATGGGTGTTGAGCACATCTATGACTCGCGGACCACGGAGTTCGCCGACCTGATCCGCCGTGACACCGACGGATACGGCGTCGACATCGTGCTCAACTCCCTAACTGGGGCCGCGCAGCGCGCCGGTCTGGAACTGTTGGCGTTCGGCGGACGATTCGTCGAGATCGGCAAACGCGACATCTACGGCGACACCCGGCTGGGGCTGTATCCGTTCCGGCGCAATCTCACGTTCTCCTACGTAGACCTGGCGCTGATGTGTGACACCCACCCACAGCGGATCCAGGATCTGCTGCGCACGGTGTTCGGGCTCGTCGCAGATGGTCAGCTGCCGGTCCCGGAGCACACTTTCTACCCACTTGAGAAGGCTGTCACCGCGATTCGCATGATGAGCGCGGCCGAGCACACCGGCAAGCTTGTGCTCGATGTACCGCGGGATGGGCACAGCAGCGTGGTGGTGCCGCCGGAGCGGGCTCGGGTCTTCCGCCGCGACGGCGCCTACATCGTCACCGGCGGCCTCGGCGGGATCGGGCTATTCCTCGCCGCCCAGATGGCCGCCGCCGGCTGCGGACGGATAGTGCTAACCGCGCGCTCGAATCCGAATCGCAAGGCACAGCAGGCAATCGAGCGAATTCGTGCGACCGGGGCCGACATCGTGGTGGAGTGCGGGAACATCGCCGAGGCCGATACGGCGGCCCACCTGGTTGGGGCCGCCACCGCAACGGGGCTGCCTGTCCGCGGTGTGTTGCATGCCGCCGCGGTGGTCGAGGACGCCACCCTCGCCAACATCACCGATGAACTCATCGACCGAGACTGGGCGCCCAAGGTTTTCGGTGCGTGGCACCTGCATCATGCGACGGTGTCACAACCCCTCGACTGGTTCTGCTCCTTCTCCTCCGCAGCGGCGTTGCTGGGTTCGGCCGGACAGGGCGCGTACGCCGCGGCCAACAGCTGGCTGGACGCCTTCACCCACTGGCGCCGCGGCCAGGGCCTGCCAGCCAACGCGATCGCATGGGGAGCATGGGGCGAGGTCGGGCGCGCAACGTTCCTGGCCGAAGGCGGGCGCACCACGATGATCACCCCCGACGAGGGCGCCTACGCATTCCAGGAACTGTTGCGCCACGACCGCACCTACACCGGCTACGTCCCGACAAAGGGAGCACCGTGGCTGGCGGCGCTTGTCCAACGCAGCCCGTTCGCGGAGGCCTTCCGGGACGCGGATGATCAGCACTCGGCGGACGGCAGCACGCTGCGCGCGGAACTGCGGACGCTGTCCCAGGATGAGTGGCCTACCCGGCTTGGACGTCTGGTGTCCGAGCAGGCCAGCCTCATCCTGCGCCGCTCGGTGGACATGGACCGCCCGTTCGTCGACCACGGTCTGGACTCGTTGGGCAATCTCGAGCTGCGCACCCGCCTCGAAACTGAGGCCGGAGTACGCGTCACCCGTGAGGCCATCGCCACGCACAACACGGTTCGCGCACTGGCCAAGCACCTGTCGCACAAATTGTCGGCCGAGCACGCCACGTGATCACTCAACCATCCAGTCGCCCTCGGAGCCAATAGAGCAGAGCAACGATTGAATCGTGTCAATGGTCCCGTCCGGTGCGGGCGCGTGTGCGTGGTGCTCGATGTGGAGCTGGCCTGAAAACACCGAGAACGCATAGAGATCCACGCCTGCCGACGACGCGGTGAAGAGATCCGTGTAGATACCGGCAACCTCGACATCCGGTGGTGTAGGTAGGGCGGGAATCGTGCCGCCGTCGGTGGCCATGACAATGTCGGGTAACCCGTCGGGACTGCCTTGGTATTTCAGTTCGAAATGAAGCAAGGACTGCTGGATGATCCCGTCTGACAGGTCGGATCGGAGGGTCTGCACGATATCGGTTGCCAGATCGACCAAGTCGGTGTCGGGCCGGATTTTGGCGAGGTACGTCGCCACCCCCAACGGATTTGTGCTGGCGGTCGCGTCCACCGGCGGAGACACGAGAAGTCGCAGATCGACGGGATAGAGGTACGGAATCGGGATGTTGGGTGTTTTGCGAAACTGCCACTCGGCCAGCAGGATAGCCGCCGATACCGCGGCATGGACGCTTAATCGGTTGTCCCGGCAAAACGTCGTCAAGTCGGCCGTCTCATCCTCCGACAGCAGGCACCGGGCGACGGGGACCTGTTCAGGTACTGTGGGATTCCCACCCGCGGCGTTTCTCGGCGACGGCGGCAGCTCGTAGGCGAACATCACGTCCATCAACCGTTCCAGTCCCGACCGCTGTTGCTTGCGCACGCCGCGTTCCTTCAGCACCGCCTCCAATGGTTCGGGTGCGCGTTCGACGCTTACCGGACCCGTGTCACCGTTGCACACCAGGTCTGTGTAGAACGAGAACAGCTCTTCGAGGAGGCGGAACTGGTGCTGCGCATCCGCCAGGCTGTGATGGGTGTAGAGAGTCACCTCGGCGTGTCCGTCGCCGATCACCAACCGCAGATTGCCCAGTGCCGCCGTCTGGTCGAGTCGCATTCGGGTGGTTCCGGTCCAGATCCCCGGGTGCAGGAAATCGTCGACGACGATGTGGTGCAATCCGTCGGGTCCCGTTTCGAGGTGGCCGGCAAGCACGGGGTGGGCCTGCAGTAGGACGTCGAACGCCGCCGACATCGCCGCACTGTCGACCAGACCATTAAGTTGCACGGTCGCGCCAACGAACGTCTGGCTCTGGGCGAACATCTCTTCGCTGGGCGCCAGCCGTCGGATCACGGAGGTCGGAAACATCAGTGCATGCTCGCCTTTCGATAGCCAAGCACCATCGGCACCAGGCAGACGGCGACGATGCCACCTGCCCACAACAGGGTGGCCGTCATCGGCCATGCGATCGGCCCGCTCAGAGAGAATCCCCGCATCGCATCGATGGCATACGACATCGGCTGGTGCTCGACCACCGGCTGGATCCACCGCGGGTACTGCTCCAGCGGTACGAAGCCGGTGCAGAAGAAGATGCCGAGGGTGTTGACCAGCGCGATGGCCTCGACCAATGTCGTTGTCGCCGAATAGAACGCGACCGCCGTGACGAGGGTGGCGAACGCAAGCCCGAATACCACGGGAACTGCCAGCCACGCCAGGGCCGCCGCGCCGCCCTGTTGGAAACGGAACCCCAGCGCCATACCGGCGGCCAGGATCACCGTGCTGGTCACCAGGATCCGGACCGCCTCGGCGACGAACCGCGACAGCAGTCCCGACGCGCGATGCACAGGCAGTGCCCACAGCCGGGCGAGCAACCCGTCGGCACGCTCACGGATCAGCCCGAGAGCGCCGACCGAGGATCCCGAGATCGTCGCGACGATCGCAACCATTGGCACGCTTCCGTACAGGGCGTCGTGGCCGCTGATCGACGTGATCTGGCGGCCCAGAACCGTATCCAGCGTTACCAGCAACAGTATCGGCACGATGAGGGTCTGCAGCACTGTGGGCAGGTCGCGGCTCCAGCGCAGCAGCATCCGTTTGGTCAGCACCAGGGTCTGGGGCACCAGCACACGCGGTGAGTTCTCCGATTGCCTTGCCAACCGATGGCTTTGCGGCCTCTTGGCCAGAAGCGCCACCATCATGACCGCCGTCTCGCCAGGACCACGGCCGCTATCGGCACCAGGATCACCAGAAGACCGAGTAACCATAGGAACGCCGGCCTCATCGCCGCCCAGGTCACCTCCGGAGCCGTCCCGCTCGGGTCACCTGCGAGTGCGCGCAGTGCGTAGACCCATTGGGAGATCGGCTGATTGCGTACGACGGGCTGGATCCATTCGGGAAATCGGTCAGCTGGCTGGATGCCGATCGACAGCAGGCCGAAAATCAGCTGTGGCCCCATCAGAAGCGGTGTCGTCGATTCCGGGTTCTTGGCGCTGGTGCCGATCGCATCCGCGAGCAGTGACAGCGTCATGCCAATGAGCAGCACCAGCAGGCAGAAACCGACCACGTACGCCGGGCCGCGGCCGAATCGGAATCCGATCACGTAACCGCATGCCAATGCGATCGCGAGACCGATCACGCACCGGTACAGGCTCGCCGACATCCGCGCGGCGAACGGCGTCGCGGCCGCTATCGGCATGGAGCCGAATCGCCGGTTGATGCCCTGGCCCGCGTCGATCGCCGCCCGGAACGCCCCGGAGATCGAGGCGAACGAAATCGCCTGCAGCACAATTAACGGCGTCAGGAACTGGGCGTAGCTGCTCAGCCCGTCGGTGGCCTTCCCCATCACCTGGTTCAGCGGGATGTAGAAGCCAGCGGTGACGATCACGGACGCGGCGACCGCCGTGACGAGTTCCCCATTGCGCAGGGTCGGCACGATCGAACGGATCGTCAGTACCCACCACTGCTGCACTGCCGATGGCCGCGGCCGCGCCTGCGTTGGAACGATCATGAGACGGTCGCTCGGGGCTCCGCCGGCATAGCGGCAGAATCCTTTGTCAGCGCCAGGAATACATCGTCCAATGAGGGTCGGCGTAGTGCCACGTCGGCCAACTCGATATCTGCGGCGCGCAACCGCCACATCGCATCCATCAGCGTGGCGGGGCCGCCGGGGGCGGGAATCGAGATCCGGTCCGACGCATCGGTCAGGGTTCGTCGGTTCTCGTCGGTCAGCAACGGGCCCAGCGCCTCCGCCATCGCCTTCAGGTCCCGCGCATCGCGCGGCACCAGCTCGCAGAAGCTCCCGCCCGTGCGTTCCTTGAGGTCATCCGCGGTGCCCTCGGCGATGACGACACCGTGGTCGATGACGATGATCCGATCGCTGAGCGCGTCCGCCTCCTCCAGGTACTGGGTGGTCAGCAGCGTGGCGATGCCGGCTTCCTTGAATTGGGTCACCATCTCCCAGATGCTTTGTCTGCTCCGCGGATCCAGCCCGGTCGTCGGCTCGTCCAGAAACACCACCTCCGGTCGGACCACAAGACCGCAGCCGATGTCGATCCGGCGCCGCATTCCGCCGGAATACGTGCCGACGCGTCGATCCGCTGCTCCCTGTAGGTCGAACTCACGGATCAGCTCAGTCGCCCGGGCACGGGCGGCCGACTTGCTCAGTCCTTGTAGGCGGCCGAACATTGCCAGGTTCTCGTGCCCGGTGAGCATGTCGTCGATGGCCACCTGCTGGCCGGTGAGCATGATCGATCGGCGGACACCGGCCGGGTCGTCGACGACGTCGTGACCCGCCACCACGGCCCGGCCTCGGTCCGGCCGGGTCAGTGTCGACAGGATGTCCACGGTGGTGGTCTTGCCCGCGCCGTTCGGTCCGAGTAGGCCGACGACCTCACCCTGGCGCACCTCGAACGTCACGTCGCGCACCGCCTCGACGTGACCGAACGACTTGCTGATCGCGTCGACGATGACGCTTCTCTCGCTCATTGCCCTCACCCCGGTGCGCTAACTGTCCAGGGCCGACAAGTCGACAAGCGCCAATTCGTCGTACGCGCTTTCGCCGTCCTGCCCAGCCGAGGCGATCACGTCCTGAGTCAGTTCGGTCAGCGCCAACGGGAAGCGCTCGGCCAGCGTGTCCACTTCTGACCGGTGCAACCGGCGGGTGTCGAACCACCAATCCAGGTGCAGCAATCCGGCGGTGCGGTACACGCGAAGCTCGAGCGCGTGACCCAGGCCGGGCAGCATCTCGCGGGCGGGCATCGCCGCATCCATGTCCAATTGCACCGGCCCGTCAACGACGGGCAGCTCCGGGATGGTGCCGAGATAGGAGAAGAAGACGTCGGGATGAGGTAGGCCTCCAAGGCGGCGTGCGGTCGGGGCGTAGACGTAGCGCAGCAACCCGTGTCCGATCCCGTAGTGGGGCACGGCCTCCATCGATCGGTGCACACCGTCCAACAGCTCTCTGGCGCTTACTGTCTCGCCGGTGGCGCACTCGAGAGGAATCGGGTAGACGGTGGTGAACCATCCCACCGTTCGATGCAGATCGACGTCGGGCTTGAGGGCCAACCGTCCGTGGCCCGCGAGATCCACCGCGGCCACCCCCTCACCCCTGGTGCAGGCGATCGTCCGGCCCAGCGCGGCCAGCAGTATCTCGTCGGCAGGGATCCGCAGGGCGCGCTGCCCCTCGTCGACGGCGGCGGTGAGATCGCTGGACAGTACCGACGACACCGACACGAGGTCGTCATCGCCTGGCGCACCGGTGATCTCAGGGTCGCCCACCCAAAGTGTTGTCCTCGCGGCGTTCTCCAGCCAGAACTCGCGACTGTCCAATACGGCGGGATGTGTGCTCAGCGCGGCGCACCGCTGTGACCAATCCAGCCATGGGGTCGTGGTCGGCGCCAGCGCGATTGCCTCACCCGCCATTCGTTGGGCGAAGGCGGTGAAAATGTCCGTCATCACGATCTCGCGCGACGCATTGTCGCCGGCGAGATGATGCACGGTGATGGCCAGGTAACGCGCATCGCCCGCGGCCCCAGTGATATAGGTGGCGGACATCGGCGTGTACGAGTAGTCCCGTGAATTCACCAACTCGGCGAGAATTCCTACCACTGCCTCCCGTTCGTCGCGGCTGCTGCCAGCCACGTCACCGGGCAGCGACTGACTCGTCAGGTCGGTGAACTCGTGCGGTGCAACCACACTCTGTTCCCACGTTCCCGCCCGCTCGTCGAGGCGCAGTCGCAGCGCGTCGTGATGGCTGGCGACAGCGGTCAGCACCGCGCGAACATCGTCCAAAGACACTTCGGCGGCCAAGCGAAGGATGATCGGCACGCACCAACGACCGACCTCTCGCAGCCCACGCTCCAGGAAGTACGCGATATTCGGTGGAACAGGCGGGTTCTCGACGTCACTCGGCGTAGTGGCGAGGCCCCCGGCGCCGTACCTGTCGGTGAGCATCGCCGCCAGCCCGGCGATCGTGTGGTGCTCGAACAGGTCCTGCGGCGAGAGGTCAAGGCCTTCCTTGGCCAGATTGTTGGCGATGCCGATCGCGGAGACCGAGTCACCACCGAGCTCGAAGAAGTCTGCGGTGCGGTCGATCGCGTCGATACCGAGCGACTGCGCCCAGATGCGTTGCAGCGTGGCTTCGATCTGCTGTTGCCGGTTCGGTGCGCCGTTGCGAGTATACGACCCGTTGGCCGAGACCGGCGCCGCTGTTTCGGCCGGGATCGAACCGTCTCCGCCTTGCGTGGACTTGGGATCGACCCAATGCTTTTGCCGCGCAAACGGATAGCCGGGCAGTGTGACGCGCCGTGGCGTGTCCGCACCGCGCAGGCGCGTCCAGTCGGGGTCGATCCCCGCGGCCCAGAGTTGGCCGAGCGCGAGCAGAAAGACGTCGCGGTCGTCGCGGTTCTGCAGTTGGTGACGCATCAGCCGAACGGCGCGGTGTTGGTCCGACCACCGCGGTTGGCGCGCCGCCGATGCGGTAAGGCTGCCGCCAGGACCGACCTCCACCAATACCCGCTGCGGGTCGGCGAGCACCGTGTCGAGCTGGTCGGAGAACCTAACGGTGGCGCGAATCTGGTTGGCCCATCGGGCGGGATCGGTGGCTTCCTCGTCGGTCATCCAGGTGCCGGTGGTGTTCGACAGCAGTGGAGTTTGCGGCGCACGCAACTTCACGCCGCCGAGGATCTGCTCGAACTCGTCGAGAATCGAGTCCATCGAACTGGAGTGGAAAGCATGCGATGTGCGCATCCGGCGGGCCAACACCTGGTGTCGGGCGAGTCGGTCCTCCAATTCGGTCATGGCATCGGCGGGCCCCGACACCACGCAGTTGCCAGGGTCGTTCACTGCGGCGATGTCAAGGCCGGGTGAAAGATGCTGGGTGAGCTCATCGGGACTCAGCGCGACAGCGACCATCACCCCACTGGGCGCGCCATGCATGAGCCGCGCTCGCGCGGATACGGCAGTGATCGCGGTGGGCAGATCGAAGACGCCCGCCAGGGTGGCGGCGACGTACTCTCCGATGCTGTGCCCGGCCAGCGCCGCCGGTCGAACGCCGTATGACTGGGCCAGCGTCGCAAGCGCGTATTCGACGGCGAAGAGCGCGGGCTGGGCGTGATCGGTGCGGGCCAAGTTGGTGCCCCGCTCCTCCAACACCTCTGCGCGAACGTCGATGCCGAGTTCGTCGTGGAAGCCCTCGGCGCATCGGTCGAAATGTTCGGCGTAAACCGGCTCGGATTGATAGAGACCACAGGCCATCCCTGGGTGCTGCGCGCCCTGTCCAGGGAACAGAAAGACCACACGGTCGCCCGATTCGGACGCGTCGACCGAATCGCCTTCGAAGGCGTTGTCGTGCTCGTCCGCGTGCAGCACGCGGGCAGCCTGCTCGTGATCGTGCACAACAACTGCAGCCCTGCACTTCTCGGCTCGTCGGCCGTCGAGTGTGAACGCGACGTCGGACAGCTCCGGCGGCTCCGAACCGGTCAGTTCGGTCCCCAGTTCGGAGCGCAATTCCCGTAGCCCTTCGGCGGTGCGGGCGGACAGCAACAGCACCTGGGGTCCTGACCGGCTCTGGCTCGCAGGGGCGCTCGGCGCCTCCTCGACGACAACATGCGCATTGGTGCCGCCCACACCGAATGAGCTGACGCCGGCGCGCCGGATACCATCGGCGGCCCACGGGCCGTATTCGGTCGCGACGGTGAACGGGCCCCGCTCCAGATGTAGTTCCGGGTTGGGGCTGGTGAAGTGCAGGGTGGCGGGAATCGCGCGGTGCTTCAGGCACAGAATCGTCTTGATAAGGCCCGCGATGCCGGACGCCACTTCGAGGTGGCCGATGTTCGACTTCACCGAACCGAGGACACATGGTGCTGGTCGTTTCACGTCCGAGGCACCGAATGCTCGTCGCAGCGCTTCGATTTCTATCGGGTCGCCCAGAGGCGTTCCGGTGCCGTGGGTTTCGATATAGCTGATGGTCGACGAGTCGACATCGGCGACTGCGTATGCCTCGGCGATGACGTCGGCCTGCGCGGCGGGGTTCGGCGCGGCGTAACCGATCTTCATCGCGCCGTCATTGTTTACTGCAGATCCTCTGATCACCGCGTGGATGTGGTCACCGTCGTCGATGGCGGCTTGCAGCGGCTTGAGTACCACAACCGCAAGCCCGCTCCCGAAGACCGTGCCGTCGGCACGCACGTCGAACGGACGGCAGTGCCCGGCCGCGGACACTATGGATCCCTGCTCGTACCAATAGCCCACATTGTGCGGAATGCGGATTGACACACCGCCCGCAAGCGCGATATCGCATTCACCGTTGAGCAGGCTCTGGCACGCCAGGTGAACGGCGACCAAAGACGAGGAGCACGCGGTCTGGACGGCGATGCTCGGACCCCGCAGGTCGAACTGATGTGATACCCGAGTCGCCAGAAAGTCCTTGTCGTTCTGGAACGACAGACTGATCAGGTCGATGTTCGCGCCCTGGCCAATGACCGTATTCAAGTTCCGGTGCGACAGCAGGTTGTACATGAGATACCCACTGGCCGAGCTTGATCCGTACACGCCGATGGACCCATCGAACTCGGCTGGATCGCACCCGGCATCCTCGAGCGCCTGCCAGGCGCACTGTAGAAACAGACGATGTTGGGGATCGGTTGTCCGGGCGGCCTGCGGCGTGAACCCAAAGAAGTCCGCATCGAACTCGTCGACACCGTCCAGCAGTGGCGCCCGGCGGACGTATGCCGGATTGGCGAGCACGTCGTCGGCGATTCCCGCGGCGCCCAGCGCCTCCGCGGACAGCGTGGTGATCGATTCCTCGTCGTGAACCAGGTTGTCCCAGAACGCGGACACGGAGTTGGCGCCGGGGAACCTGCCGGCCATCCCGACAACCGCGATCGCGTTGGCCGGTGCATTGAATTCTGTCGTGGTGCTCACACCAACTGTCCTCCGAATTTCGTCTCCACCTCTTTGACTACGTCGGGGAGGTGCTCAGCGAAGTAGAAGTGGTCACCTTCGAACGCCCGCACGGTGAAGTCGGCCGCGGTGTGTTCCGCCCACCCCGACACGCTGTCTAGCGAGGCGAGACGGTCATCGGTGCCCACGAACGCGTGGATCGGACACGACAGTGTCGCCCCCGGGGGGGGCGTGTAGCCCGCAATGGCGTTGTAGTAACCCCGCAGTGGAGGCATTAACAGGTCCATGAATTCCTTGTTCTCCAGTACTTTTGGATCGGTTCCACTGAGGTCGATGAGGAACTTGACCATTTCGTCGTCGGACATGTCCCTGAAGTACTCCGACCTCATCCGTCCCGGCGCTGCACAGGAGGATACGAAAAGGGCACGGATGGGGTTGCCCGCCGATTCGAAGTGGCGTGCGACCTCGAACGCGACCAGGGCACCCATGCTGTGGCCGAAGAACGCGAGCTGGTCGGGGCGCCCCTTGGCAAGAATTCCGTACAGCGTGTGGGCCAGCGCGGGGATGCTCGGTACCGCCGAGCTCCCGTTCCCCCCGGGGTACTGGACGGCGATCCGCTTCACGTCGCCCGAAAAGGCTTTGGAGAAGGGGATGTAGAAGGCCGGTGACCCGCCAGCGTGCGGAAAGATGAATAGTGTTGGATCGGTCATGATGCCCGGCCCGCCGTGATCTTACAGACAGTGGGCGTCCCGACGATTCGGCCGCCGAGCCGGAAGGTCAACCGCAGCATGCGGTCGAACACCTTGTCCGGTAACACTCGGCGGGCCAGCATGGCCGGCTTGGCACCGAGGCCGACGGCGTAACGGCTTCGTGGACGCCGCGCACGGACCGCACGATCGACGGCCTCGGCAATCACCTCCGGCGATGAGCCGAGTCGAGCGGCTGCCAGAATCTTGGCCACCGCGGCGGCCTGGTCGGCATATGCGCCCTCACCCGACGTCGCCAGCAGATTCTCCGCGGCCACACCGTGCCATTCGGTATCGATGGCGCCGGGTTCGATGACGACAACCTGGATGCCGAACGGGCCGACTTCTAGGCGCAAGGCGTCGCTGAACCCCTCCAGCGCGAACTTTGTCGCGTGGTACCAGCCACCCAGCAGCGTGTGGATCCTGCCCCCCATTGAGGACATGTTGATGATTCGGCCACTGCCTTGGGCACGCATGTGCGGCAGCACCAGCTGAGTGAGCCGGGCCAGCCCGAACATGTTCACGTCGAACTGGCGGCGCGCCTCGGCCAGCGGGACATCCTCGATCGCGCCGAGCGCACCGTATCCGGCATTGTTGACCAATACGTCGATGCGCCCGCACTCAGAAATGACGCGGGAGACCAGCGCTTCGAGCGTCGTGTCGTCGGTGACGTCGACACGTACCGGGATGATGCCGTCTTCCGCAAGCGGCGCCATGAGGTCGACCCGCCGAGCGACCGCGTACACACGGTGGCCCTGGGCGTTCAATCGGCGGGCGACCGCTGCGCCGATACCCGACGATGCTCCGGTGACAATGGCGACTCCTGCGCTCACGGCTGCCCTCTCGGGTAGTCCAGGGGGATCCGCAGGGCGGATATCGTCGCCGCGAGCCCATCGTATTGCGCTGCCAACAGACAGAATTCGATCACCTGGCGGGTATTCAGATAGCGCGAAAGGACCTCCCAAGTGTCGCGATCGATGGTCCGCTTGAGCACGAACTCGTCTGTGGCGGTCAGCAGAGCCTGCCAGCGCGGCGAAAGTCCTTCTGAATGCGGCCAGGCGAAGATCTTCTCCTGCACGTCCTCGGGAACGCCGCGACGAGCCCCGAACCGGCGGTGCTGTTGCAGTTCGTATTCGCAGTTACGTAGGTGTGCGACCCGCAGGATAACCAGCTCGGTATCGGGTCGTGGCAACCGACCGGCGTACAAGACCGCACCGAAGATGAACCAAATCTGGAAAAGGAGCTTGTGCTGTCCCAGCGTGGCGAAGAGGTACATACGCGGCGCACCGATCACCCAGGCGGCGATCTTGTTCACCACCCAGTTGATCGGCCCCAGCTTGCGGAAGTCCCCGCCGGGGATACGAGCGTCCGTCACACCTGGCGCTTCCCAATCAGAGTGCGCAGTCACACGCGTTGTCCCCGCTTCCGCCGCAGTGCGGCTTCCTGCCGTGCGGCGGCTCTCTGCTGGGCCCGATCGCGGACCCGGTCGGCCTGCCCCGCTGCCTCGGGTTCGGCCAGGCCGAGCTGACCGACGAGGTCGGCCGCGATGTGGTCGAGCGTGGCGCCCTGCAACAGCAGCGCCACCGGCGGCTCGACGCCGAAGTCGGCGCGTGCGGTGTTGCGGATCCGCACCGCCATAAGTGAATCCAGCCCCATCTCGGTGAGCGGCTGCGTCGTGTTCACCGCGGCGGCATCGGCATAGCCCATGACTGCGGCCATCCGCACGCACAGCCGGTCGGTGATGATCCGTCTCGCCTCACCAGGTTCGACGCCGTGCAGGGAGTCGACGCCGGCCCAGTCACCACCGTCTGCATCGGTTGCGTCCAACTCCTCGACAACTCGGGAGAAATAGCCGAGTCCGCGAATCTCCGGAAACGCGGCCAGTGCGCGGTCGGTACGCAGCCGTGCAACGCCGGTGACACTGCGGTCGGTGCCCAGAAGTGTTGCCAGCGCCTCGATCCCCTCGGTTGGCGTGATCGGGTCGAGCACGCTGCCGGTCAGCGAACGCGCCACGCCCACTTCCGACCAC
>Ga0068860_100001365_pt1 | contig 26507 bp, 25 predicted proteins | sample KBSSwiS32_FD_66597 | JGI IMG/M metagenome (GOLD analysis project Ga0068860, IMG submission 66597) | Switchgrass rhizosphere microbial communities from Kellogg Biological Station, Michigan, USA - KBS Switchgrass S3-2 | ecosystem: Host-associated > Plants > Roots > Rhizosphere > Soil ...
TAGCGGCTGCGCGTCGCCGAGCGCATGCTGCAGAGCGCGAAGCCGCGCTCGTGGTTCGAATAGATGAGCTCGTGCGAGACCGGCGGCGTCTCCGAGAGCACGCCGAGCCAGCCGAACGGATAGACGCGCTCGTAGTTGCGCAGCGCGCTGTGTGGCACGCTCTGCCGGCTGACGCCGTGGTAGCCATCGCAGCCGGCGATGAAGTCGCATTCGAGCTCGTACGGCCGGCCGTCCTGCGTGAAGCGCACGCTCGGTCGCGTGCCGTCGAAGTCGTGCAGGGTCACGCCCTCGGCCTCGTAGACCGTCGTCAGGCCCTGGCTCGCGCGCAGCTGCATCAGGTCGCGCGTGACCTCGGTCTGGCCGTAGACCATGACCTGCTTGCCGCCGGTGAGGTCGTGGAAGTCGATCCGGTGGCGCGCGCCGCCGAAGCAGAGCTCGATGCCGGCGTGGGGCAGGCCTTCGCCGTGCATCCGCGCGCCGGCACCGGCGGCGTCGAGCAGGTCGACGGTCACCTGCTCGAGCACGCCGGCGCGGATCCGCCCGAGCACGTAGTCGCCCGAGCGCTGTTCGAGGACGACGCTGTCGACGCCGGCCTTGGCAAGCAGCGCGGCGAGGAGCAGGCCTGCGGGGCCGGCGCCAACGATGGCGACTTGCGTCCTCATGGCGTCGCGCCGGCGGCGTTGCGGCCCTGGGTGCGTTCGCGCCAGCGCGCGATCAGCTCGCGCTCGCGCTCGGGCGTGAGCTTGCCGCGCCGGCGCGGGTCGTCGTCGACGAGCGTAGCGAACTCGTCGAGGACCGCGTCGACGGTCTCGGCGAGCGGCCGCGTGACGAGGCCGGCGCCGACCGCGCGGCTGCAGTCGACGCGGGCGAAGCCGAGGTGATCGGGATCGCTCGACGGCACCCACAGCGGCAGCTCGTTCCACGGCGCGACGCCTTGCTCGAGCAGGAACGCCTCGCCGACGGGAACGAAGCGCAGCGGCGATCCGCCGCGTCGGCGCGCCGCGTCGATGCACGCGTCGAGGACTTCCGGCCAGCCGCAGGCACGGCCGTCGTGGGGTCCGGTGGCGTTGAAGGGGCCGCTCGCGCCGGCTTCCACCGCGCGGACGACCCAGTCGGCGAGGTCGCGAACGTCGATCAGCTGGATCGGCGCGTCGCCGCTGACGTCCGGAACCAGGATCTCACCACCGGCGAGCGCTCGCCACGGCCAGTAGCTGAAGCGCCCGGTGCGGTCGCCCGGGCCGACGATGAGCCCGGGGCGAACGATCAGCGCGCGCTCGCCGAACGCGGCAGCGACGACGCGCTCGCACGCCGCCTTCTGCGGGCCGTAGAGGCGGGCGCGGTCGGCGTCGTCTTCGGCGATGCCGTCGCTGCCGGCGAGCGCATCGCTCTCGTGCACCGGCGCGTGCGCGAACGAGGCATAGGCCGAAATGCTCGAGACGAAGCAGTAGCGGCGGCACGAGGCGAGCGCGGCGGCGCTGGCGCGCAGCTCGACCGGGAGATAGCCGCAGGTGTCGATGACGGCATCGAAGTGGCGGTCTGCGACCAGCCCCAGGTCGCTGGTTCGGTCGCCCACGACCACCTCGACGTCGCGTGGCCATTCGCTGCGCGAGCGGCCGCGGTTGAACACCGTCAGGCGGTGACCTCGCGAGAGAGCGGCATCGACGAGCGACGCGCCAAGGAAGATCCCGCCGCCGATGAGAAGCAGTTCCATGAGTGCAGGCGATCCTAGTGCATCGCGAACGCGCCCGATGCGTTGACCAGGCCTCGACGCAACCCCCGCGATCAGGCGCTCCGCGAGGGTAGTTCCCGATGCTGGCAGGCACAGCGGGGTCTGCAATGCCCTGGCCACCGGAAATATCCGGGGTTGAGGAGACAACATGAACTCTCGCGTGATTTCGCGGCTGGGCGCGATCCTGGCCGCAACCCTCGTCGTCTGCGCCTGCGGCGGCGGCGGTGATTCGGGAACTTCGGCAACGACCGTATCGCCTGAGGCGGCGCAGCTGCCGCCCTTCAACTTCGAGATCCGGACGCTGTCGAATCGCGCCGACCTGGTCAGCGACGGCGACGTCCTGGTCGAGGTGCTGGCGCCGAAGACGGTGCCGATGCAGAAGGTGAAGCTGCTCCTCAACGGCGTCGACATCACGGCGACGTTCAAGGCCGACGACGACAAGCGAACGTTTCGCGGCCTGGTGACCGGGCTCGTGGTCGGCGACAACCTGCTGGTCGCCGATTCCAACGGCCAGGGCAAGGGCCGGCCGTACGCGACCCTGAAGATCACCAACCATCCGCGCGGCGGGCCGGTGCTGCTCGGCTCGCAAGCCGGGCCGTGGGTCTGCGCAACGCCGACGCCGGTCGCCGAATCGGGCAACACGCCGGCCTCCAATGCGAGCGGGCTGAGCACCTTCGCCACCGACGCGAAGTGCAACATCGCGACCGAGTACAAGCTCTTCTACCGCACGACGACCGCCGGCTGCTCGAGCGCGTTGCCCGATCCGAGCCCGCCGGCAGCGCCGCCGGCGAACAACTGCTTCAAGCCGTACACGCCGGGCACGACGCCGGCGGACCTGGCGACGACGACGACCACGGCGGGGCTGACGGTGCCCTACATCGTTCGCGTCGAGCGCGGCACGATGAACCGCGGCATCTACGACATCGCGGTGCTGTTCGACCCGACCCGGGCGGCACCGTGGACGGCGCTCGATCCCCAGCTGCAATGGAACGGCAAGGTCGTCTACAGCTTCGGCGCCTCGACCGGGCAGCCGCGGCAGCAGTTCCGGACCGAGCAGAACTGGGCCGACAACGCGGCCTTGTCGCGCGGCTTCATGGTCGTCGACAACAGCCTCACCGACTCGCTCTACAACTCCAATCGCGTCCTCAACGCCGAGACGCTGATGATGATGAAGGAGCACATCGTCGACCGCTACGGCCCGGTGACCTACCTGGTGGGCAACGGCTGCTCCGGCGGCTCGATCCAGCAGAACACGGCGGCGTCGATCTACCCCGGCCTGCTCGACGGCATCCAGCCGAGCTGCGACTACCCCGACGCGGTCACGACCGGCCTCGAAGTCATCGATTGCGTGCTGCTCGTCAACGCCTACGTCACCCCCGAGTGGACCGCGCTGATGGCCGGCCTGACACAGGCGCAGATCAATGCGAAGAAGACCGCGATCAACGGTCACCTCGATCACCTTGGCTGCCAGTCCTGGAACAACTCATTCGGGTTCAACAACAAGCCCGGCAACTACGTGCCGGTCTTGGTCGTCAACCAGACCACGGGCGCGCTCTCGCCGTCCGGCGCGCCACGCAACAACTGCCGGCTGCCGGCGGCGCTGGTCTATGACCCGGTGACCAACCCGAACGGCACTCGCTGCGGCGACCCCGACCTGGCGACCGCGGTGTGGGGAACCACCGCCGGCATCGCCGGCTCGCGCGCGCAGCAGACCGGCGACAACGTCGGCATCCAGTACGGGCTGAACGCGCTGCTGGCAGGCGCGATCACGGCCGAGGAGTTCGTGACGCTGAACGAGAAGGTCGGCGGCGTCGACGCCGATTCGAACCGCATCCCGACGCGCTCGCAGGCCGATCTCGCGGCGCTGCCCATCGCTTATCGCGCGGGTATCGTCGCGAGCGGCAAGAACCTCGGCAAGCTGCCGATCATCGATTCGCGCGGCTACGACGAGCAGGGCATCCACTACATCTGGCGCTCGTTCTCGGAGCGTGCCCGCATCGACGCAGCCTACGGCGGCAACCACGGCAACCAGGTGATGTGGCGCTACGGCACCGGGCTGCTGCCCGGCACTGCCGCGCAGGTCGCGGCCGTGACGGTCCAGTCGCTGCTGACGATGGACACCTGGCTGTCGAAGCTGGCGACGGACTCGCCGCAGGTGACCCCGAATGCCGAACGCACCCAGGCAGAAGTGCTCGCGGCGAAGCCGGCGACGGCCTTCGACCTGTGCTACTTGACGGGCGACACGAACTTCACCACGCCGATCACCGACATGGCGGTGTGCGATGCCGATGCGAGGCTGACCAAGCACGCGTCGCCGCGCCAGGTCGCCGGCGGGTCGATCCGCGAGAACATCCTGAAGTGCCAGCTCAAGCCGCTCAACGCCGCCGACTATGCGCCGGTGGTGTTCACGGGCGCGCAGCTCGCTCGCCTGCAGGCCGTGTTCTCGACCGGCGTCTGCGACTGGAGCCTGCCGGGCGTCGGCCAGCAGGAGGCGATCTCGCCCCTGACCTTCGTCGCCGGACCGGGGGGTCAGCCCCTGCCGCCGGCGCCGGTCTCGGTCGGGCCGACGTTCTGAGCCGAGGAAGGACCACCCGCGCGCGGCTCGCGCCGCCTGCGACAGCCCGCGGGCGGCTCAGGCCGCCTGCGGCAGCGCGGCGGCGCAGTTCGAACAGAACTTCGCGCCGGGCGGCGCTTCGGTGCCGCACGCCGAGCAGAAGCGCTTGCGCGGCGTCGCCGCGGCCGCACCGCCCGCCGGCGCGCTGAAGCCGACGGCCGCATGCGCGGCGGCCGTCTGCAGGTCGCGGTGCAGCTGCGCCGCAGTCGCCCCCTGTGGGGCGCCGGCGTCCATCGCCCGCTCGCCGGCGTTGAGCGCGGCGATTCGCTTCTCGTCCTCGCCGCTGAACGGCGCGACCAGCACGCTCTGGCTGCGCGCGAACTGCATCAGCTGCGCGGCGAGCGCCTTCGCTTCCTGCTCGGTCGAGAACATCGCGGTCACCTGGCGCGCCTCGTCCTTGCCGAAGACCACCGATTCGATCCGCGCGCGCCAGACGCGCAGCGTCATCGCCTCGGTGCGGACGACGTTGTTCTCGGTGTTCATCCGGCTCGTGAAGTTGTTGCCGGTGCCGATGCGCGAGGTCTGCCAGCTGCCGACCATCTCGACCCAGGTCAGGATCGACTCGAAGTTGAAGCGGCCCCAGAGACGCGCCGATGCCTGGAAGCAGAACGCGGCGACGAAGGCGAGGATCGCCGACGTGCCGACGAGCGAGAAGCGGTTCTGCTGCCACGGCGCACCGACGTCGAAGTTGCGGACGAAGACGAGCGTCATGCCGATCGCGGCGAGCACGAGCACCGTAGCGTAGAGGTCGAGCAGAAGCAGGGCGCGGTGGCGCGGTGCCGCCAGCGCCGCGGTGACCGTCGGCGCCTTGGTGCCCGAGATCGGCAGCGGCTGGCTCTCCTCGAACAGCTCGCCGGCGAAGTTGCCCGACGGCGTCGCCGCCGTCACCACGGGCTCGATGCGCGCATAGCGGCGATTGGGAATGCGCTCGGTCCACGACGACTGCATGAGGCGGTCGAGCTCGTCCATCAGCGTCGACGGCGGCGCGTTCATCGAGAGCCGCTCCTGCTCGACGCTGGCGCGCGTCTGCGGCGCCGCGTCGACCTGGGCCAGGATCGCCGCCATCGCCAGCGCGCAGGCGACGAGGGCGGTGCCGAGCATGACGAAGGTCTGGGTGTCGAGCGAGAACGCGCCGAGCGGCGGCAGCTTCGGCGCGACCAGGCCGATCGCCACCGGGCCGAGGATCGCGGCGGCGACGAGGCCGACGAGCGACGCCGTCGTCACACGCGCCTTGTGCTGCGAGAGCACCGGCCGGATCAGGAAGACCGCGCCGAAGAGGAAATAGAGGATGCCGATCCAGGGCCGCGTCACCGCGTTGCCGAAAACGAACCACGAGAACGCGAAGCTGAGCAGCGTCGCCGCGATCGCCGCCAGGTTGAACACGTCCCTTCGCGCCAACAGCTGCACCTCGCGCGGCGCGGTGATCAGCGTCGGCGCCCAGTGGTAGAGGACGCCTTCGACCGCGCCCTGCGGCTCCGGGTAGGTGAGGCCGCCCTGGCGCAGGATCTCCTTGAGGGCGGTTGCGGCCGGCGAGCCGCCGCTCGCGCCCGCGGGGATGTCCGGGGCGAGCGACGCCGGCCGGCCGCGGCCGAAGAAGAAGCGCAGCCGGGTCGCGGCGGTCGCTCCGGCGACCAGTCCGGCACCGAGGAGGAGGAGCCCGGCCAGCAGCGGCGCACCGGCCAGGCGCAGTTCGCTCTGCTCGATCGCGCTCTTCGCCCAGAGCAGGCTGACGACGCCGGCGACGACGAGCAGCGCGCCGCACAGCCAGAGCAGCCGGTTCTGGAGCTGGTACGGATTGGGCAGCTCGAGCAGCTTTGATTCCGACCCGTACTCGTACGACATGCGAAGAACCCCCGGCGATGCGTCGTGGCGAGTTTAGAGCCGCCGGGCGACGCGGCGCGCCGACGCGCTACCCTTGCGCCGTGGCGCCGCCGACCCCCTCCGCATCCTCGCCGCCCGTTGCCGGCGACCCGCTCGCCGCGCCCGCGCTCGCGCTCTTCGCCGACCTCGAGGTCGAAGTCGGCGCGCCGATCGAGATCGGCAAGGTCGCTGCCGGCGTGCGCCGCGTCATTCCGATCGTCGGCGGTCGTTGCAGCGGCCGCGGCTTCAACGCCCGCGTCCTTCCCGGCGGCGCCGACTTCCAGCTGATCACGAGCGAGACGATGGCGCGACTCGAGGCGCGCTACGTCCTCGAGACCGACGCCGGCGACCGCATCTACGTTCACAACGACGCGATCCGCACGGCGGCGCCGGCGGTGATGGCGCGCCTCGTTCGGGGCGATCCGGTCGATCCGGCCGAGGTCTACTTCCGCTGCCTGCCGCGATTCGAGTGCGCCGCGCCGGCGCTCGCCTGGATCGGCGAGCGCGTCTTCGTCGGCGTCGGCGTGCGCCGTCCCGCGACCGTCGTGATGCGCTTCTTCGAGGTGCTCTGAGCGTTCCAGATCAAGAACGAGCTCCTGTTCAGGATCCGGCTCCATCCGCCGCGCTACGCGATCCCTTCTTCAAGGCGCACCTCGGCAAGACGAACCGGACAGCTTCTTCTGCGCGCTCTGCCAGCGGCGCTACGGCGTTTGATTCGCCCTCCGCTGCCGACGCGCCACCCCGGGACGCGCGACCGCCGGCGGCGGCCGTCCGTGCAATCCGCCACGGATCGCGGGGACAAGCTGGGCCGGGCGCCGCCGATAACTTCGCTATCCCCACGTGCCTCGTGCGCCCCGGCACTCCATGAAAAAAGCCCGTCCCACCGATGAGATCGACGTCCAGGCGCTGCGCGTCGGCATGTACGTCCATCTCGACGTCGGCTGGATGAAGCACCCGTTTCCGCTCAGCAGCTTTCGCATCACGACCGCGGCGCAGCTGGCGACGATCCGCTCGCTCGGCCTGCGCACCGTGCGCTGGAGCCCGCAGCAGAGCGACCTGACGCAGGCGTCGGCGTCGGCGTCGGCGATGACGACGCTGCCCGGGCCACTGCCGGTGCCGGGCGACGCCGCCAACGACTCCGGCCTCGGCGACGCCGATGCCATCGACACCGTGCCCTACGCGCTCCCGGTCGACGACAACGTCGTCGTCGCCGCCGCCCACGCCGCGCAACGCGCCCAGGCCGAGCGCGCCCGCAAGCTCGCGCGCCAGCGCGACGCCGAGGAGCGCTGCGCGCGCCAGTACCACGAGGCGGCGCGCGCCTGCCGCCACACGCTCGACCTCGTTCCCGGCAAGCCGCAGGAAGCGCGCCAGCAGGCCGAGGCGCTGTCGCGCTCGATCGTCGACAAGATGGTCGGCGAGCAGGACCTGTGCATCCGCATGCTCACCGAGGGCGCCGGCGACAAGGCGTCGATGCACGCCATGAACGTCGGCATCATCTCGCTGTTGATGGGCCGCTGCTTCGGCTTCGGCGACGAGGAGATGCAGGACCTCGGCGTCGGCGCGATGCTGCACGACGTCGGCAAGATCGAGATGCCGGCGCGCCTGCGCCATCGCGAGGACAACTTCTCGCCCAACGAGGTGCGCGCCTACGAGGAGCACGTCGAGATGGGCCTCGTGCAGGCGCGGCGCATGGGCCTGTCGGCGGGCGCGATGGCGGTGATCGGCCAGCACCACGAGCACGCCGACGGCAGCGGCTTCCCGGGCAAGCTCAACAGCGACCGGATGACGATGGCGGCGCGCATCGTCGCGCTCGTCAACCGCTACGACAACCTCTGCAACCCGCACCTGCTCGCCAAGGCGCTGACGCCGCACGAGTCGCTGTCGCTGCTGTTCGCGCAGGGACGCGCGAAGTTCGACACCTCGATCCTGGGCGCGTTCATCAAGATGATGGGCGTCTACCCGCCCGGCTCGACGGTGCAGCTCACCGACGACCGCTACGCGCTCGTCGTCGCGGTCAACTCGGCGCGTCCGCTGAAGCCGACCGTGATCGTCCACGACGCCGCGACGCCGCGCGCCGACGCGCTCGTCCTCGACCTCGAGAAGGCCGGCGGCATCGGCATCCGGCGCAGCGTGCGCGCCCAGCAGCTGCCGCCGACCGCGCTCGACTACCTCGCGCCGGGCGCGCGCGTCACCTACTTCTTCGAGCCTTCGGCAGCGAACGACGAGGAATGAACAACCCGCTTCCGGTCGACCCGTTCAGCGTCGCCGAGGCGGCGCGTCGCACCTGGCCGGCGCTGATCGAGGCGATGCTCGAGGCGGTCTGCCTGGTCGAGCCGGAGGGCTTGCGCATCGTCGCCGCCAACGGCGCCGCCGGCCGGCTGCTCGGCATGCCGCCCGCCGAGCTCGTCGGCCGCGACATGCTGGCGACCGCGCCCACGCCCGAGGACGAATCCTTCTGGCAACGCGTCGGCGAGAAAGGCGCGTGCGGCCACATCCTGTCCGATTCCTACGTCACGCGCGCCGGCGGCGAGGCCGTCCCGGTGGTGCGCCGGGTCAGCCGGATCGAGCCGGCGCCGGGCAACGCGCTCTACGTCGTCGCCCTGGTCGACCGCAGCGAGCAGAAGCGGATCGAGGACGCGGTCGCCGTCGGCACCGCGGAGCTGGCGGCGACGTTGGAGTCGGTCGCCGACGGCGTCCTGGTCGTCGACCTCGCCGGCCACATCAGCCACTTCAACCGGCGCTTTGCCGCCCTCTGGGAGCTGCCCGACGAGATGCTCCTGCTGCGCGCCGACGACGAGATCTTCGACTGGATGCGCCAGCGCGTCGCCGACCCCGGAGCCTACATGCGCCGCCTCGCCGAGATCGAGGGCGAGACGATGTTGCGGGCCACCGACACGCTCGCCCTGCGCTCGGGCGGCGCACTGGAGCGGGTGACCCTGCCGCAGCTCAGCCGCGGGCGGCCGATCGGCCGCGTGTTCTCGTTCCGGCTCGCCGCCCCCGTCGTGTCCTGAGCGCCCCTGGGTCGGCGCCGGGCGTCCGGATTGCCTTGCTCGGCTATCCCGCCGCTCGGCGGGCGACCTCGCTAAAGTCGAGGCCGTTCAACGACTACTTGGAACGCCCACCATGTCCGCGATCGCCGGTGTGCTCGAGCAGCGGCTCGGGTCCCTGAGTCTTCCCCTCGCCGTCGTCCTTCCGGGCGGCCGGCGGATCGGCCGCAAGGACGCTGCGGTCACGCTGCGCCTGAACGACCTGTCGCCGCTCGCCCACCTCGTCACCGGCGAGGTCGGCAAGGTCGGCCAGGATTACGTCGAGGGCAAGGTCGATCTCGACGGCGGCATGCGCGAGCTGATGGCCGCCGCTGCCGAGCTCATGCCCGGCGATCCGACCCGGCCGCGCAGCGTCGTCCCGACGCCGCTGGCGTGGGTGCGCAAGGCGACGCTGACGGCGCGCTCGCGCCTGCGCCACCGCCCGGAGACGGACGCCGAGCAGGTCCAGTTCCACTACGACGTCTCCGACGACTTCTACGCCCTCTGGCTCGACCCGCGCCGGGTCTACTCGTGCGCCTACTTCCGCGATCCGGCGATGTCGATCGCGGAGGCGCAGACCGCCAAGCTCGAGCACATCTGCACCAAGCTGATGCTGAAGGAAGGCGACCGCTTCCTCGACATCGGCGCCGGCTGGGGCGGCCTGCTCCTGTTCGCCGCCGAGCACTACGGCGTGCGCGCCCAGGGCATCACGCTGAGCAAGAACCAGCACGCCCACGTCAACAAGGTGATCGCCGAGCGAGGGCTCGCCGGGCGCGTCCGCATGGACCTGCTCGACTACCGCCACCTCGACGAAAGCGAGCCGTACGACAAGATCGCGTCGGTCGGCATGTTCGAGCACGTCGGCCGGGCGCGCCTGCCCGATTACTTCGCCAAGATCCGGCGCCTGCTCAAGCCTGGCGGCCTGCTCCTCAACCACGGCATCACCGCCGGCGGCACGCACAACCACCAGCTCGGCTCCGGCCTCGGCGATTTCATCGAGCGCTACATCTTTCCGGGCGGCGAGCTGGAGCACGTCTCGCACGTCCTCGAGCACACCGCCGATGCCGGGCTCGAGGCGGTCGACGTCGAGAACCTGCGCCCGCACTACGCGAAGACGCTCTGGGCCTGGAGCGACGCCCTCGAGGCGCAGCTCGGCACGGCGCGCACGCTGACCACCGACACCGTCCTGCGCGCCTACCGGCTCTACCTCGCCGGCAGCGCGATGTGCTTCGAGCGCGCCTGGCTCTCGCTGCACCAGATGCTGTGCGCGCGGCCGACCGGCGACGTCGAGTCGGGGCCGATGCGCGGCGCACAATCGGCGTTCCCATTCAACCGCGGGTACATGTATCCGCAGCGCTGAGACGCGCCACGATGTACCGATTCAAGTCGAGGGCCGACGGCGATCTGATCATGATGGCGCCGGTCGGCGACCAGCTCCTGCGCACCATCGGCCGCGAGCCGGCCGCAAAGGGGATCATCGAGGTCGCGGCGCTGCCGCAGGCGATCGCCGCGCTCGAGGAGGCGATCGCGGCGGCGGAGCTGGCGCGCGTCGACGCGCGCAAGGCAGACGACGACGACGAGGCGGGCGGCGCCAACGCGATCAGCCTGCAGCAGCGCGCCTGGCCCCTGCTCGAGATGATGCGACGCTCGCTCGCCGAGCGCGCGGACATCGTCTGGGGCGTCTGATATCCGGCGGGCCGGTCCCGCCTTCCACAGCAGCGAGGACATCATGAAACTCTGGAGCGACAGCTGGTCGAATGGCGAGCGCATCCCGGCCCGCTATGCGTGCGGCCGGCTCGACGGCAGCGACGGCACGGCCTTTTCCGACAACGTCAACCCGCACCTCGCATGGAGCGACCTGCCGCCGGCGACGCGATCGCTGGTCCTCATCTGTCACGACTTCGACGTGCCGAGCCGCGGTGACGACGTCAACCAGGCCGGCCGCGAGATCCCCGCCGACCTGCCGCGCGTCGACTTCTTCCACTGGCTGCTCGCCGACGTGCCGGTCACCGTGCGGTCGATCGAAGAGGGTGCGTTGAGCAAGGGCTTCTCGCCTCGCGGCAAGCTCGGTCCCGCCGTCACGGCACCCGGACTGGAACGCGCGCGCCAGGGCGTCAACGACTTCACCGGCTGGTTCGCCGGCAACCCGGCGCTGGCGGGCGACTACTTCGGCTACGACGGCCCGTACCCGCCGTGGAACGACTCGCTCATCCATCACTACGTGTTCACGCTCTATGCCCTCTCGGCGGCACGCGCGCCGGTCGAGGGCCGCTTCGGCGGCGCCGAGCTGCGCAAGGCGATCGACGGGCACGTCCTCGCCGAAGCGATGCACTCGGGGACCTACACGCTCAACCGCCGCCTCGGATGAAGCTGCGCGCCGAAGAGGTGACGCGCGTCGTCGCGGTCCGCCACGGCGAAACGGACTGGAACGCCGAGATGCGCATGCAGGGCCAGCTCGACACCGCCCTCAGCGCGCGCGGCCGCTGGCAGGCATCGCGCGTCGCCGAGGCGCTCGCCGGCGAGAGCATCGAGGCGATCTTCGCGAGCGATCTGGTGCGCGCCCACGACACGGCCAAGGCGATCGCTGCGGTCATCGACCTGCCGATCGCGACCGACACCGGCCTGCGCGAGCGCAGCTTCGGCATCTTCCAGGGTTACACGTATGCCGAGATCGACGCGCGCTGGCCCGCCGACGCGGCGCGCTGGCGCCACCACGATCCGGCATTCGCGCCGGAAGGCGGCGAGAGCCTGGTCGACTTCAGCGCGCGCGCGGTCGCCGCCGTCACGCGCATCGCCGAGCGCGCGCGCGGGACCACCATCCTCGTCGTCAGCCACGGCGGCGTGCTCGACTGCCTGTACCGCGCCGCTTCCGGCCTCGACCTCGCGGCGCCGCGCTCGTGGGAGCTTGGCAACGCCAGCATCAACCGGCTGCTCTTCACCGGCGAGCGCTTCACTTTGGTCGGCTGGAGCGACACCGCCCATCTCGACGGCGACCCCCTCGACGACGGCAGCGAGGGCGATTGCCCGACCGTGCCGAGGGTGGCGACATGAGCGCTCTCGCCGCGGCGGACGGCGCCTGCAGGGGAGCCCCGATGAGCGCTGCCGCGCCGCTGCCGCGGGTCGGCGATCCGGTCGAGTCGATCGACACGCCGGCGCTCGTCGTCGACCTCGACGCGATGGAGCGCAACCTCGCGACCATGGCGGCGTTCGCGCGCAGCCACGGCGTTCGCCTGCGGCCGCACGCGAAGATGCACAAGAGCGCGACGATCGCGCGGATGCAGCGAGAAGCCGGCGCGGTCGGCGTCTGCGTCCAGAAGACGAGCGAGGCGGAAGCGCTCGCCGCCGCCGGCGTCGACGACATCTACCTCTCGAACGAGGTGATCGACGACGCCAAGCTGGCCCGCGTTGCCGCGCTCGCCAAGCGCATCCGCCTGGCGATCGCGGTCGATTCGGTCGAGGGCATCGAGCGGCTCGCCCGCGCCGTCGCGGCGGCCGGCAGCACGATCGACGTCTTCGTCGAAGTCGACGTCGGCCAGGGCCGCTGCGGCGCGCCCGCGGCGGCGGCCGGGCAGCTCGCGCAGCACGTCGTCTCGCACGCGCCGCCCGAGGGCGGCCTGCGCTTCGCCGGCGTGCACGCGTACCACGGCTCGGCCCAGCACCTGCGCGGCGATGCCGAGCGCGCCGCGGCATCGCAGCACGCGGCGTCGCTCGCGCGCGCGGCGCAGGCGAGCATCGGCGCCGCCGGCGTCGCCTGCCCGCTGGTCACGGGCGCGGGGACCGGCACCTTCGCCTTCGACGTCGCGAGCGGCGTCTGGGGCGAGCTGCAGGCCGGCAGCTATCTCTTCATGGACCGCGACTACGCCGACAACGTCGCTGCGCCGAATGCGCCGCGCTTCGAGCACGCGCTCTTCGTCAAGAGCCGGGTGATGAGTCGCGGCGCAGCGCACGCCGTCATCGACGCGGGCCACAAGTCGCACGCGATCGACTCGGGCCTGCCTCGCGTCTGGCAGCGCGAGCTCGCCTACGCCAACGGCGGCGACGAGCACGGCATCCTGCGTCCGCATGCCGATGCGTCGCGCGCCAGCCTGCCGGTGCTCGGCGAGACGGTCTGGCTCGTTCCCGGCCACTGCGATCCCACCGTCAACCTGCACGACCGCTACGTCGTCGTGCGCGGCGGTCTGGCCGGCGGCGTCGTCGACGCCGTCTGGCCGATCGAGGCGCGCGGCTGCGTCAGCTGAGCCCAGGGACACGCGAGTGACCGGGCCGCAGATCATCGTCCTGGCGACGCCGGTCTTCCTGGCGCTGATCGGGGTCGAGCTCGCGATCGGGCGCACGCGCGGTCGCGCCGGCTACCGCCTCAACGACGCGCTCTCGAGCATCGGCCTCGGCGTCATGAGCCAGGTCGCCGGCGTCTTCACGGCGGTGTTGACGCTCGCCCTCTACGCCTGGGTGCACGGGCACTTCGCCGTGTGGCAGTTCTCGCCTGCCTCGCCGTGGACCTGGGTGATCGGCCTGGTCGCGTACGACTTCCTCTACTACTGGCACCACCGCGCCGGCCATCGGGTGGCCCTCTTCTGGGCGGCGCACGTCGTTCACCACCAGAGCGAGGACTACAACCTCTCGACCGCGTTGCGACAGACCTCGAGCGGCTGGCTGGTCGGCTGGATCTTCTACCTGCCGATGGCGATCGCCGGCTTCCCGCCGCTCGTCTTCGCGGTCGTCGCATTGATCGACCTGCTCTACCAGTTCTGGGTCCACACCGAGCAGGTCGGCAGGCTGGGCGGGTTCGACCGCTGGTTCTGCGCGCCGAGCAACCACCGCGTCCACCACGCCGTCAACGACGTCTACCTGGATCGCAACTACGGCGGCGTCTTGCTGGTCTGGGATCGGCTCTTCGGCACGTATGCCGAAGAGGACCCCGCGGTGCCCTGCCTCTACGGCACGCGGGCGCCGCTCAGGAGCTGGAACCCGATCCGCGCCAACCTACAGATCTATGCCGACCTGGTTCGCGACTCCTGGCGCGCGACGAACGGGCTCGACAAGCTGCGCGTCTGGCTCGCGCCGCCGGGCTGGCGGCCCGCCGACGTCGCGGAGCGCTGGCCGAAAGCGCCGTTCGTGGTCGACCGCTTCGAGCGCTTCGACCCGGTAACGTCGCCGCGCAGGCAGGCGCTCGCGCTCTCGTTGTTCGTCGCCTTGCTCGCCGCGACCATGCTCTTCCTCTGGCACGCGCACGCCCTGGGCTGGCCGGAGCGAGTGGCGTTCGCGCTGGCGATCGCCGCGGGCCTTTGCGGCGTCGGCCGGTTGAGCGAGGGCGCGCCGGCCCCGTCCGCCCTTGGGCAAGGAGACCCTCGTGCCGGCGCCCTGTCGTCGCCAGCGCCGCCGCAGGCATCGCCGTGATCGACGACCAGCTCCCGCCTTCGCTGCTCGACGCGCTCGCCGCGCACGGCAACACGCGGGCGTTTCGCGCCCAGACGATCCTGATCAACGAAGGCGATTCGGGTGGCTCTCTCTATATCGTCCTCGACGGGCGGCTGCGCGCCTACGCGAGCTCGCCGGAAGGGCGCGACGTCATCCTGTCTGAGCACGGGCCGGGGGAATACGTCGGCGAACTGTCGCTCGACGGCACGACCCGATCGGCTTCGGTGAAGACGCTCGAGCCCACGACCTGCTGCGTCGTCCAGGCAGCGCAGCTGCCGGCGTTCCTGGCCGAGCATCCCGAGTTCGCGCTGCACCTGACGCAAAAGCTCACGCGCATGGTGCGCCGCCTCACCGAGCAGGTGAAGAGCCTGGCGCTGCAGGACGTCTACGGCCGCATGGTGCGGCTGATGATGGAGCTCTCGGAGGCGGTCGGCGAAGAGCGCGTCGTGCGCGAGAAGCTGACCCAGCAGGACATCGCCGATCGTGTCGGCTCGTCGCGCGAGATGGTGAACCGGGTGATGAAGGAACTGACGACCGGCGGTTACGTCGCCGTGCGCGACGGCCGCCACGTCATCCTGAAGAAGCTGCCGGCGGCGCGCTGACAGCACGCCGGCGCGGCCCGGCTCGCTGCCGCCCTTCGGGGGCGAAGAAACGCCCGCCGCGGCTTGAAACCGTCGATAACGCTCGTCGAAGGCATGGCGCGCCCTCGGGCGAAACGGCGCCGCGCTCAGGCCATGCTGGCGAAGATGACCACGAACACGGACGTGGCGGCGATGCACAGCGTGGCGCTGACGAGGGCAGCGGGAAGGTCTTCGTAGATCGACTTCATGACAGGCTCCTGGAACGGCCGCCGCGATGCTTCACGTCCGACCGGTGGCCAGTCTCGTCACGGTGGGCCCCGGCGACGAGTGAAGAACCCGCAGCCGCCGAGTGACCTAGTTCACACGGACTCGCCAAGCCGGCACCCGGCGCCTCAGGGCAAACGCTCAGAGGACTAACCCCCGATCCGTCTTGCCAAGCATTCCGGGCGGGCGTCTCCTTGCCTAGACTGCGCGTCCTGCTCGCTGAAATCAGTTCAGCCTGATGAACGGTGAGCCCGAACGTCGCCCTCGTCCGCCGATCGACCCGTCCCTCCATGTCCTTCGCCGCCCCCTACGCCTTGCCTTTTCCGCGCGAAGCCGCGCCGGTCGCGCCGCTGGTGCCCGCGGTCGCGCGCGCGTTGACGCTGCTGGATCGGCTGGCGCGCGGTCGCGAGCCGATGACGCTGGCGCGCCTCTCGACCGAGCTCGCGCTGCCGAAGAGCAGCGTCCACGGGCTGTGCACGACGCTGGTCTCGTTCGGCTACCTGAGGCGCCAGGCCGACGGATCGTTCCTGATCGGCCCGCGCGTCATGGGCCTCGCCGAGGCCTTCGTCGCCGGCACCGACGTGGCCCAGGAGTTCAACGCGCTCTGGGGCGGCAGCGGCATCGCTCCCGAAGAGACCGTGCTGCTTTCGGTGCTCTCGGGCAACGAGGCGCTCTACGTCGCAGTCCGCAACAGCGCCCGGCCGCTCGGCCTCGCCTTCAATGTCGGGATGCGGCTGCCGGCCTACCTGTCCGGCAGCGGCAAGGCGATGCTCGCCCAGCTGTCGCCCGAAGAGGTCCGGCGCCGCTTCACCGGCCAGCTCTCGACCCGCCTCACCAGCAAGGGTCCGCGCGACATCGAATCGCTCCTCAAGGAGCTGGCGCTCACGCGAAAGCGCGGCTACAGCATCGACGACGAGGCCGTTCGCGAGGGCGTGTACTCGTTCGGCGCCGCGGTCTTCGACGCGTCCGGCGGTGCCGTCGCGGCCGTCGCGGTCTGCATCAACAAGGCCCAGCTCGGCAGCGATCGCGGCGCGCGTCACCGCGATGCCGCCCTCGACGTCGCCCGACGCCTGACCCAACGCCTCGGCGGCGAGGCGGCATCTTGAGCGCAGACGTCTTCATCCTCGAAACGCACGAGCTCACCAAGGAGTTCAAGGGTTTCGTCGCCGTCGACAAGGTGAACCTGCGCGTGCGCCAGGGCACGATCCACGCCCTGATCGGCCCGAACGGCGCCGGCAAGACGACCTGCTTCAACCTGCTCACCAAGTTCCTGACGCCGACGTCGGGCCGGATCGTCTTCGCCGGCACCGACATCACCGCCGAAAAGCCGGCGGCGATCGCGCGCCGCGGCGTCGTCCGCTCGTTCCAGATCTCGGCGGTGTTCGGCCACCTGTCGGTTCTCGAGAACGTCCGCGTCGCGCTGCAGCGAAAGCTCGGCACGTCGTTCCACTTCTGGCGTGCCGAGTCGTCGCTGCGCACGCTCGATGCCCAGGCGCTCGACCTGCTCGACCAGGTCGACCTGCGCGCCTACGCGGCGCTGCCCGCGGTCGAGCTGAGCTACGGCAGGAAGCGCGCCCTCGAGATCGCGACGACGCTGGCGATGGAGCCGACGCTGATGCTGCTCGACGAGCCGACGCAAGGCATGGGCCTGGAAGACGTCGACCGGATCCGCCAGCTGATCAAGAAGGTCGCGGCGAGCCGGACGGTGCTGATGGTCGAGCACAACATGAGCGTCGTCGCGTCGATCGCCGACACGATCACCGTGCTCGCGCGCGGCGCGACGCTCGCCGAGGGCCCGTACGCGGAAGTGTCGAAGAACCCGGCCGTGATCGAGGCCTACATGGGCACCTCGCAGGCCGAGCTGGCCGGGGCGCACTGACATGGCGACGCGTTTCCTCGAAGTGAGCAACCTGCACGGCTGGTACGGCGAGTCGCATGTGCTGCACGGCGTCGACTTCCACGTCGACGAAGGCGAGGTCGTGACGCTGCTCGGCAGGAACGGCGCCGGCCGGACCAGCACGCTGCGCGCGATCATGGGCCTGATCGGCTCGCGCAAGGGGTCGATCAAGGTGAAGGACACCGAGACCGCCCACCTCGCGACCCACCGCATCGCCCGCCTCGGCATCGGCTACTGCCCGGAAGAGCGCGGCATCTTCTCGAGCCTCTCGGCGGAGGAGAACCTGATGCTGCCGCCGACGCTCGGCGCCAACGGCATGAGCATCGATCAGATCTACGCGATGTTCCCGAACCTGAAGGAGCGCGCGTCGAGCCAGGGCACGCGCCTGTCGGGTGGCGAGCAGCAGATGCTCGCCGTCGCGCGCATCCTGCGCACCGGCGCTCGGCTGCTCCTGCTCGACGAGATCAGCGAGGGCCTGGCGCCGGTCATCGTGCAAAAGCTCGGCGAGGTCGTTCGCGGCTTGCGCGAGCAGGGCTACACCATCGTCATGGTCGAGCAGAACTTCCGCTTCGCCGCTCCGCTCGCCGATCGCTTCCTGGTCATGGAGCATGGCCAGGTCATCCAGCAGTTCAGCCAGGCCGAGCTGCCGGCGCGCATGGCGCGCCTGCACGAGTACCTGGGCGTCTGACGTTCCTTTCTCTTTTCCCTTCCCGCACTGGAGACACCATGAAATTGAAGAAGCTCGTTCCCGCCTGCACGCTCGCCCTCGCGACGATGTTCGGCGCCTCCGCGCAAGCGCAGATTTCCGGCGACACGATCAAGATCGGCTTCATCAGCGACCTCTCGGGCCTTTACGCCGACATCGACGGCCCGGCGGGCGCCGAGGCGATCCGCATGGCGATCGCCGACATGGGCGGCGCGGTCGCCGGCAAGAAGGTCGAGGTGCTCGTCGCTGACCACCAGAACAAGCCCGACGTCGCCGGCGCCAAGGCGCGCGAATGGTTCGACACGCAAGGCGTCGACATGCTGATCGGCGGCACGAACTCCGGCACCAACCTGGCCATGGCCAAGGTCGCACAGGAGAAGAAGAAGCTCTTCATCTCGGTCGGCGCCGCGACCTCGGCGCTCACCAACGAGCAGTGCTCGCCCTACACCGTGCACTACGCCTACGACACGACCGCGCTCGCCAAGGGAACTGGCAACGCCGTCGTCAAGGCCGGCGGCAAGAGCTGGTACTTCCTGACCGCCGACTACGCCTTCGGCACGCAGCTGCAGAACGATTCCTCGACCGTCGTCAAGGCGGCCGGCGGAACGGTGGTCGGCTCGGTTCGCCATCCGCTCTCGGCGAGCGACTTCTCGTCGTTCCTGCTCCAGGCGCAGCAGAGCAAGGCGCAGATCCTCGGCCTGGCCAACGCCGGTGGCGACACGATCAACTCGATCAAGGCGGCCAACGAGTTCGGCATCACGAAGACGATGAAGCTCGCCGGCCTCCTGATGTTCATCAATGACGTGCACTCGCTCGGCCTCAAGGCGACGCAGGGGATGTACCTCACCGACAGCTGGTACTGGAACCGCGACGCCGAGTCGCGCGCCTGGAGCCGCAAGTTCTTCGACAAGTTCAAGCGCATGCCTTCGTCGATCCAGGCGGCCGATTACTCGGCTGCGCTGCAGTACCTGACGGCGGTCAAGGCGATCGGCAGCGACGATGCCGATAAGGTCCTGGCGCAGATGAAGAAGACCAAGATCAACGACATCTACGCCAAGGGCGGCTGGATCCGCGACGACGGCAGCATGATCCACGACATGTACCTGATGCAGGTCAAGTCGCCGGACAAGTCGACCGAGCCTTGGGACTACTACAACATCGCCCAGACCTTCAAGGGCGAGGAGGCCTGGACGACCAAGGCCGAAAGCAAGTGCGCGACCTGGAAGTAGAGCGAGAGCGGCGAGGACGAACGGAGCAGCGACGATGCAGGTCTTCCTGAGTCAGCTCACGCTCGGCCTCGTCAACGGCTCGTTCTACGCGATGCTGAGCCTCGGCCTGGCGGTGATCTTCGGCCTGCTCGGCATCGTCAACTTCGCCCACGGCGCGCTCTACATGCTGGGCGCGTACGTCGCGTTCATCGGCATGGACAAGCTCGGCATCAACTACTGGGCCGCGCTGATCGTGGCGCCGCTCGTCATCGGCGCGCTCGGCGTCGTGATCGAGCGGCTGTTCCTGCGCCATCTCTACAAGATCGATCCGATCTACGGGTTGCTCCTCACCTTCGGGCTCGCGCTGATCGCCGAGGGGATCCTGCGCTATTCCTTCGGCGTCTCCGGCCAGTCGTACGACAAGCCCGACCTGCTCGCCGGCTCGATCGACCTCGGTTTCATGGTCCTGCCGATCTACCGCGCCTGGGTCGTCGTCGCTTCGCTGACGATCTGCCTCGGCACCTGGTTCCTGATCGAGCGCACCAGCCTCGGCGCGACCCTGCGCGCCGGCACCGAGAACCCGGCGCTGGTGCAGGCGTTCGGCATCAACGTGCCGCTGATGGTGACACTCACCTACGCGGGCGGCGCGGCCCTGGCCGCGATCGCCGGCGTGCTCGCGGCGCCGATCATCCAGGTGACGCCGCTGATGGGGTCGAGCCTCATCATCATCGTCTTCGCCGTCGTCGTCATCGGTGGCATGGGATCGATCCTCGGCTCGATCATCACCGGGCTCGCGCTCGGCCTGGTCGAAGGGCTGACCAAGGTCTTCTATCCCGAAGCCTCGAGCATCGTCGTCTTCGTCATCATGGCCATCGTCCTGATGGTCCGGCCGGCAGGCCTGTTCGGAAAGGAGGCGTGATGGCAGACGCAGACGCGATCGCGGCAGCGCCGCTCGCCACGACCGCGCCCGACACCTCGCGGCTGGCCCACCTCGGCCTGGTCGTCGGCCTGCTCGTGCTGATCGCGGCGCCGTTCCTCGGCCTCTATCCGGTGTTCGTGATGACGGCGCTCTGCTACGCCATCTTCGCGTGCGCATTCAATCTGCTGCTCGGCTACACGGGCCTCCTCTCGTTCGGCCACGCCGCCTACTTCGCGACCGCCGCCTACACGACCGGCTGGCTCGTCCGTTCCGAGGGCTGGCCGCCCGAGCTCGGCGTCGTCGCCGGCGTCGCCCTCGCGGCGCTGCTCGGCCTGGTCGTCGGCTTCATCGCGATCCGCCGCCAAGGCATCTACTTCGCGATGACGACCTTGGCGCTCGCCGAGATGACCTACTTCGTCTTTCTGCAGTGGCGCTCGGTCACCGGCGGCGAAGACGGCCTGCAGGGCGTGCCGCGCGGAAAGCTGCTCGGCGTCCTGCCGCTCGCCGGCGCGCCGCACGACAAGCTGTTCGGCATCCTGCCGGTGCCCGACGACGTCGTCATGTACTTCGTCGTCCTCGCCGTCTTCATCGCCGTCTTCCTGTTCATCCGCCGCATCGTCCACTCGCCCTACGGCCAGGTGCTCAAGGCGATCCGCGAGAACGAGCCGCGCGCCGTCTCGCTCGGCTACGACGTCGACCGCTACAAGCTGCTCGCCTTTGTCCTGTCGACCGCGCTGGCCGGCCTGGGCGGCTCGCTCAAGACGCTGGTGCTCGGCTTCGCGACGTTGTCGGATGCGCACTGGTCGCTCTCGGGCGAGGTCGTCCTGATGACGCTCCTCGGCGGCATGGGAACGTTCGCCGGGCCGGTGCTGGGCGCGTTCACGATCATCGGCCTGCAGAACCTGCTCTCCGACCGCGTCGGCGAGTGGGTCACGGTCATCATCGGCGTCATCTTCGTGGTCTGCGTCGTCGCGTTCCGGCGCGGGTTCGTCGGCGAGCTGCATGCGTGGCTGAAGCGGCGCAAGCGACAATGAGCGAAGCTTCCCGGCGCCTCGGCGTAGCCTCGCGGAAGCCCACCCAGGAGTCGTCGACATGACCGCCAAGCGATTGACCAAGGAAGACATCCGTGACACCACCGGCATCCTCAATCCGGTCGGCCACGTCATCCTTGCCTTCAAGGACGATGCCGTCACCGCCCAGGCCGTCGAGGCGCTTCGCGCCGCCGGCAGCACCGCCGAAGACATCCTTGTCTACCGCGCCGAGGAGGCGACGCCGCGGCTGCGCGAGCGCGTCCGGAGCGCCAGCGAGGCCGCCGGCTTCGGCTACGAGATCACCCTGATGCGTCGCTACCTGTCGTTCGCCGAGCAAGGCGCCGGCTGGTTGATCGTCTACGCTCCCGACGACGCCGCGGTGCAGCGCATCGTCGAGGTCGCCAGGAAGTTTCAGGCCTTGTGCGCGGTGCGCTACCACCGCCTGGCCAACGAAGACCTGATCTGATCCGGCGCGGCCGTCGCCGCCTCGGACCGGTCTCAGGCTCCCTCGGCAAACAGCCCGCCGCTGCTCTTGGGCGGTGCGACGCCGAGGTGGCGATAGGCGGCCAGCGTCGCGACCCGGCCGCGCGGCGTTCGCTGCAGGAAACCTTGCTGGATGAGGAACGGCTCGATCACGTCCTCGATCGTGTCGCGCTCCTCGCCGATCGCCGCGGCGACGTTGTCGAGGCCGACCGGGCCGCCGTCGAAGCGGTGGATCACCGCTTCGAGGAGCTTGCGGTCCATGACGTCGAGGCCGTGCAGGTCGACGTCGAGCATCGCCAGCGCCTTGTCGGCGAGCGGCTTGGTGATGGTGCCGTCGCCCTTCATGTCGGCGAAGTCACGAACGCGGCGCAGCAGCCGGTTGGCGACGCGCGGCGTGCCGCGCGAGCGGCGCGCGATCTCGAAGCCGCCCTCGGCGTCGAGCGGAACGTCGAGCAGTCCGGCCGAGCGGCGCACGATCTGCGCCAGCTCCTCGGCGCTGTAGAACTCGAGCCGGGCGACGATGCCGAAGCGATCGCGCAGCGGGTTGGTCAGCATGCCGGCGCGCGTCGTCGCGCCGATCAGCGTGAACGGCTGCAGCTCGAGCTTGATCGAGCGAGCCGCCGGGCCGTCGCCGATCATGATGTCGATCTGGTAGTCCTCGAGCGCCGGATAGAGGATCTCCTCGACGACCGGCGACAGGCGGTGAATCTCGTCGATGAAGAGGACGTCGTTCTTCTCGAGGTTGGTGAGGATCGCGGCGAGGTCCTTGGGCTTTTCGAGCACCGGCCCCGAGGTCTGGCGCAGGTTCACGCCGAGCTCGTTGGCGATGATGTGCGAGAGCGTCGTCTTGCCGAGGCCGGGCGGGCCGAACAGGAGCACGTGGTCCATCGCCTCGCCGCGCATCCGCGCCGCGCCGATGAAGATCTCGAGCTGCTCGCGCGCCTTCGCCTGGCCGACGTATTCGGCGAGCCCCTTCGGCCGCAGCGCGCGCTCGATCGCCTCCTCGTTGGGAGATCCCGCGGCGCCGCTGACGACGCGCGCTGCGGTGCCGGCGCCGCGCGCCGACGCCGGGCCGGGCGCGAAGTCGTCGGTCTGGATGGTCATGGCCCATTATCGAGCGCTGCGGTCGCGACTGCCGCGACAATAGCCGCGTGCAGAGACACCGAGCCGCCTCCCGCCTGACCTCGTGGGTGTTCGTCGCCGCGCTGCTCCTGAAGAGCGCGGTGCCGCTGCTGGCGGGCGCCGCCGCCGGGCTGCAGGGCCGCGCAACCGCCGAGGTGTGCGACGTCTACGGCGTCGACACGTCGATGCTTGGGTCGCGGTCGAGCGCGCCGGTCGCCGAGCATGCGCACGATACGCAGCACGCCCATCACGCGCATCACGCCGAAGCCGACGCAGCGGCGCCATCGGCCGACCGCGCGCCGGCCCACGGCCCCGCGTCGCGCGTCACCCACGGCGGCGATCACTGTGCGCTTTCGGCACTGGCGTTCGCCGGCGCGTCCGACGCTCCCGCTGTCGCGCCGCGGCCGACGACGATCGTGCAGGTGCCTGCGGGGGGCGCGACCGCAACGCCCGTCGTCGACGCTGCCGCGCGCTGGGCGGCGCAACTCCGGCACGCCCCTCCCGCTTCCTCCTGACCACACGGTTGTCGTCGCGCTGACGTCCCTCGCGGGAACGCGTCGGCGCGGCTGTCCATCTATCGACGGAGCGCGCCCGCGCTCGCGTCGGTCCTGGAGGAAGCCATGTCCCCCCTTGAGCCCGCGCGCGGCGCCCGCAGCCGCGCCTGCGCCCTCTGCGCGCTCGCCGCCGCCGCGGCAAGCGCTCGTGCCGCGGATCCGCCCGCGACGGTCGCCGCCGCGGAGCTCGAGCGCGTCACCGTCACCGCCGGGCGCCCGACGACGATGCCGGTCGAGATCCCGACGACGATCGAGAGCGTCACCGGCGCGCAGGTCGAGAAGAGCATCAACGCGACCGACGCGTCGGACGCGCTCAAGTATTTGCCGAGCCTGACGGTGCGCAAGCGCTACATCGGCGACTACGACCACGCCGTGCTGGCGACGCGCGCCTCGGGCACCGGCAACAGCGCGCGCTCGCTCGTCTACGCCGACGGCATCCTGCTCTCGAACCTGCTCGGCAACGGCGCCGGCTTCACGCCGAGATGGGCGCTCGTCACGCCCGAGGAGATCGAGCGCGTCGACGTCCTCTACGGCCCGTTCTCGGCGGCGTACCCCGGCAACTCGGCGGGCGCGATCGTCGACTACGTGACACGCATGCCGACCCGGCTGGAAGCGCACGCCAAGCTGCAGGGCTTCACCCAGAACTACAGCCTCTATCGAACCGACGAGCGCTTTTCGGGCGGCGAAGGCAGCGCGTCGATCGGCAGCCGCGCCGGCGCCTTCGCCTGGTGGATCGATGCCAACCGGCTCGTCAGCGACGCGCAGCCGATCGGCTTCGTCGTCAAGAACCTGCCGGCGACGACGAGCACGGCGGGAACGCCGGTGACGGGCGCCGTGCCCGATCGCAACCCGAAGAACGTTGAAGGCGTCGTCCTCGGCACGACCGGGCAGACGCGAACCGTCCAGGACCACGCCAAGCTGAAGCTGGCCTACGACTTCACGCCGACGCTGCGCGCGTCGTATACGCTCGGCGGCTGGCGCAACGACGCCGACCGCGGCGTCGACTCGTTCCTGCGCGACGCCACCGGCGCCGTCGTCACGAGCGGCGCGACAGCTCGCCAGGTCAACATCGACGGTCGAGCCTACGCGCTGCTGTCGAGCGATTTCGCGCGCACCGCGACGACGATGGAGCACGTCATGCACGGGCTGACGCTGAACTCGCACGCGGGCGGCAGCTTCGACTGGGAAGGCACGGCGAGCCAGTACGTGTTCGCGCACGACATCGTTCGCTCGCAGATGCCCGAAGTCGCGGCGCCGAACGCGGGCGCCGGTGCCGGACGCATCACCGATCAGCACGGCACCGGCTGGTCGACGCTGGCGCTGAAAGGAATCTGGCGGCCGCAGGGGGCGGGCGGCGAGCACGTCGTCGAGGGCGGCCTGCAGCGCGATGCGTTCCGGCTCAGCACCAGCGTCTACGACACGCCCGACTGGTCGGGCGGTGCGCCAGCGGCGCTCTTCTCGGCGTTCGCCGGACACACCTCGCTCGTCAGCGCCTGGGCGCAGGACGCCTGGCGAGTCGCGCCGGGATGGCGCGCGGTGCTCGGCGCTCGCCTCGAGCACTGGCGCGCCGACGACGGCTCGCTCGCCAACGCGACGACGACGCAGACGTTCGCGTCGCGTTCGGAATGGACGGTCTCGCCCAAGGCCGCGCTCGCCTGGCAGCCGAACGACGCCTGGCAGCTGCGCGCGTCGACCGGCCGCGCAGTCCGCAACCCGACGGTGAGCGAGCTCTTCCAGGGAACCATCGTCGGCAACGCGATCGTCAACAACGATCCGAACCTGAAGGCGGAGAAATCGTGGACCGGCGAGCTCACCGCCGAGCGCAGCTTCGCCGACGCCAGCCTGCGTGCGACCCTTTTCCACGAGGAGACGCACGACGCGCTCTACTCGCAGGTCAACGTCGCCGACGGTGGGACGGTCGCGACGATCCAAAACGTCGATCGGGTGCGCACGACCGGCGTCGAGGTCGCCGGGCAGGCGAGCGGCTGGGGCTGGCGCGGCCTCGACGTCGGCGCCAGCGTCACCTACGCCGATTCGCGGACGACGCGAAACGACAAGTTCCCGGCCAGCGTCGGCAAATGGCAGCCGCGCGTGCCGCAGTGGCGGGCCAGTCTCCTCGCGACGTATTCCCCCGACGATCACTGGGCGGGCAGCCTCGGCGTTCGCTACTCGGGCCGACAATACGGCCAGCTCGACAACTCGGACACGAACGGCTTCGCCTTCACCGGCTTCAGCCGCTTCCTGGTCGCCGACGTCCGCCTGCAATACCGCTTCGACCGCCAGTGGCGCGCCTCGTTCGGCATCGACAACGTCAACAACGATCGCTACTGGGCGTTCCACCCCTATCCGCAGCGAACCTATCACGCCGAGCTGCGCTTCGACCTCTGACGGCCGCGCACTCGAACCGGAGACTCTCATGACGACGACTCACAAGCTCTTCCACGGCGGCCTGCGCGCCGCCATCGCCGCCGCGCTCGGCGCCGCCGCGCTGGCCGCGGCCGCGCACGGCGCGCACGTCGGCGACATCGCCATCGGCCATCCCTTTGCGACGCCGTCGATCCCCGGCACGAGCAACGGCGCGGCCTACCTCGCGTCGCTCGAGAACAAGGGCGCGGCCGCCGATCGACTGGTCCACGCCAGCACGCCGATGGCGTCGCGCGTCGAGATCCACTCGATGAACCTCGACGCGAACGGCGTCATGCGCATGCGCGAGATCGATGGGATCGCGCTCGCGCCGAAGGCGAAGGTGCAGATGAAGCCCGGCAGCGGCCTGCACCTGATGCTGATCGGCCTCAAGGAGCCGCTCAAGGAGGACGCGACCTTCCCGATGACGCTCGAGTTCGAGCGCGCCGGCAAGGTCGAGGTCAAGGTGATCGTCGGTCAGCCGAAGCCCGCTGCGGCGGCGGCGAGCGGCCACATGCACTGAGCGGCGATCTACCTGCTCTTCGTCACTTCGCGAGCGCGCGCAACGCCTGCTTGATGCCGGCGGCGACCTCGACGTCGACCGGCAGCGTCTTCAGCGTCGCGCTCGCCTCGCGGTCGCTGTAGCCGAGCGCGACCAGCGCCTGCAGGATGTCGGCCTGTGCGCTCGACGT
>Ga0068860_100001373_pt1 | contig 26443 bp, 8 predicted proteins | sample KBSSwiS32_FD_66597 | JGI IMG/M metagenome (GOLD analysis project Ga0068860, IMG submission 66597) | Switchgrass rhizosphere microbial communities from Kellogg Biological Station, Michigan, USA - KBS Switchgrass S3-2 | ecosystem: Host-associated > Plants > Roots > Rhizosphere > Soil ...
TGATAGCGAAAGAGTTGCTGGAGCGAGAATTCCAAGCCCTTATCTTTAGCCAGAGCGAGGATGCGCACGCTGCGGATGGAGTCGCCGCCCAACTCGAAGAAATTGTCAAATATCCCGACCTGCTCCACACCGAGCACCTCGGACCAGATCGCCGCTAAGATCTCCTCAATCAGCGTGCGCGGTGCGACAAAATTCTCCGCCAACTCCGGCCGCTCATGTTCCGGTTCGGGTAAAGCTCGGCGATCAATCTTGCCGTGCGCTGTCAAAGGCAACTGCTCGAGTACAACGAAGACTGCCGGCACCATATGCTCCGGTAACTTCTGTTTTAGGTAGTTGCGTAGGTCGCTCGTCGTAACGGTGTCCTCGCCATTGCCGACAACATAAGCGACCAGCCGCTTCTCTTTGTGCTCATCCGCTTTGGCCAACACGATCGACTGACGCACCAAGGGATGGCTGTCCAAAGCAACTTCGATCTCACCGAGTTCGATACGAAAACCTCTGATCTTGACTTGTTCGTCGAGCCGGCCGAGATACTCCAATTCGCCGGACGTCGTGTAGCGCGCCAAATCGCCCGTCCGGTAAAGGCGCGCGCCCGGTGTGTTGCTGTACGGATGCGGAATGAACCGCTCGGCGCTTAACTCCGCCCCGTCCAGGTAGCCGCGTGCAAGACCCGCTCCGCCAACGTACATTTCGCCCGCCACGCCAATCGGCAGCGGTTGCAAATGCTCATCCAGGACACACAGGTGGAGGTCGGGTAATGGCGCGCCGATCACGCTGCCCGTGTTCGTCTCAAGGTCTGAAGCGCGCAACGGGCGGTAGGTAACATGCACGGTCGTCTCCGTGATGCCGTACATGTTGACTAGTTGCGGCTGCTGTTCGTCGTGCCGCTCGTACCACGCCCGCAAACTCGCCAACTCCAACGCCTCTCCGCCAAAGATGATCAGCCGCATGCTCAAGTTTCCGGCGGTGGTTGGTTCGGACAGTTCAGATTCGCCATTCAGGCCAGCCTCCTCAGCACGCATCAGTTGCCGAAAGGCTGAAGGCGTCTGGTTGAGCACGGTCACATGTTCGCGGACGAGCAGTTCGTAGAAAGCTTCCGGTGCACGGCTGACCCAGTAAGGCACGATCACTAACTTGCCGCCGTAGAGCAGCGACCCCCACAATTCCCAGACTGAGAAGTCGAAGGCGTAAGAGTGGAAGAGCGTCCACACGTCTTGCGCTCCGAAGTTGAACCAGTCTGCTGTGGCCGCGAACAGGCGCGTGACGTTGGCGTGGCTCACCATCACCCCTTTAGGCTGGCCCGTGGAACCGGATGTGTAGATCACGTAGGCGAGATGTTCGGCTAAAGCGCACGGCACCGGATTGTCGTGCGGTTCGGCTGCAAACAAGGACCAATCGCGGTCGAGACAGCGCACCGGCACGCCGGGCGCCGGTAAACGTTCGAGCAGGTGTTGCTGCGTGAGCAGCACGCCGATCGCCGCATCTTCGAGCATGAACGATAGGCGCTCCGCCGGATATTCCGGGTCCAGCGGGACGTATGCGCCACCGGCCTTAAGCACCCCCAGCAGCGCGACCACCATCTCCACGGTGCGCTCCAACATGACGCCAACCAACACATCGGCGCCCACCCCCAACCCTCGAAGATGATGCGCGGTTTGATTGGCCCGCCGGTTCAACTCCTGATATGTCAGCCGGCCGTCTTCATAGACGAGGGCCACGGCTTCAGGTGTGCGCGCCACCTGCGCTTCAAACAATTCGTGCAGGCTCGCCTGGCTTGAAAAATCCTGCACACCTTCGAGCCGTGTACCCAACAAATGTGTACGCTCGGCAGGTGTCAGAAGCGGCAACGTTGAAATGGTCTGGTCCAGGTCAGCCACGGCGCCTTGCAATAGAGTTTTGAAGTGGCGGGCCATTCGCTCGATAGTTTCAGCTTCAAACAAGTCCGTGTTGTATTCCATTGAGCCGACCAAACCGCGCGCCGTCTCCTCCAAAGTCAGCGTCAAATCAAACTTGGCCACCTGACTCTCACGAGGCTGCGAGCTGAGACGTAGTCCGGTTAGTTCCAGCGTCTCGCGTGGAGCGTTCTGGTAGGTGAAGACCACTTGAAACAGCGGTGTGTGACTGAGATTCCGTTCAGGCTGCAACTCCTCCACCAACTTCTCAAACGGAATATCCTGATGGGCGTAAGCGTCCAGCGTCACTTCGCGCTCGCGCTGCAACAACTCGCGGAAACTCGGATCACCTGAGAGGTCTGTGCGCAAGGCCAGCGTATTGATGAAGAAACCGATCAGCCCTTCGATCTCGACGCGATTGCGCCCGGCAATTGGTGTCCCCACGACGACATCTGTCTGCCGTGTGTAGCGGTAAAGCAGCGCCGTAAAGGCCGCCATCAAAGTCATAAACAGCGTCGCACCTTCACTCCGACTCAACTCTTTCAGGGCTTCGCTGAGTTCGCCAGGAATATTGAAAAAGTAAACCGCCCCGCGAAAACTCTGTAGTGCGGGACGTGGATGATCGGTTGGCAGGGCCAACATGGGAACGCCCGCCAGCTGTCGTTGCCAGTAAGCTAGTTGTGAAGTCAGGACCTCACCCTGCAACCATTCACGTTGCCAGATCGCGTAGTCGGAGTATTGCAGCGGCAATGCCGGAAGGGGCGACGGGCGGGCGTTACTAAAGCTCTCATAGAGCGTAGCTACTTCTCGAATGAGCACTCCGCGCGACCACGCATCGCTAACGATGTGATGCATTGTCAACAACACGACGTGTTCAGCTGCACCCAACCGCAACAGAGTGGCCCGCAATAGCGGATCCACCGCAAGATCAAAAGGGCGCTGCGCTTCCGCGCTCGCTAAAGACTGGGCCTCGCGCCCGCGCTCCCCGGCGGGCAATTCACACAAGTCAACCACCGTGAGAGATAAACTCAGTGCCGGCTGGATCACCTGCACGGGTCTCCCCTCTACCAGCCTAAAATTTGTGCGTAGAGATTCGTGCCGGCAGACGATCTCGTTAAGTGTCATCTCCAGCGCGGCAATATTGAGTTGGCCCTCGAAGCGCGCTGCGATGGGCAGGTTATATACGGCGGTCTCGGGATCTAACTGGTGTAGAAACCAGAGGCGTTGTTGGGCAAACGATAGTGGCACGTCGCCCATTGCCGCGCGCGGCGCGACCGCTTGTGGCTGGGCCAGTTCGATGCCCTCTTCTGCCAACAGAGCGTTGAGCAACTCGCGTTGGTCAGCGGACAGCCCGGACGTGGATGAGAATTCTTTTCTGTCTTGCATAAGTTAGCCGCTCTGCGCCGCCTGCCTGGCGGTGAGTGCCTCTCGAACATCTTCGGCCGACATGCCTTTGATCTTTTTCAACACCCGGGCGATGTTCTCCGTCTGCCCCGGCGTCTTTTCGTGCGCGATCAACGCTTGGGCCAACTGCGCGATAGTGGTTGTTTCAAATAAGATCCGCAGTGGCAACTCGACCTGAAAGGTCTCGCGCAGACGGGAGAGAATTCGCATCGCCAGCAGCGAGTGACCGCCTAGCTCGAAGAAGTTGTCGTGCACCCCAATCCGATCAAGGCGCAACACCTCAGTCCACATCGCAGCCAGCGCCTCTTCGAGCGGCGTACGCGGGACGACGGGAGTTCGAGTGAGATCGGGGCGCATCTCGTCGGGCGCAGGGAGCGCCCGCCGATCCACTTTGCCGTTTGGCGTCAGCGGAAGGGCGTCAAGCATGACGAAAGCGGCGGGCAGCATGTAGGGTGGCAGCTTCTCGCTAAGCGCGCGGCGCAACTCGGAGATAGTGAGCACCTGTTTCTGCGCAGGCACGACGTAGGCCACGAGCCGCTTGTTGCCCGGCTCGTCCTCGCTAGCCAGTACGACTGCTTCTCGCACCTCGGCCTGCTGCTCAAGCGCCACCTCTATCTCGCCCAACTCAATGCGGTAGCCTCTAATCTTTACCTGCTGATCCACACGGCCCAGAAACTGGATCCGGCCATCGGGTAAGTAGCGCGCCAGATCACCAGTCTTATAGAGGCGCGCGCCCACTTCCCCGCCGAATGGATTAGGGATGAACTTTTCCGCGGTCTGCGCCGGGCGATTGAGGTAACCGCGCGCCACGTTTGCGCCGCCGACGTGCAACTCGCCGGGCGTCCCCAAGGGCACCAGTTGCTGGTCAGCGTCCAGCAGATAAACTTGTGTGTTGGCGATGGGGCGACCAAGCGGCAGTGTGCCCACCCGCGGCTCAATTTGCTCCGACTCCACCCGGTAGGTCAGAACGCCCACAGTGGTTTCCGTCGGCCCGTAATGATTGAAGATGCGGCAATCGGGAGCCAGCACTTGAAGTTTGGCGATCCAGTCGCATCCCGAAGCTTCGCCGCCGACAATCAGACGCTGGCGTGGCAAAACCCGTTCGGGGTGTTCAGCGGACAACAATGCTTCGAGATGACTGGGTACGATCTTGAGACAATCGATTTGCTCGCGACGAAAGTATTCCGCCAGTGCTCGTGCGTCCGTCGCCCGCTCTGGTGAGATGATGTGTAGCGCACCACCCGCACACAGGGCGGGGAAGATCATGGTATGGCCCAGGTCAGCAGCGAAAGTGGAGACCGTTGCATAGCTGGCGTTCGCTGGCAGGTCAAGTTTGTCCTGAATGGAAGCGAGATAATTCGCCAACTGGCGGTGTTCGATGGCGACGCCTTTGGGCTGACCTGTCGAGCCCGAGGTAAAGATCACGTAAGCGAGGTTAGCGGAGCTCAACTCGTCAGTTAGGTTTGCTCCGCTTTCTCCGGTGATCTGCTCCGCGATGCGATCGAGACAAACAACCCGGGTCGTTTGTTCGGGCACTCTCTCCAGAAGTCTCTGCTCCGTTAACACGGCGTCGGCATCTGCCAGCATTAAGGCCAAGCGCTCGGGCGGATAGCCCGGCTCAAGCGGCACATATGCGCCGCCTGCCTTCATGACGCCTAACAGCGCCACCAGCGTTTCCAACGAACGTTCTAACACCAGCGCCACACGCTGCTCCGGCCCGATACCGAGCCGTTGCAGGTAGCGGGCCAATTGGTTGGCTCGCCGATTGAATTCACGATAGGTCAACCGCTCAGCTTCAAAGACGACGGCGACCTGTTCGGGCGTGCGTTCAACCTGCGCCTCAAACAACTGTTGAAAACGCACCGCGTTCGGATAAGCGACTCTCGTGTCGTTGAACTCGCACAACAGTTGTCGACGCTCGTTGGCGCCGAGGATCTCCAGCTGGTTGATCACTGCGCGCGGATTAGTCAAAGCGCTCTGCACTACCCGCTCGTACTGCTCGCATAGCTTGACCGCGTCGGCATGCCTCACAAAGCTCGTGTCGTACTGTATCTCCGCAATCAGTGCATCGTTGCGCCGCAAGCAGTCAAGCTTAACTTTGGCCCGCTCGATCAACGCTCGCTGGTTGACCATTGAGAAACTGATGCCGGCGGCCGTGTGCGGGGGAGACGCTTCCATGTACTCAAAAGCAAAGGGCTGGAAACGCCCTCCGCTGACGGTCTCAGCCGCGGCGGGATGCTGCCGCGGCCAATCAAAAGATTCTTGCCACTGAGCGGCCTCTTGCATCGTCGCCTCGAGCTGTTTGACGAGCTGGTTGAACGGAGTGCGCGCCTCGAGTTGGGCATGGATCGGTAAATAACGGGAAAACAGGCCTATGGCTCGATGCAACTCTTCATATTTGCGACCGTCGAACAGGCAGCTAACGACGATCTCCGGCAGGCGCAATTGATGCCAGAGCAGCACCTGCCAGCAAGCTAACAGGAGCACTCTCACGGTTGTGTCGTGCTGCTGCGCCACGTCTGTGAGTTTCCGCAATACGGCTGGCTCAAACTCAAACATGTGGGTGTCAGGAGCGAAGGCCGGCTCCGCTGGCTGCAGCTCAAAAGGCAGGTTGACAGCGGTCGGGACAGACAGGTCATGCTGTAACCAGTATTCACGACCTGGCCGCTCGTCTTCATCTTCAAGCAATTCATTCTGCCACTCGGAGAACTGCACATATTGCACTGGTCCATCAGCCGGTAGATCGCCCGCGATAGTGGCCGCATAAAGTTGGCCGATCTTCTCGACAAGGTTTTCAAGTGTTCGAGCATCGGCGCAGAGCGCAGGCAGCACCACGAATAGCAGGTGTTGCTGCTCCGCCAGACTCAATAGCGTGAAACGCGGTCCCGCCTCCTGCGCCAGATCAAACGGCACCTGGCCCGCTTCGGCAAAGAGTCGATCCACTTCAGGCTGCTGCGCGCTCGCGGCAAACTCTGTGAGGTTTACGCGCTCTAACGTCAGCTTGGTTGCGCCGACGACCTGCACGGGAAATCTCATGCCCGGCAGACGCTGAAAGCTGGTACGGAGAATCTGGTGTTGCTCGACCAATTGGCGCAATGCTGCGGCTAAGGCTGTAAGGTGGAGCGGGCCTTCGAGTCGGATGGCGCAGCGCACGAGGTAAGCGGCCGGGTCTGGCAGCGTGAGTTGCCACACGTGTCGTTGCTGCGGTGAGAGCCGAAAACCCTCTTTTATCTGATCTGTCATTAAGCTAGATGTCTTCCTGCGCGATCATCTCGCCCATCGCCACTACGATTTTGCGCGGACCTGCAAATGGATTACGGGCATGCGCCGTCAGCATGTTGTCCAGCATCAGGACGTCGCCCTCTTGCCAGGGGAAGCTGACAGATTGCTGCCGGTAGAGTTCACAAATCTCCTTGATCACTGAATCTTCTATCGGGGAGCCGTCGCCGTAGTAGACGTTTCGCGGGTAATCGTCTTCCCGAAATAGCGATTGCAGCGAGCGTCGAGCCTCCGGTTCGAGAGAAGAAACGTGATGCAATTGCACTTGATTGAAGAAAACCGTCTCGCCGGTGCGCGGATGACGGGCCACTGCTTGACAGACCTGTCGCGTGCTCAATCCCGTATCCTTCCAAACGAAATCTATTGAAGCCTCCCGGCACCGGTCTTCGACGATCGCCCGGTCGTCAGTCTTGAAGAACTCCTGCCAGCTTACGTCAAACCCGTCGATGAAATTGCGGACATACATTAACTGCTTCTCGGCGAATGGTTCGGTAATACGAGGGTCGAGCATGCGAAAGATCTTGCGACAATCGACGATTGGCGTTTCGCCGCCCTGCTGCGCGGCAGTCACGCAGAAGAACCACTGCTTCAGCGGCCACTGTCTGAGGTGCGAACTCTCGTTGTGAAAGAGGATCGCTTTGTCGGCCGGATAGGGCGTTGACTTGTAAATCCTACTGCTGGTCTCCTCGCGCGGGAGGTCGCCATAGTTGCTGAACAGATCAGGGTAGATGGCTTGCGCAAACTGCTCGAACTCAGCGACGGATCGCAGTCCGAAATTGCGAAACAGAATCGCACCATGCTCCACGAGTTTCCCTTCAATGAAGGCACGATTGTTTTGCGCCCAATTGGACGCGTCGAGATCGGAAACCGTGGGTTGGAGGACGAGCGGCAGCGGTTCTCCCGGTCGGAGATAATCCTGCTTGACAAGGCCGCCACTTGAAAGGCCAACGGCCTTAGGTTTGATACTCCTGAAGCGTTGCAGTTTCGCCTCCTCGCGCTGCCGCTGGGCGTCGGCCTGACTTTGCATCTCCGCCTCGGGACGAACTTCGATCTCGCTCAACTTAGCATCAGGTTGTGTGATCATATTTTCCAGGGTGGTTTGCAGATGACTGAGCAAGCGCATGATGATTGCGACCTCGAAACGCCGAGGGTCATAGCTGGCTTGCAGGGTCAATTGACCGAACGGATTGGCCACGATAGTGAGCGGAAAGTGGTTCCGGTTGAAGTGATTGACTTCCCGAATCTCGATGCTTAGACGGTGACCCGGCGAGTTAAGGTCTACCGGTCGGTTCTCAAAGGTCAAGAGGCTTTCAAACAGCGGCAAGGCACGCGGCGCGTCGCTCCAATTCTTCACCTGTACCAACGGCGTCTGCTCATACTGACGGGCGGCCGCCTGCTGCGTCTGCAGGTCACTGAGCCAAGACAGCAACGGCGCTTCCGGCGCGACGCGCACACGCACGGGTAGCGTGTTGATGAACGATCCGACCATAGTTTCAACACCGCGCAACTCTGCCGGCCGGCCAGAGACGACCGTGCCGAAGACAACGTCCTCCGCACCGCTATGACGACTTAGGACGAGCGCCCACGCGCCCTGCACCAGCGTGTTCATCGTCAATTGGTGCCGTTGAGCAAAAGACTGCAGCGCGCTAGTCGCGGTTGTTGATAATTTGATCTGCTGTTTGTGGTGCTCGTCGTCCTGCTCATTCAGACTGTCAGCGCCAGGTGACCGGCCGCCCAGCGGCGTCGGCGCAATAAAACCTCGGAGCGTTTCCCGCCAGAAAATTTCTGCCCCGGCAAGTGACTGGCGTTGCAGCCATACGAGGTAGTCTCGGAAGGGGCGGCTCTGTTCCAGTTGTAACTCCTGTCCTTGAGAGAAAGCCTCGTAGTAAGCAAAGACTTCTTTGAGCAGGAGTGAAACACACCAACCATCCAGCAGCAGATGATGAAAGTTCCACATGCAGCGCGTAACGTCGGCCGCGAGTCGCACGAGCGTGAGGCGCATAAGCGGCGCTTGGGCCGGTTCGAAGCCGCGCCGGCGATCAGTTTTCTGATAGGCCTGAAGTCGTTCCTGTTGCTCGGCCGGCGACACGTCCCGCCAGTCGTGCTGCGTCAACGGCAGCCGCACCTGCCTCCGTACGATTTGCAGCGGCGCCTCGAGATTCTCCCATACAAAGGCGGTGCGCAGGATCGAGTAACGATCCAGCACGCGCTGCCACGCCTGCACAAACGCTGCGACGTCCAGCGCGCCGTGCAGCGTGCAGTTTAACTGCTCGACGTAAACGTCAGTCTCCGGCGAATAGATAGTGTGAAAGAGCATCCCTTCCTGAAGCGGCGAGAGCGGATAGATGTCTTCGATCTCCTGGCCACCTGCGCTAAGGCGGTGTAGTTGCTCCTGATCGATCCGCGCGAGCGGGAAATCAGAAGGGCTGTAAACTCTCGCTCCAAGGGCCGAGCAGTGAGCGATCAAGGCGCGCAAAGCTCGTATGAAACTTTCAGCCAAAGCCTCAATCGTCGAGCGGTGATGGCTTTGTTCGCTGTAAGTCCAGGCCATGTGCAACTTTCCACCAACCACGCCGCCGCTGATCTCCAATAGGTGGCTGCGGCCTGCTTGCGGCGCACTGCCCTGGCCGGCCGATTCGCGCGCCAGCGTCAGGAGTGAGGTTCCCGTGAGTACCTGATCAAACTGTCCGAGATAATTAAAGCTGACTTGGGCCTGGGGCAGCGAGCTGAGTTGTCCCCGAATTGTCATGTCAGCGGCAAGGTAGCGCAGGAGGCCGTAGCCGATGCCTCGGTGGGGAATGCTGCGCAGCTGTTCCTTGACGGACAGCAGGGCGTCGCCCGGTGTCGCCTCGCTTTTCAGCTCCAACAATACTGGAAAGAGTGTCGTGAACCAGCCCACCGTCCGAGAGAGATCGACCTCGGTAATGATCTCCTCCCGACCATGTCCCTCCATGTCGATGAGCAACGCCGGCTGGCCCGTCCACTCGGAGAAAGCCTGAGAGACGGCAGCAAGCAGGACCTCGGCGATCTGCGTGCTGTAAGCCTGCGGCACTTTTTTCAGTAATTCCGCCGTTTCTTCGGCGTCGAGTTCAACAGTTACTGAGCGTGCCGACTCCCGCGTATTCGTTTCGCTCCGGTAGTCGGTCGGCAGAGACTTAGCCTGCCTGCGCGATTCGTCCAGCCAGTAAGTCAACTCTGTCCGTAACTCCGCCGACTGGGCATACTCTGTTAAGCGTCGCGCCCAGTCTTTGAAGGATGTCGTCTTGGGCGCGAACTCAATCTTTGCGCCACTCTTCAGTTGCTGATAGCCGCCTTGTAAATCTTCTAACAGGATGCGCCAGGAAATGCCGTCTACCGCAAGGTGATGGACCACGAACAACAACCGCCCCGGCCGGTCCGCCCCAAGCTCAAAGTAAGCCACGCGCGCGAGCGGCCCTGCCGAGATGTTCAGGGAGGTCTGTAGTTCAACTCCTTTAGCCTCAATAGCAGCCGGGTGTTCCGCAACCGATAGTTCCGATAAATCAAAAACGGAGAAAGGAACGATCTCGTCCGGGCCTGCATTAGACTGCCGCCAGTCGACGCCCGCCGGCGTGAAGCGCAGCCGCAGTGCATCGTGATGCACAAAGAGTTGCTGAACAACTTCATGAAGCAGCGCGACGTCGAGGTGCTCTCGTGCCTCGAGGAGCACCGCCTGATTCCAATGGTGGCGGTCGGGAATATCGAGCGTGAAGAACCAATGCTGCGCCGGTGTGAGCGGGATATCGCCTGTGACCAATCCCTGCTCGGCGGTCCTCAATTGCACACTGCCTGCCACCGCTGCCAGTTCAGCAATCGTCTGGTGTGCGAAGAGTTGTGTTGGCGTAAGACGGAGACCAGCCTGATTGGCTCTGGCGATGATCTGAATACTGAGGATCGAGTCACCACCCAGACTGAAGAAGTTGTCGTGAATGCCCACGCGCTCGACGCCGAGAAGCTGCTCCCAGATTCCTGCTAACACGACCTCGGCAGAGGTGCGGGGCGGTACATATGAGTCATCCAACTCGGGCCGGTTGCCATCGGGAAGGGGCAGAGCGCGCCTATCTAGTTTGCCGTTGGGTGTCCGCGGCAAAGCTTTGAGCATAACGAACGCCGACGGCACCATATACTCCGGTAACTTCTCTTTGAGAGAGTTGCGCAGCTTATCGGCCGTGAGCTTATGCCGGCGCAGAGGCGCGAGCGGCCGCGTCAAGTGACGCTGACGACTCTGTGCTGCGGTTGGCGCGCGTCGCGTGGCGTAAAGATTGTAGATAGCCGTACTTTTGAGCAGCGCGTCCTGTTCTACGACAAGATCATATCCACGCTTCTCGAGCAGGTCGCTGATTTCCGCCAGCCGGCCCTCGACGTCGTGCACCTCAATGGCGATCTGCCTGATCTTAGCCCAATCGTTTTCCTCAATCCCGCGGAGCACGTTCAATTCGCTCTTCTCCACGTCAACCTTGAGCAGATCGATGCGTTCGACGTTGTGCTCAAAGATCACTTCGGAGATGGTTCTAAGTTGGCAAACAAAAGTCTCGCGGTCGAACCGGCCCGCCAATAACTCGTCAGCGTACTGAACTAACGACTCGTCCTGATTCCGCATGAAAGCTCTAGCCACTTCCTCATCGCCGGCCAGATCGGGATAGAGTCCGGACATCGCAGACATCTTCGGATAGAAGGTGAATTGAGCGGTCGTCGTCTGATCAGAAATCCCGCAATCAAACAATTTCACGTCCAGGCCGTAAAGATCGACATTGTGCTTCAGTTTCTCGAAAGTGGCCGGTACTGGCTCAAAGGCAAAGACCTGCGCGCCCCGAGAAACATGATGCACGAACAGGGTGAACAAGCCGATGTTGGCTCCCACGTCGAAAACGCAAGCGCCATCATCGAGCACCACTCCGTGGCGCAGGTAGGTGAGATCTTCAAAAATCTCCTGATAGATAACTTGTGTTTCATTCCGGTTGAGGTGCGTCACCTCAAGCCCGTTCGGGAGTTCGTAAAGCGACTGCGCGGTACCGTTCTGCCCCCCATCCTGACGTGGCACGACATACGCAACCAACCGTTTGTGGCCCGGCTCATCTTCGCGCATCACCACGACCGCCTCGCGCACTCCTTCGTGATCAGTCAACGCCGCCTCGATTTCGCCCAACTCGATACGATACCCGCGCAGTTTGACTTGCTGATCGATCCGGCCGAGAAACTCAAGCGTGCCGTCGGCCGCATACCGCGCCAGGTCGCCGGAGCGGTATAGGCGCGCTCCCGGCCGCGGGCTGTACGGATGCGGCACGAACCGATCTGCCGTCAACTCGGGCCGCCGCCAATATCCGCGCGCCAACTGCACACCGCCGATGTACAACTCCCCGGCGACGCCCACTGGCACAGCCTCCATGGCCGCATCCAGGATGTAGATCTGCATGTTCGCCAGCGGCCGCCCGATCGGCACAACCTCGCGCTCCTCACCCGGCTCACAGACCCAGTGAGTTGCGTCTATGGCCGCTTCAGTCGGTCCGTACAAATTGTGTAATTCCGCCGCCAGGCCCGCCGCATAGAAGCGACGTTGCAGATCATGTGTTACCGCCTCGCCGCCGCACCACATCCGTCGCAGACTCTGACACTGGTCTACACCTGTTTCACCCAGCCAGACCTGCAACATCGTCGGCACTAATTGCAAAGTTGTGATCCTATGCTGCTGGACCATCTCCACCAGATAGCGGCTATCTTGCTGACCACCCGGACGGGCCAATACGAGTTGCGCACCGCAGAAGAGCGGAATGAACAGCTCCCAGATCGAGGCATCGAAGCTGAAGGCGGTCTTTTGCAGCACACGATCAGCCGGCGTGAGCGGGTAAGCGTGCTGCATCCAAAGCAGGCGGTTGACGATGGACCGATGGGTAACGAGCACACCTTTGGGTCGCCCCGTCGAACCCGAGGTGTAAATCATGTACGCCAACTGCTCGGGCGTCACCCCGACCCCTGGGTTCGCTGAGCTGTCACGGGCAATGTCCACCCAGCCGGTGTCGAGGCAGATGACGCGCGCCCGCTGGTCCAACAGGCGCGGTCGTAGATGTTCCTGCGTCAACAACACCGCGACCGCCGCATCTTCCAGCATGAAGCTCAGCCGTTCCGCCGGGTAGCCGGGATCCAGCGGAACATATGCGCCCCCCGCCTTGAGGATGCCGAGAAGCCCGACGACCATCTCCAGCGAGCGCTCGACGCAAATGCCGACCAGCGCCTCTGGTCCTACGCCCAAGCCGCGCAGGTAGTGGGCCAACTGATTCGCCCGCCGATTCAATTCGTCGTAGGTTAACTGCTCGTCCTCATAGCATACTGCCACGGCCGCCGGCGTCCGTTCTGCCTGCGCTTCAAACAACTGGTGCAGGCAGACACTCGGCCCGTAGTCGGTTGCGGTGTCGTTGAAGTCATGCAGCACTTGCCGCTGCTCATCTGCGCTGAGAATGTTCAGCCTGCTGAGCGAGGTGCCTGGGGCGGAGGCGGCGCTACGCAGTAAGCAACTGAACTGCTGCCACAATCGTTGCACCGCGGCCGGTTCGAATTGGGCCGCATCGTAGTGGAATTCAACGCTCAGCGCGCCCGCGGTCTCTAAGCACAATAGCTTAACTTTGAAGCGCTCGGCGCAAACGAATTGCTCAGCGCACAGGAAGCTCACATCCCCGACCGTATGCGGTGCGAGTTGCTCCGCATACTCGAAACAGAAGTCGAAGAAGTCTGTTCCGGTGAGCGGCTCATCCATAGCCGACGCGATATGCTGCCAGATGAAATAGTCTTGCCACTTGCCAGCCTCGGCGAGTGTGGCCTCGACCCGCGCAACCTGCTGGCTAATGGGGACGTCGCTCTCAAGTTGCGTCTGGATAGGCAGATGCTTCACAAACAAACCGAGCGTTTCCGGCAGCCCGGGATGATTCCGCCCGGCATAACTGACGCCGATTGTCATGGCCGGCTCGCCGCTAAGCCGCCAGAGCAGGGTCTGCCAACACGCTAACAGGAACGCCGGTAGCGTCGTCTGCTGCAGTGCGACGGCGGAGTTGATCAGGTTTGTCGTCTGATTATCCAGGTGCGCGCGGTTCGCCAGCGGCATGAAGGGCGGCTCGGCCATCATCGCAGTCGTGTCGGAAGTTAACCGGGGCTGCCTCTCTGAAGGCAGGTGCATGAGATGCAGCGACGAATAGTCCTGCTGTCGCCAGAAGTCTTGCCCGGCCTCTGTGTCCGCCGACTCAAGCACCTCGTTCTGCCACTCGGCGAGGTCGACGTATTGCAATGGCTCATCAGTTTGTTCCGCATTTCGTACACAGGCCTCATAACTACGACTAATCTCGCGCGCCAGATTGTCGAGCCCGAGACGGTCCGCACATAACGCAGAGATGTTGATCAATAGCGCGTGCCGGTCAGTCGCTAGTTTCACTAAGAACTGACTGAGCGGTGCGCTGCCGGAATCAAGCTGCGCCCGTTGCGCGGCAGCTAACAAGGCGGCCAGCGCTGCCGTTTGCGCTGGCCCATCCAGCGCGCTGAGGTCTTGTTCAACTAGCTTCGGCTCGCTTGGGTTGGCGATCACCTGGACGGGCAGGCTCATGCCGGGCAGACAATGGAAGGAAGTGCGCAATATCTCATGCCGCTCGATGACTCTGATGAGTCCAACTCTGAGCGCCTCAATTTCCAAACGCCCGTCGATCAGAATGACGCACTGAGCGAGAGACGGCATAGCGCCGCCGCCGGACCGCTGTAAAAGCCACAGTCGCTCCTGCTGCGGTGAGAGCCGATAACCCTCTGTGATCTCCTCGTTCATGATTTTTGGCGAAAGCGGCGACAAGGCGCCGCACTCCAAAATGGCTAGATGCCTCGCTCGCTACAGGGTTCAGCCATCCCTACCAGAATCTTGCGCGGCCCTGCATATGGCCCGCGGCCATGCGCTGCAAGCATGTTGTCGAGCAGCAAGATGTCGCCTTGCTGCCACTTAAAGACGACGGTTTCCCGTTCATATGCAGCGCGCAATTGGTCTAAGGTCTCCGGCTCAATCTGGGTGCCGTCTCCATAACAGGTGTTAGTGGGTAAGTCGTCCTCGGCAAACTCCTGCAACAAGGCGGCTCTGAGCTCGGGCTCTAAAGTCGTGACGTGAAAAAAAGTGGCATGATTGAACCAAACCAACTCACCCGTCCGCGGATGTCGCGCAACGGCTTGCCGCACTGCGCGCGTGCGCAGCCGGTCGCCGTCCTTCCACTCAACTTCAATCTCGTGCTGGTGGCAATGTTCCTCGACCACTGTCTTGTCGGTGGTCTGAAATACCGACTGCCATGGCAAGCCCAAGCCGTCACCAAAATTGCGAATGTACATCCAACGCTTGCGCGCAAAATGCGCTCTGAGCGCCGGGTCAAGCCGGGCATATACCTTGCGCACATCAGCGATGGGCGTCTCGCCGCCATCGCGGGCCGGTGTGTCACAGAAGAAGAAGATTTTCAGCGGCCACGTCTGCTGATATGAGTTCTCATTGTGCAGAAAGATACTCTGATTGGCTGGATGATCAGTGGACGTATAGATATTGCCGCTTACCTGGCTACGTGGCGACGAGCGCTCGCGATACTCCAGCGGCGCACCGGAAACGGCTGTGATGAACTGCTCAAACTCAGCCGCTCCGTTGACCTTGAAATTTCTGAAAAGCAGACCGCCGTGTTTGAGTAAGCTGGCTTCGATAAACTCTCTGTTGCCCACTGCCCAGAGATTCAGGTCAACGCCTCGTACAGCCGGCTCGACCACGAGCGGCAAGCTGGCGCCCGCCGACAACGATGAAACCCTGATCAAACTCAGGGGCGTGGCGCCAAGCGCTTTCCGTTTTATCGAGCTTAATGTTTTGAGACCGCGCGCGGCGGGTTCGTGACTAGTCATGGCTGGACATCACTTTCTGCCTAAACTCGGCTCACAGCCTTTCGTTTTACCAGTTTCAATTTGTGCCGCACTGTCTTTTCGATCTCTTCATCTCTGGCGCGGCGCTGCTGCCTGTTCGCTTCGATAAGCGTCGCTCGCAACTCGCTCAGTCGGGCTTCGGGTTGCCCGGTAACATGTTCCAAGAGCACTCTGAACGTTGCGGCCAGTTGGTTGATGGTTGCGGCGTCGAAGAGGTCGGCACTGTACTGCCAGAAGGCCAGCAGTTCCTGTCCGCTATCTGTCATATGCAGGACCAGGTCTAACTGAGCAGTGACGCCGCCGCTCTCCACAGGACTCAAAGTCAGACCCGGAAGTTCGACTCCGATTGGTCGCGGATTGTCGAGCGTAAAAGCCACTTGATACAGGGGGTGGTAACTCAAGTTGCGCGGTACCTGCAGCTCGTCGACCAGTTTTTGAAACGGGATCTCCTGATGGGCATGGGCACCCAGAGTAACTTCTTTAACTCGATTAAGTACTTCACGAAAACTCGGATCGCTCGCGAGCCTGGTGCGCAAAACCAATGGGTTGGCGAAGAGGCCGATCAACCCTTCGAGTTCGACGTGATTGCGGTTAGCCAGCGGCGAACCGACAACGATGTCTTCCTGCCCAGTGCGTTGGCAAAGCAGCACCTTGAAGACTGCCAGTAGCAACATGAACAGCGTGACGCCTTCACGATTGGCCAAGTCTTTGAGTGCTGCGGCTAGTGAAGGCGGCAGACGTTGCTGTTGCGTAGCGCCCCGAAAGCTCTGCCGTGCCGGCCGCCGGTTGTCAGCCATATTCAGTAACGCCGGACTTCCTGCCAGTTGCCGCTTCCAGTAGACCAGTTGGGCCTCCAATACGTTGCCTCGCAGCAACTCTCGCTGCCAGATCGCGTAGTCGGCGTATTGAATTGGCAACTCAGGGAGCGGCGATTGTCGCCCGAGCAACAACGCTTCGTATAACGTCGCCACTTCCTGAATTATTATGTTCATCCCCCAGCCGTCGCTGATTATGTGATGGATGGTAAACAGGAGGATGTGCTCTTCTGCGGCGAGCCGAATCAGACGCGCCCGCAAGAGCGGACCAACGGCGAGATCGAAAGCCTGACTCGACTCGACGTCGATCAGCCGCCGGAGCTCAACTTGGCGCGCCGCTGCTGGCAACTCGCCAAGGTCAGTGAACGGAAGCTTAAAACGCGGCGTCTGGTCTATGACCTGAAACGCCTGCCCCTCGACAGTTTTGAAGGTCGTGCGCAGGACGTCGTGCCGCCTGATGATCTCCGTTAGCGACTGCTCCAGCGCCGCGGTTGCAAGCTGCCCCGTCAAACGTACCGCAGAGCGAATGTTGAAGAAGGTGCTGCCGGGTTGCAACTGGTCTATGAACCAAAGTCGCTGTTGCGCGAAGGAGAGCGGCAGCAGATCGGACGTTCTGCTCTGCCGGCCGATACCGTCGCGTGGCCGCTCGGCGCGGTGCTGCCTCAGACGGAGTTCGAGCACGGCGCGCTGCTTCGGCGAAAGATCATGGAGGGCTTTAGATAGATCGTTCATAGCGCTTGCGCCACTGCTTAGGCTTCCACCTGAAGCAGAGCATCAAGATCATCGTCGGAGAGTTGTTTGATCTCTTCGAGCATCTGAGACATCTCTCGGTCGTCACCCTGCTCCATTTGAATTTGCGTGATGGCTAAAGCCAACCCGGCGACCGTCGGTGTGGCGAACAGCGTTCGTAAAGGCACGTCCACGTCCAACGCGGCCCGCACGCGGGAAAGGAGTTGCGTGGCCAACAAAGAGTGGCCGCCCAACTCAAAAAAGCTGTCGTGGATGCCAACGCGTTCGACGTTCAAAACCTGACACCATATCCTGGCGACCGACTCCTCCAACGGTGTACTGGGAGCGACAAACTCCTGTTGTGCGCGCCACTGTGCGGGCTTGGGCAATGCGCGCCGATCCACCTTGCCGCTGATGGTACGCGGCAACGCGTCAAGCACCACGAAAGCTGACGGCAGCATGTAGCTCGGCAGGTTGTCACTCAGGTGCTCTCGGAGCGCATCAGACTCAAGCTGCTCGGCTAATACCACGTACGCACAGAGATACTTGTTATTGCTCGTATCCTCCAGATCAACCACTGCAACATCTTTGACCCCCTGATAATTTCGTAGTAAGTCTTCAATTTCGCGCAACTCGATGCGTACGCCTCTGATCTTCACTTGCTGATCTTTCCGGCCCAGAAATTCAAAATTATCGTCTTCGAGCAGGCGGCCTAAATCCCCCGTTCGGTAGACGATGTCTTTCGGGTTGTCGTTGAAAGGGTTCTGCACAAAGACTTCTTGCGTAAGTTCCGGCTGTTTGTAGTAGCCGAGCGTGCGATAGGGCGTGCGGATGTAGATTTCACCGACCGCACCCGGCGGACAGGCTTGACCTTTCGCGTCCAGTACCAGGGCCCTGGAGCCTTCCATCGGTTTGCCGATCGGGATGAACCGGCGTTCCTGATCTGCGGGCTGCACAAAGTAGTACAGCTTGGTCATCGTAGTTTCGGTTGGCCCGTAAAGATTGACCAGTTGCACGCGGTCACCATACACGTCCATCCAGCGCTTCACGTCTGCCGGGAGCAACGGTTCGCCAGCCAACAAAATGTATTGCAGAGCCGCGAGGCGGTCCGGATTCAGAGGTTGATTGACAATCGCACGAAACAGCGAAGGCACGCAGTGCAGAATGTTGATCCGGCTTTCATCCAGCCACTCGATCAACTTGTCGGCATCGACGATGGTCTCACGGCTTTCAGGCACACAGACCGTGCCGCCCGCGCATAACGGTGTAAAGATGTCACGCAAAAAGGCATCGAAGGCAGGCGTGGTCAACTGGCTGACGCGGGTCCCGCCGCTGACGTTAAGCGTCTTAATCTCCCATCTGATGAAGTGGTCAATACTCTTGAGCCGGCCAGCGATCCCTTTGGGACGGCCCGTCGAGCCCGACGTGAAATATATGTAGCACATGTCGTCCGCGTCAGACTCAACCGCCGGCTTCTGCGTGTTCGGATGCCGGCCATAAAATTCTATTCGCGGGTAATCTGCACCGAGTTCTTCAGCGACATCGGCATTGTCAAGACCGACGATCTTCGCGCGCTCGGCGGTTGCGCCTGTGACGTGTGTTAGCGTGTTAAGAAATTTAGATTGGATCAGGAACCACGTTGGAGTTACTTCTGCAATCATCGCTTGCAGTCGGTTTTCCGGAATGGCCGGATCGAGCGGCACAAAGACTCCGCCCGCCTTCAGGACGCCGATGATGGAGGTAATCACTTCAATGGTGTCGTCCGCCAGCATAGCCACCAATGCGCCCCGCTCCATGCCGGCAGAAAGGAGGAAGTTGGCCAACTTGTTGGAGTTGGCTTCCAGCGTGGAGTAAGTGATGCGCTCGGCCGCACGCTCAATCGCAAGCTGGTCTCCGAGTTTCTCGGCGACTTGGCTAAACAACTCCTGCACGCTCTCGTGTTTCATAGGCTCTCCTGCGCCAATTCCCCGGCAATAATAACGAGCGGGTCTATGCAGCTGAAGCCATTCCGCTGGCGCTGGGCCGTCGCGAATTGCTTGGCCAGTATGTGTGTTTCGGTGCAACCGGCAATTAAGGAATCTACCTGGTACTGGGCGAGTAACTCTTCTAAAAACGGGATCATTGGTCGAACATCAAACCCTCTCTTGATGTCGTAGATAACTTTGTGGATCAACTCCTGATCGCGTGCATCGGGTAACACGAAAAAATCCTGCGTCTGTTGCCACTGCTGATGACTTTGAAACAACTCGAGCTTGCGTGTGCCCTTGGTGCAGAATAAGAGATGCCGCTTCCCGCTCTGCGCAACAGCGCTAAAGATCACATCCAACAGGGAGACGACATGCTGCCGCAATTCGACCCGGATGCGCGGCAGCAAGTGGTGAATGGTGATGCAGCAGATCACGATGTGCGAAACGCCTAACCCGCGTAAGCGCTCCAATGACTGGGTGAGCTGGCGAATCAAATCTTCATCAGCATTGCTTAGGAGCGCCTCCGTGCGGTCGGGAAAGGTCGGGTCGGAATCCAGGAAGATGCGGGGCGCTTCCTGCTCATGCGGACCGAGACAGTGCTCATAGATCGTGCGCAGGAATTCAGCCGAAGCCAGTGGCCCCATACCGCCCACGATGCCGAGCACACTTCCCTTTTGCCGTTCTGTCAGCATTTCTCGCAGCCCTCAGTTCAAACTTGGGAACTCAAATAAATCGAGTAATGTATTGAAGGTCAGGACGATCATTAAAAGATCGCTCTCGAGGTGCGGATTCAATTTGAACCCGGCTTGCGAATACTGCGCCTTCAGGCGCTCGACCACATCCGGATTGAAATAGCCCTGACGCTTAATGCGTTCATAGGACAGCAGGTCGTCGATCCACTCAATGTGTTGCCGCAACAGGTAAGGGCTGCCGGGCGCACGAAAGCCAAACTTTTCGCGCTGGATTATTTGGTGCGGTATCAAATCTTCGGCCACTTTTTTGAGGATGTACTTTTCGCTGAAACCGTTGAGCTTCAACTCCGGCGGGATGGTGCTGGCAAACTCAACGAGATTAATATCCAAAAACGGATAACGCCCTTCGACGGAGTTAGCGAGCACCATTCGGTCCCCGTGTTCGGAGAGCAGGTGGTCTGATAAGCGCAATTTGAAATCAAGATATGAACGCTGATGGATAAAATGGCGCCCAATGAGTCGCTGCTGATTGATGGGTGGAGAGTTGAGACAGTCGAAGTCTACAAAAAGCTCGTTAAGCGCCGCGGAATAGAGGGCACGTTTCACCTCCCTTAACGGATGCTGATCCACCTCATAAAAAATATCCTTGTCGCCCCAGAGTCGCATTCTCAACTCATCTTCCAGGATCGTCTCCAGGTCGTACGCCTTCGTTTCTCGCAGCCCCAGTTGATCAAACCGGTAGCCCATATAGCCGGCGAACAATTCGTCGGCACCCTCGCCTGCGAGGATCACCGTGATGCCACTCCGCCGGGCCGATTCGGACAGAGCCAGCGCGCAGGTGTTGAAAGTCTCTTTCACCGGCGACTCACAGTGATAGATCATCGCTCGGAGTCGTTGAGCGATCTCGCTCCAATCGAAGGTGGACTCGTGATGCTCGGAGCCTACGTGTTGAGCCACCATCTTTTGATACTTCGACTCGTCGATCTCCTGATCGGTAAAGCTGATTGAGAATGAGTGCCTCTTGACCGTGGGTGATGTGCGTTTGATCATGGCGGCGACCATTGAGGAGTCGAGACCGCCGCTCAAATAGAACCCGACCGGGACATCAGCTTGCAGCCGGTACTTCACAGATTGCGCTAAGAGAGCAGTCAAGGTCTCGACGTAATAGCTCTCCGGTTTGTCGTAGGCAATCTCACCTACTTTTGGATAATCGAGATCCCAATATTCAGCCACAGCCACCTGACCGTTTTTGACCGTCATATAGTGGCCGCTCTTTAGACTTTCTATGTCCTTACAGATCGTGCGCGGACTGACCAAACCGGGAAATGAAATTATTTGATCCAGTCCGGTGAGGTCCACGGAGCGTTGGACCAGCGGATGTTTAAGGATGGCCTTGATCTCCGAAGCAAAGATCAAGACGCCGGCGACAATCGTGTAATAAAGCGGATTGATACCGAAATGGTCGCGCGCGAGAAACAGTTCCCGCTTTTTCCGGTCGTAAATAACGAAGGCAAACTGGCCGTTGAGTCTGTTTAATAAATCTACGCCTTCTTCCTCGTAGAGGTGCAGCAGCACTTCCACATCGGTTTCGGTGCGAAAGACGTGCCCCTTTTTCACTAAGACGGCTTTCAATTCAAGATAGTTATAGATCTCCCCATTGCACAGCAGCACCAGCGAATTGTCCTCGTTATATAAGGGCTGCGCGCCGCCCTCAAGATCGATAATGCTCAGCCGGCGAAAGCCCAAACCAACGGAACCTTCAATGAAATACCCTGACGAGTCCGGACCACGATGAACCATCGTGTTCGTCATCTGAGTTAATAAACTCTGGCGGGCTACACGCTCATGGCGCAGATCTAGGTATCCGGCGAAACCGCACACGTTAATAATTCCTTGTGGCTCGATACTGGAAGGATGGACGCGCCGCGCAGGGCTACTCGAGTTCTTCCATAAACGCGCTGACCGACTCTGTAATACTTCGATTGATCACTTCAGCGGAGAGTGAGGCGCGCAGTTCATTGACGAATTCCAGGCTTTCCAACACAGCCTCGTGATCGTCAATAAAATCGATCAAGCAGGCAATCTCGTTGATGCCAATGCTTTTCAACTGCCAGACCAGTCGCTGACAATCAGCAGGCGTGCCCATCAGCGCGGCAGTACGGAAATATCGTTCAAAAGTAATATCGAGTAACTCTTCTCTGACCTGATCCGGGATGTTGTGCGGATCGATCTTATGGCCGCCGCTGATCACGCCGCCGCTCAGCGCCGCTTTTTCTTCCAGACTGATGGCTGAGCGTAGATACTCGCGAAACGGCTCCCTTACTTTGTCGCGCACCGCCGCGGTCTCCGCCCCCATATAGGTGTGCAACATCAAAGAGACTATCCCCTGCTGCGGATCAAAACCATTGCTTGCGCGCGCCGCTCGATAGTGTTCAATCTTACTGGCGAGAGTTTCTATGTCCTGACCGATCAAGTGTGTGAGTATGTTTGCGCCGATGGCCCCGGCGCTGGCAAACGTCTCGGCATTGCCTGAAGAAGTGATCCAGAGCGGCAGTGTGGCTTGCACAGGTTTCGGATAAATCGTGACGCTTACCTCATGGCCCAAGCTGTTCTGTTGCACGAACGCTCCCCCTTGCCACAAACGCTGCACAGTCTGGATCTGCTCATACATGGTGGCGTGGCGAGAGCTATAGCGTTCAGGAAAGAACAGAAAATCATTGACGTTCCAACCTGACCCGAAGGAGATGGCCACCCGGCCGGCCGAGAGGTTATCAACCACCGACCACTCCTCGGCAATTCGGAGCTCGTTATGCAGCGGTGAAATCAGACTGCCCGCGCGAAGCTGTACGTTCCTGGTGATCATTGCCAGGGCGGCGCTGGTCACTGAGGGATTTGGAAAGAGACCGCCGAATTCGTGAAAGTGTCGTTCAGGAGTCCAGACGCAGCAGAAACCATGTTCGTCGGCGTACTTCGCCGCTGCGGTCAGTAAGGCATAACTGTTTCCGTTTGACTTCTGAGCGGCGCTGGAAAAGAACATTATTCCAAAATCCATGCTGACCTCACGCGGGCCTAAGAGACTGAATTGTCACGGTTGGTTGGGCCATGACTCGCCGGCCCGGCTAGCGAATAGCAGTAGCTAGTCTTCATAACTTTGAGGTCGCAACGCTTTCCAATAGCCCACCGAGATCATCGTCAAAGGCATTGCTCAACTGTTGTTTCTCCGTTTCCGTGAACATGACGAGGCTTCGCACTTCCTTGTCAGGATGGTTCGCCATGTCTTGTAACAAAGCCTGAAAGTGATTCAGCATTCGCGTGATGGTTGAGTCGTCGAATAAGTCTGTGCGGTACTCTATGACTCCGGCCAGGCCCTGCGCCCGTTCTTCTATGACGAGCATTATGTCAAACCTGGCTACCCCGCTTGGCACAGACATAGACGTCAACTTGAGGCCGGGTAACTCCAAAGTTGTTGGCGGCACATTCTGCAAAAAGAACGCAACTTGAAAGAGTGGCGGGTAGCCAGGCTTGCGTTCCGGCTGCAAGGCTTCCAGAAGTTTCTCGAACGGAATATCTTGATGCGCGTAAGCGCCCAAGGTCGTTTCCCTGACACGGCGCAACAACTCTCTTACAGATGGATTGCGGGTTAGGTCAGCGCGCAGCGCCAGAAAATTGACGAAGCAGCCCACCATGCGTTCAGTTTCCAGTCGGGTCCGATTTGCGATACCAGTCCCAACGATGAACTCCTCCTGCCCCGAGTAGCGTTCCAGCAAAACTTGAAACGTGGCGAGCAACGTCATGAAAAGTGTGACGCCTTCTCGGCGGCTCAACGACTTCAGTTCCTCACTGACATTTGCCGGCAACACGAAAGATTGAGTCGCGCCGCGAAAGCTTCTGACTGCCGGTCGCGGCCTGTCCGTCGGCAACTCCAAAATAGGGGGCGCATCCTCTAGCTCCTTGCACCAGTAAGCTATCTGCGCTTCGAGCAATGGGCCTTGCAGCAACTCTCTTTGCCATACCGCATAATCAGCAAATTGGATGGTTAACTCTGGCAGCGGCGAGGTCGCACCCTGCATGTATGCGGCGTAGAGAGCCGCGACTTCCTTGACCAGCACGCCCATCGACCAGCCATCACTGGTGATGTGGTGCATAGTAAACAACAATACGTGATCGTCGTCGCTGAGCCGCAATAAGCTAGCTCGCCACACCGGGCCATTCGTTGAATCAAGGGTACGCTGCTTTTCCCGGCGGATGAACCGCGACACCTCGGCCTCCCTGTTCGTCCACGCCATCAAGTGGGTCACCGGCAGCTTTACGATGTGAGCGGGCGCAACGACCTGCCGGGGCCGCCCTTCAACAGTCGCAAAGGTGGTACGCATAACTTCATGGCGGCGCACCACTTCACTCAGCGTTTGTTCCATGGCCAAGACATTTAGCCTACCTTGGAGGCTTATCGCCGTAGTAATGTTATATAGCGCACTGTCCCGTTCCAACTGATCCAGAAACCAGAATCGCTGTTGCGCGAACGACAGCGGCAACTCAGCACTGCGCGACACGGGCTTTAAGGGCGGTGCTGCCACGCCTGCTCCGCGCCGGAGTTGCTGCTCGACACTCTCGGCCAAGCCCGCCACCGTTGGCGTCTCGAACAAGCGGCGCAAACCCACCTCCACCTGGCAGGTCTCGCGCACCCGCGAGAAGAGTTGCGTCGCCAGCAAAGAGTGTCCGCCTAAGTCGAAGAAGTTGTCGTGGACGCCGACCGCTGGCACATGCAGCACCTCTTCCCACAATCCCACTAACAACTCTTCCACCGGGGTACGCGGGGCCAGATAGGTCTGTTCAAGCTCAGCCCGCGTCAGCTCCGGTGCGGGCAGCGCGCGCCGATCAACTTTCCCATTGGGCGTCAGCGGCAGCGCTTCCAGCCAGACGAAACTGGCCGGCACCATGTAGCTCGGCAAGCGGGCTCGCAGGTAATCCCGCAACTCTGTCACCGGCGGCGCACTCCCTTCGCTCGCTACCAGATAGGCCACTAACCGCTTGTCCCCAGGCTCATCTTCCCGGGCCTGCACTAACGCCTCGCGCACATCGTCGCGTTCATTGAGCGCCGCTTCGATCTCACCCAACTCAATCCGATAGCCTCGCACCTTCACCTGTTGGTCGCGCCGGCCCAGAAACTCCAGTTCACCCGTGCTGAGATAACGCGCCAGATCCCCTGTCCGGTACAGCCGGGCACCCCCGAGCTCACTGAACGGGTTGGGCACAAACTGCGCCGCCGTCAAGCCCGGCCGGTTCAAGTAGCCCCGCGCCAACCCCGCCCCACCTAAGTACAATTCTCCCGCTACTCCCACCGGCACCGGTTCCAGCTGCTCCCCTAATACATATGATTGGGTGTTTGCCACCGGCCGCCCGATGGTAGGCGCACGTCCGCCACCGCGCGGCACCACCTCGTAACTAGAATACGTCGTGTCCTCCGACGGCCCGTAGAGGTTTAAGACCCGCTGCACCGTCGCCCTCTCGTACAACTGCTGCACCAGCGCACCCGGCAACGCCTCCCCCGCCAGATTGATGGTCTGCACCGCGGGCGGCACCTCCCCCAGCCGCAGCATCTCGCGCAGCGCCGAGGGCACCGTGTTTACTAACCTCACTGACGGGGCCGCCGCGAGGCTCGGCAGCGCCAGCACGTTCTCCGCCAGGATCACCGTGCCTCCAGAGGTTAGCGGCGCGAACAACTCGAACACCGAGAGGTCGAAGCTCAACGAGGTCGCTGCCAGCACCCCGCTCAGTTCTACCGCGGTGAATGTTTCCTGCGCCCACTGCATCAGCGTCACGGCGCTGCCGTGCGTGATGGCCACCCCCTTCGGCTGCCCCGTCGACCCTGAGGTGTAGATCACATAGGCCAGGTTCTCAGCCCGCGCCCTACTGGTCGGATTCGTCCTTGCTTCCTGCCTGAGCCACGCCGCCTCCCCATCCAGACAGACCAACTCAGCTTCACCGCCAGCCCATTCACCCAGCCAGTGCTGCTGCGTCAACACCACCCTCAAGCCCGCGTCCGCCGCCATCAACGTGAGTCGCTCCGGCGGATACTGCGGGTCTAAAGGCACATACGCCCCGCCCGCCTTCAAGATCCCCAGCAACCCCACCACCATCTCCACCGACCGCCCCAGCAGCACTCCCACCCGCCCTTCGGGGCCCACGCCCTGCCGCTGCAGATAATGGCCCACTTGGTTCGCCCGTTCGTTCAACTCGCGGTAGCTGATCTGCGTCTCTTCGTGGATCAGCGCCACCGCATTAGGTGTTAGCGCTGCCTGGCGCTCCACCTGCTCGTGCAAACAATACTCACCTCGATAGTCCCGCTTGGTTTCGTTCCACTCCACCAGCAGTTGCTGCCGCTCACTCTCCCTCATTAAGGGCAGGCTTAAAATACTCTCTTGCGGGTTGGCCACGATGCCACCGAGAAGAGTTTCGAAGTGGCCCATCATGCGCCTGATCGTAGCCCCTTCAAAGAGGTCTGTGTTGTAAGCGAATGACACTATCAGTCCGCTTTCAGCCTCTCTCATTGCCACTGTGAGATCGAACTTCGCCGTCGCGCTCTCACTGCCTATCAGACCGAGTCGCAAACCTTCTGCCTCCAGCACTGCACCTGGCCCATTCTGCAGGGCGAACATTACTTGAAACAGCGGTGTATGACTCAAGCTCCGGACCGGCTGCAACTCCTCAACCAGTTTCTCAAACGGCACGTCCTGATG
>Ga0068860_100001375_pt1 | contig 26428 bp, 24 predicted proteins | sample KBSSwiS32_FD_66597 | JGI IMG/M metagenome (GOLD analysis project Ga0068860, IMG submission 66597) | Switchgrass rhizosphere microbial communities from Kellogg Biological Station, Michigan, USA - KBS Switchgrass S3-2 | ecosystem: Host-associated > Plants > Roots > Rhizosphere > Soil ...
GCGGAAATGCACGAACAGCGCCGACGCCAGAAACGCATAGATGATCGCGGCCTGCCACGACAGAAGCATGTTCAGCATGGCGGCCATGTTACGACATCGCGGCGACGACGGGCCGGCGGCGACGGAACGCGTGACGCGAATTGATGATGCGATGGGTCATGGCCTGCCCTTGCCCGGGCGCGCCCTGAGCGCAGCGGTTTTCCAGCGCCGGTGAACCCAGTACCACTGCTCCGGGCGGCGGAGGATGATTCTTTCCAGGACGGCATTGTAGGCGCGCGTGTTGAGACGGATGGCCTCGTTGGTATTTTCGCATTCGATCGGCGTCATGGGCTCCTCGAAACGCAGCACGTGGCGCCCGTCCGGTTCGCGCCAGCTGCAGGCCGGCAACACCGGTGCGCCCGTAGCCAGCGCGATGATCGCCAGACTCTTGAACGTCCACGCTGGCGCGCCGAAGAACTCGACCTCGATGCCATCGGGCGGGCGCGCGTGCTGATCGAACGGAAACACGATCGCATCGCCCGCGGCGAGCGCGTCGAGCATTGCGTCGAGCGAGCCACGCTTGGGAAAGACGCCGAATCCCGCAGCATTGAAACGGCGCGTCACCAACCGATCCAGCCACACCGGCTTGATCGCGCGCCGCACGAAATGAAACCGGCCGCGCATTTGCGGATAGTGATTCAGGCCGGCGATGGTCGACACTTCCCAGTTGCCGAAGTGGCCGGTGAGGAGCAGAACGCCTTTTTCCTGCGCGAGCGCGGCGGCGAACGCCTCGACGTTTTCGATGCGCACCAGCGCCATCTTGCGTTGATGCGACAGCCAGCGAAAGCGCAGGAATTCGCGGAACAGCAACCACAGGTGCCCGTAGTGCGCCTGCGCAAGGTGGACAATTTCATCCTCCGCCACCCTGTCGCCGTAGACGCGGCGAAGGTTGTCGAGAATCACGTCGCGCCGAAACGGCAGGAACCGGTATAGAAATTTCCCCGACGACGGCACAGCGATGACGTCATCCTCCGCCACCGCCACGGCGGATGCGCTGACACGGTCGTGCGACAGCGACAGCGCGATGTGCCTGATCCGATAGCGTCCGAGCAGCGCAGCGGCGGCCGGAGCGCACAGCAAAAGCGGCGCGCCATAATTGTCGCGCGCGACCGAGAAGTCGTGGGCCTCGATCTGCCCGAGCGCCGTCTCGCGCGGAAAGAGCTTGAGGCAGGCCTCCTTGGCCGCAAAGCGCGCAGCGAGGCTTGCCGCGCGGCCGGGGCCTTCACCGCTGTCGGCCAATTCCTGCGCCGAGAACAACCTGTTGAGATCGGGCACCGGCGTTTGCGCGAGCAAGCGCTCGATGCGTGCGATCTCGACGGTATCTATCCCGCAGCGGCGGTTGGAGCCGAACGGGGTGCCGAGTGACGAGCCAGCTGAGTTGCCAACTGAGTTGCCAACTGAGGTGCCGTCTGACGTGGCAGCCGGATTGCACGCGCCTTCCGTAGTCACGGCCTCGCTCCCGCGAGAGTGCTCAGACGGCACGAACCAGCAGCGCGGCGTCGGTGCCGCCGAAGCCGCGGCACAGGATCAGCGCGACCTTGCTGCGCGGCGCCTGCGGCTTGGCACTTGCGGGCACGCCGGCACAATCCGGATCGAGTTCGCGCAGCGTGGCAATACCCGGCACCACGCCTTCCGCCAGCGCGGCCAGTGCCACCGTCGTCTCCAGAATGCCGGCCGCCGCGATCAGGTGACCGATAGCCCATTTGAAACCCGTCACCGGAGGCGCGTCCTTGCCAAAGGCCGTGCGAATGGCGGCAGCTTCCGAGGCATCCGATGGCCGAGTGCCATTGCCGTGCGCGACGATCATGCCGACGTCGCGCGCGGCGATCTTTGCGTCGTCCAGCGCCATCGCGATGGCGCGGGCCAACCCATCGCCGTCGTCGCGGATCGCCAGCAACCCCGTGGCCTCAGAGGTATAGCCGCCACCCAATACCTCGCCCAGGACCTTTGCGTTGCGCTCGGCAGCCGACGCTTCCGTTTCCAGAACCAGCGCACCGGCACCTTCGCCGAACACGCTGCCATCGCGCGCGGCGTCGAACGGACGCAGCGTCTCGCTCGCGATCAGTCCGAGCCGGTAGTAGTAAAGCACCATTTGCGGCTCGATCGGCGCGTCGTGGCCCACGGCGACGACGCGATCGGCCTCGCCGTTGCGCAGCGCTTCCATCCCCTCGATCACCGCCAGCGAGCCGCTGCAGCTGTGGCTGGTGATGCACGCGTTGCTGCCCTTCAGGCCATACTTGATGCCGATATGGCCCAGCACGTTGTTGGGCAGCGAGCGCAGCAGCCACATCGGATTGACCGTGTTGGCCAGTTCGCGCCCGAACTCAGGCAGGCTGCCATTGGCGGCGGCCAACAGGGGAAAGTAATCGTACTGGTTCTCGAAGTTGCCGCTGCCCGAACCCACGTAGACGCCGGTGCGGTCGCTGAATGCCGCCGCCGCATCGGGCGCCAGCGTGTCGCGATGCGCGGCCACGCCCGCGTCGCCGATCGCCTTACCCGCCGCGTACAGGCCGAGCAGGTCGGTGCGGCGGATCAGCTTGTGCAGCTTGCGGTCGTCGACCATCTCGCGCGCGTTGAAATTCGCAATCTCGCCGGCCATCGTCGTCGGCCAACCCGTGGTATCCCACTGCTGGATCGGCGCGATCGTCGACCTGCCTTCGCGCACTCCGACCAGGATGTCGCGCGGCGTCTTGCCGCCGGAACAAACCGCGCCGGTGGCGGTAATGACGATACGCGGTACGCTCATTGGACACCCACGAGCGCGTCGGTCTCGTCCGGATGGCGCAGCGCGATGCAGCTGTTGGAGCCGCCGAAGCCGAAGGAATTGGACAGCGCCATGCGCACGCGCTGGCGGCGCGGCGTGTCACGCACGAAGTTCAGGTCACAGTCCGGGTCGACTTCGCGCAGGTTCGCGTTGACCGGCATCATGCCATCGCGAATGGCCAGCGCGCACACCGCTACTTCCACGGCGCCGGCGGCCGCGATCAGGTGTCCCATCGTGCTCTTGGTGGAACTGACCGAAAGGCGCGGGACATCCGCACCGAAGACCGCCTTGATCGCCGCGCTCTCGCTGCGATCGTTCATGCCGGTGGACGTACCGTGCGCGTTCAGGTAGTCGATGTCGGCGGGCGTGGCGCCCGCGCTCCACAGCGCCTGGCGCATTGCCTGGATGGGGCCGTCGCCGTCAGGTGGCGAATCGGTAATGCGGTAGCTGGACAGCGAATTGCCGTCGCCGGCCAGTTCCGCATAGATGTGCGCGCCGCGCTTTCTCGCGGCGTGCCATTCCTCGAGCACGAGGAACCCCGCGCCCTCGCCCAGCAGGAAGCCGTTGCGCGTCACGTCGAAAGGTCGGCTCGCGCGCTGCGGCGTGTCGTTGTCCGGAGAGAGTGCCGACAGCAGGCAGAAGCCGGCGATGCCCACCGGACTGATCATCGAATCGAAGCCGCCGGCCAAGACTTTGTCGACGACTCCGCGGCGAATGAGCTTCAGCGCCCGCCCGAGCGCCTGCCCTCCGGATGCGCAGGCCGTGTGCTCGGCCGACGCAAAACCGCGAATGCTGTGCTGGCGCGTGATCAGTGACAGTCCCTCCGCGCAATTGCTGCGACAGAATGCGAGCGGATCGTTGGCCGGGCCATCGGACAGCAGCAGGTCGGGGTGCAGCACGCCATCTGCGGCAGAATGCGCCTGCGTGCCGGCCAGGTCCTGAAATTCCACGCCCATCATCCCGGCGCCGAGCGTGCAGCCCCAGCGCGTCGCATCGGCATCGGTCGGACGGATGCCCGCGTCGCGCAGCGCCTGCTCCGCCGCGGCGAGCGCGAAGCGATGCGAACGGTTGGTGAGCTTCAGCAGCTTGCGGTCGCCGATCTGCTCGAGCGCGTCGAAGTTCTTCACCTCGGCCGCGATGTGCACGGGAAAGCCGCTGGCATCGAAGCTCTGGATTCCAGCGCCGCCGCTCTTGCCGTGCAGGACCGCGTCCCACGTCGTCGCGACGTCGTTGCCGACCGGCGTGACCAGGCCCAATCCTGTGATGGCTACCCGCTTGCGTGGAGTCATGGCGTCATGCTCCGGCCGCGGCGAACTCGACGCGCGCCGTGGCGATGGTCTTGCCGTCGCGATCGCGCGCGCTCAGCGCGACGCGCGTCACTCCGTCCTGCGTGCCCGTGACTTCACCGCGGGAATCGACCTCCTGGCCGGGCACGATGAACGCGCGCATCTTCACGTGCGTCATTCGCGACGCGACCAGTTCCGCGGAGGTGCTCCCGGCATTCGCCTCGCGCGCGAGCGCGCTCGCCAGGCCAATCTGCGCATTGAGCAGCAACGTTGCCGGAAACACCGGCCGGCGCGGAAAATGGTCGGCGAAAAACGGCGCCGACGTCGGAATCTGCATGGCGGTGCGCATCGACTCCCCCGGCACGTGTTCGACCACCTTCACGTCGGGATCGACCACTCCGTGAAAGCGGTCGGGGCGTGCCCCCGCGCCGCGCAGCAGAGCGAAGCGCTCGCGCAATGCTTCGGGGGCATCGAACTCGGCGACCGGCAACATCGGCCCGAGACAGTCGTTCAATTCGATCACGCGCGTTCCGTTCACGTCGGCCCAGCCGCGATACGACACGGCGGCGTCGTCGACGTCGTCGATCTCGACGTTGAGTTGCAGCTCATCGCCCGGCGCCACGGCATGCAAAAAGCGCGTCTCGAAGGCCAGCGCCGCGACCGGCCGGCCGCGATATTCGATGTGCTCCATCGACACCCACGCGGCAAGCTGACCGACCGCTTCGGCGACCAGGCACGAAGGAAACACGGCAAGGGCGGCGGGAACATGAAACGTGCCCCGCGCGCTTTTTCCCGGGACGAATTCCACGATGCGGTCGACAAACGAAAACGCGGCAAAATGAGCGGCACTCTCCGTCATGAGGCGAAGCCGCCCTTCAGGCCGCCGCCTTGGCTTCGCGTTGCGCCTGCACGACCAGCTTGCAGAACGTCTCCGGCGTGAAGAGGCGCGGAATGTCCTTGACCTTCATCGGGTCGGCAAACCGGTCCGCCGGAATCTCCGACAGGTAGGAGCGCAGCTGCGCCAGACCCGTGGGAGTCAGCACACCCTTCTGCTCGAACTCCGCCTCGCTCAGCGCGCCGCGCGCATTGTCGATGATCTTGCCGCGCGGGATCTTGATCTTGAATGCGCGCTCCAGGCGGAACACCATGTCGAGGAAGTCGATCGACTCGGCGTCGAGCCCTTCGATCAGCGACACGTCGAGCTTGATGTCGTCGACGTCGCAGCCAAGCGCATCGGCCATCGTCTCCGCCACGGTCGGGAACACCGCGTTGATTTCATCCTTGGTGATTTCGGTTGCCATCGTTGCCTCACTCCATTTTGAAGCCGCCATCGATATTGATGATCTGGCCGGTGACGTAATCGGCAAAGCGCGAGGCCAGGAACCATACCGCGTAGGCCACTTCCTCCGGCTTGCCATACCGCTTGAGCAGGATGCGGGCTTTGACCGCGTCGCCCGCCATCTCGCGCACTTCCTGCGACATTTCCGTTTCGATCACGCCGGGCGCCACCGCGTTGACCGTGATCTTGCGCGCCGCCAGTTCCACCGCGAGCGCGCGTGTGAACGCGTTGATCGCACCTTTGCTCGCCGCGTAGTTGGTCTGGCCGCGCCCGCCTTTCTCGCCCGCGACGGAACTCAGGTTGATGATCTTGCCGCCACGCTGGACGATCATGTGCGGCGCCACGGCGCGCACCACGTTGAAGACACCGCCGACATTGGTGTCGAGCACCAGCTTCACGTCGTCGTCGTCCATCGCCGCCAGCTGGTTGTCGCGAATCATTCCGGCGTTATTGACAAGGATGTCGACGCGGCCGCAGCGTTCCACCACGCGGTCGACGGCAGCTGCGCAGGCCGCCGAATCGCGTATATCTACCTGTTCTGCCGCAACCCGACCCTCGTTGCTCACCTTGCCCTCGGCCACGACTTCTGCCGCGGCGGCCGCATTGTCGCGATAGAAGAACGTGACGTCGACGCCTTCGCTGGCCAGCAGCGAGACGATGGCGCGGCCGATCCCGCGGCTACCGCCGGTCACGATGGCCACCTTGCCGGAAAGGCCGGAATCCATGGTCATGTCGGCATCGTCCTCGGTTCGTTTTTGACATTAACCCGAAATCGCAAAACCGCCGTCGACGACCAGCGTGTGGCCGTTGATCATGCCGGCCTCCGGCAGGCAGAGCAGGAACACGGCGCCGGCGACGTCCTGCGGCGTGAGCTCGGGACCCGCGGGGTTCCGCCGCGAGAAGTCGGCGATCAATTCCTCCCGGTTGGGGAAGTACTTGAGCGCATCCGTGTCCACCACGCCGGCGCTGACGGTGTTGACGCGGATGCCGCGCGGTCCCAACTCCTGCGCAAGCGCGCGCACCAGCGCTTCCAACGCCGCCTTGGATGCGCCGATGAAGCCGTAGCCGGGCATGGCACGCTGCGCGCCCAGACTCGACATCGCGATGATCCGCGCGCCGGGGGCCATCAGCGGCAGCGCGCGTTGCGTGAGCAGATTCAATGCAAGGGCATTGGTCTCCATGCACCAGCGCCAATGCTTCAGCGTCATGTCCACCGTAGGTTTGAGCACGCCGCTGGCGGCGTTGCTGACCAGGATGTCGAGACGGTCGAAATGCTTGCCGAATTCCACGAATATCTCGTCGACGCTGTCCGGTATGCCCACGCTGCCGGCAATCGCGCACGCGCGCCGTCCCAGAGCGCGAATCTCCATGCACAGGGCCTCGGCCTCCTCGGCGCTGTTGTAGTAGTTGGCGGCAACGTCGCAGCCTTCGCGCGCGAGCTTCAGCGCTATCGCGCGCCCGATGCCCCGCGCCGCGCCGCTGACGAGCGCCACTTTGCCGGTCAATGCGCCTGCCATGATGTCGGTACGTTTGCCCCGCCCGCCTCCGCCTCCGGCAACCGCTGCCGGCCAAGGACAGGCAAAACCGCTATTCTACCGTGCCGACCCCCGCTGATTGCCCCAGTGCGATCAGAGACTCGCGCGCCTCGACGGCAATCCGATCCGCGATCCCTTCCGCGAACGCGCCGGTGCGATAGGAAATGCCGGCCTCCAGCGCGCCTCCCGCTGTGGTGACGGCGACGACCATCGGCGCAAGCGGGCCAGTTGATACGCCTCGCGCATAGGCGGGCGCCGGCCCGGTGGCACCCCCTTCCCGCCACAACGCATCTACGTTGAGCATGGTGACGCCGACCCACACCGGCCAGTTCTTGACGTGGAAGCGCTGCCGCTGCGAAAGCCCGAGGAAGCGCCACACGATGCTGCTGTAGAACATGACGACCAGCGTCTGCAGGTAAAGACGGCGGCGCTTCCAGTCGGCGGATTGAAGGTGAATGTCCTGCGCCAGCTCGCGCAACCCGATGCCGGGAGGCACCCGGTGCGAGACGCGGAAGGAACTCAAGAACTGGCCGAACCAGTCGCGCACACCGGCCCCCACCTCGCCGCGAATGTTGATGATCGACGCTGCGGCCAGGTACACGCGCCGACGCGCCGTCTGACGCTTTTCGGCCAGCGGAGAAAGTGTCTGCAGCATGACCGCGATGAGCAGGTCGTTGAGCGTCACGTTCCACGCCTTGGCCGTGCGCAGTATCGCGGCGAATTCCGGAGGCGACAGGTGGAAGCCGGTGAAGCCATTGGTGGGATCGGGCCAGCGCAGATAACGCGGCCGGTGCGAGTGCCGGCAGTTAAGCGCCAATCGCGGCAAAGTCGGCAGGCCGCGCACAACGGCAAGCGCATGCCGTCGCAGCAGTCGAAAGAACGTGTCTGGATACAGGCCGGGCACGGCGCCGGCCGTCGGCGCACCCTCTCGGACCTCGTAGCGGGCGACGATCGCCTGCAGCAGCAGCACGATCGAGTCGCCGCCGGCAACGAAATGGTCGTAGGCCAGCCCGAACTCGAACGTCCCGTCGGCGTCGACGGCAAAGAATCGGAACGGATCGATGTCGCCGTCCGCGGGAAACGGCTGGTTCAGTTGACGCGCGAACTCTGCGCGAAGGACCGCGCGCGGATCGGCGGCGCCGGGCAGCACGGCTGGCACCGCGAGCGATTCGCCACCGCCATAGTCGAAACGGCCATGCGCGGCATCCAGCGTCAGGTTCGTCAGGCCCCGCGCTTCCAATTCCTGCCGGATCGCCGCTTCGAGGCGCCGCGCATCGAGCGGCATCGCAACGTGGACGGCATGCACCGCGCTGTAAGGATGCAGTTCGCGCCAGCGCAGCATCGTCGCCTGGAACAGGTTGAGCCTGCCGCGCATCAGTGAACCTCGGGCGCCAGCGCCTGTTGCGCGGATTGGCACCAGTGCTGCTTCACGCTGAACCAGATGTCGGCGGCGTGCACGATGTTCGTGGTGTCGACACCGGGTCCCTCCGGCGCCGGGGCCGCGCTCTCCGGCGTCCACTCGTCGATCCAACGGTGCGTGACTTCGCTCGTGGCCAGATGCAGCGTCTCCGGAATACGCACGTGGCCCGTGCCTGCACGCAGCGTCACGTTGCGCACGCGCGCGGTGCCGACGGCCACATAAGGTTCGGGTTCGCCCAGCGTCCCCGCGATGACGTCCCACGGTATCGAGAAGCCGGTGAAGTCTTCGGCGGTGTCAGGAATTCTGCGCAGCTTCGAGATCATGTCCCATTGGCCGAGAAAGACGCGCGGCAGCTTGCCTGTCGCGATCGCAGCCGCATAACCCACCTTGAGGCCTGGCACCGGCCTCGTTTCGCCCGTGCGTGGGTCGCGGATCGTCGTGCGGGAAAGTGCGACCCCCGCTACCGGGTCCCAGACCGGAATGGCATCGTGGAAGGCCCCGTCAAGTTCATAGAGAATGCGAATCACCATCATTCCGCCCTGGCTATGGCCGACCAGCATCGGCATCGTTCCCTCGGTCTCGTAGTACCACGCCAGCGTGCCCGCCCACCGCTGGCTGCCTTCGAAACTCGGCTGCGACGTGCGGCCGTCGCGCGGGTCGCGCAGCCGCTGCGCCGGATAACCCATGGCGACCAGGAAGTCCGCGAACGATTCCATGTTCAACGGGGCGAGGCTGCCCTGCAGCAGGATGATCCGCGGTGTCACGCCCGCCGCCCGCAGTCGCGACACGCCGTTGGCATCGACACGCCGGCAGTCGAGGGCGAGGACGGCGCGAGCCAGTTCCCGATCGACGCCACGCGCCGCCGTCGGTGCCGTCGACTGCGCGCCCGAATCGCCGCTCTGCGCAGGGGCAGCAAGCGGCGCGCAGAGGATCGCCGCGCAAAGCAAGGCAGGCAACGCATGACGTTGCCGCAGGCGCGGATTGCAACGTCGGGGACTGTCGCGAAGCGCGGGGAATCGCCGGCTGACCACAGTCGATATCAGCGGGGAAAGAACCTTCCGGTGCGCTGCACGTACTGCGAATAATCGTCGGGCTGCGTCTGCAGCAGGTAGCGCTCTTCGCTGCGCGCCTTGACGTTCATCACGGTGAAGTGCACCAAAGCGATCAGCAGCATCGGTAGCGTCGGAACCACGATCAGCGTGCAGATCATGAGCAGGATCTGGAAGGCGTAGATCGGATGCCGGATGCGGCTGAATGGGCCGTCGGTGATGACGTTGGTTTTCTCGCCGACGGCGATGGCCATCCTCCAATCCTTGCCCATGCGCGCCCAGCAACGTGACGTCACGACCAGGCAAAGGACGGCGACCAGAGCGGCCAGCCAGCGGCATGAGGCATACGCGGGCGACGCTCGCGCAAACTCGGGCACCGCCAGCAGCGACTGGCTGCTTGTCTGCGCAACCCAGGGGAGGATGATCCACAGCGCCACCATCGGAACGAAGACCACGCCCATGACACGCTCCAGCGGCAGCTTTGGGGACAGGATGGGTATCGCACGCGAATGCCGCTTTACCCTGACGATCATGACGCCGACGCCGAACCAGTAGGCGCAGATGGTCGCGGTGGTGATGATTGCGGGCAAGTCGACCATGGGGTATTCGCAACGGATTTACGGCAAGGAATGAATCGAGTGCCTCGCAGGGTACGTCAGTGCAAGGCAGGAGAGCAACTTGCCAGGTTCGCGCATCTGTGCCATGGCGGGCCGCCGGAGTCGCAGGGTTATGCTTGGGGTCATGCGCCTTTCGTGGATATTCCTGGCCTTGTCGCTTGCTCTCCTGCTGGGAGGCTGCGACGCCGTGACGTCGACCGCAGCCAAATACAACCCGTTTCCGTCGTTCGAGACGCGATGCGAGCAATTGCCTGCCTCGCGCGTGGAAGTCCGGCAGCAGGCCATCCGGCCGGTGACCAACGATACGCTCCCCTATCGCGAACTGACCCGGCTGGGAGAGGAAAACCTGGCGACGCACCGGATACTGGGTCTGACCAAGACCGAGTTCCGGCAGGAGGTTGCGCTCGAAGTGAGGGGAATTGCCGATTCGGGCGGCGAGCGATCCTGCTCGCGGCCCCACATCGTGGTCGACCTGACGATGACGCCCATGACAGTCTATGTCGCAAGCGAACTCGCCAACGACGCCTGCGGTCACGCGGCCGTGCTCGCGCACGAGATGAAGCACGTTGCCGCCTTTCGCGAACACATGACCGACACGGCCAGGGCACTTGAGGCGGAATTGCCACAAGTCTTCGCCCAGCGGATCGTCAAGGCTCGCGATGCCGACGGCGGAGAGGCGCAGGTCCGGAGGGCGCTGCGGGCGTTCCTCGAGGAATTCATCACCCTCAATACGGCGGAGTTGAAGGAGCGCAATGCCGCCGTCGATTCCGCGGAAGAATACGCGCGGGTCAGCGGCGCCTGTGGAGGCATCGTGGTCGACCAGGTACCGCCGGCATCGTGACGGGCGCGGAATCCTACCGCGCGGGCTGCAGGCAGTAGAATTGCCGCGACATGCCTCTGCCCGCCGTTTCCAGCACCTTCGATTCCGACAGCCCGTCGCCGCTGCGCCCGGCGGACGCGCAGGCGCTGCTGCGCGTTGGCTTCGAGCGCTTCCAGAAGAAGCTGCAGGAGCAGGTCACCACGGCCATCGAGGGCGCGGACGACCTGTTCGAGGCCTCGAGCCACATCCCTGACGGTGAAGTCGCCGCATTTCGGAAGAAGCATGGCGAATGGCTGGCCCGGTTCCAAACGACGCTGGCTGAACTGTTCGAGAAGCGGCTGGCCGGCCAACGCCGGAAAGGCCTGCGCCCCGACACGGACGCCACCGCTGCCGCGCTGCGCGTTCTCACTCCCTTCGACCACGACAAGCAGGCGGCGCTGACCCATGCTGCGCGCTTCCTGACGCGATTCACACAGCGGGAACTGGCCGCGCTGGATCTGCGCGTGGGTGTGCTGCTCGACGACGGCTCGAAGCGAGATCTCGACAATCCGTTCGCCATTCCCTACATTCTCGACGCGCTCGGCTCCACGTCGCGTGCGGTGCACCCGGATCCCCGCGTGTGGCGGCCGTTGATGGAACGGCTGCTGGGCGATCTCACGCCCAACTTCAACGGCCTCTACATCGCGCTCAACCGGCTGCTGGCCGATCACGGCGTGCTGCCGGAGATCAAGGCCGCGCTGCGTGCGCGCAGCGAACATCGCCCCGCCGACGACCGCGACTTGCTCGCGACGTTCACGCAAATGCTGCACGCCGCTGATCAGCCGATCCCGGCGAACGTCGTCGTACCGGAATTCTCGGCGCCAGCGGGCGCGCCGCCGGTATTGAATTTCGACCGCAGCGAGCGCGCCGCCGTCGCCGCGCAGGATGCCGCCGTTGCACCGGCGCAACCGCAGATGATCCCGGGGGACATTCTCAAGGGACTGGCGGCGCTGGCGGCGATCGGAAACCGCGCCGCCGCGACCGACGCGCAAGGCACGTCGGGCAGCGAATCCGCAAGCGGCGATGCCGACTTCCCTAGCCTCGATCCGTTGATGGCGCTGGGCACATCGTCGCCGCTGTTCGCCACGCTGGCGTCATGGCAGAAGCTCGACCTTCGCGAAGCGATCGCGCGCATGGCAAATCAGCCCGGCGAGGGCGACGCGGCGACGGTGGTCGTTCCGCAGAACCTGGTGCCGCACATCCGCGCGGCGGTTGCCGCGCAAATTTCCAACCCCGCCGACGCCATATCGGTGGACGTGATCGGACTGCTGTTCGATTACATCTTCCGCGACCCGACCATTCCCGAGTCCACGCGCGCGCTGTTCGGGCGGCTGCAGGTGCCGATCGTGAAGGCAGCGTTGCTCGACCGCGCGTTCTTCGCGGACAAGAAGCATCCGGCTCGGATGCTGCTCGACCACCTGGCAGAAGCTGCGGTCGGTGCGGCGCACGACGACGCCTATCGCGCGGAATTCGAGGCGATCGCGCGCAAAGCGATCGATCAGGTCTGTGCGGATTTCGACATCGACGTGACGGTGTTCCGCGAGGCGGACCGCTCGCTGCAGGCATTCTCCGAGCAGGAGCGCCAGCATTCGGCGACTGCGCTGGAAGGCGAAGTCGCCGAGGCGCTGCACGCTGAAGAGGACGAAGAGGACCGCGCTGTCGTGCGCGCGCTGCTGCGCGACCGGCTCGCCGGTCTCGACATCCCGTTCGAGGTGCGTTCCTTCATCGAGACCATCTGGGCCGATTACCTGGCCGGCCTGCGCCGCGAGCATGGCGTCGACAGTCCCCCGTGGAACGCGGCGCTGGTCACGCTCGACGACATGCTGTGGTCGATTGCCGCCAAGGAGCGCACATCGCAAAAGGCGCGCCTGTCGAAGATGATCCCTTCGCTGATCGGCGGCCTTCGCGCCGGATGCAGGTACGTGAACGTCCCGCCGGAACGCTCGAAGGCATTCTTCGAGGCGCTTTACGAGCTGCACATGGCCGCGATCAAGCCCGCGCCGGCGGCGCCCACGCCGCTGCCCGCGGACTCCGGTGCCGATGAAACGGACGCCGACGAGGCCCTCGGTGCCACGCCGCTGCCGCAGGTGAACGTCCACGACTACGTCGGCGAGATGGTCGTTGGCACGTGGGTGCGCTTCGAGCGCGCGGAAGGCGTGATCGACGCGCGTCTCACATGGGTGAGCCCGCTGCGCGCGAAATACATCTTCACCAGCCGCTCGCGTTCGCACGCGTTCATCCTGACGCCGGAAGAGCTTGCGTGGCAGTTGGGCAGCGGCACGGCCAGGCTGGTGGCGGAGCCCGTGCCGCTGTGGGACCGCGCGGTCAGTTCCGCGCTCGACATTCTCGCCGCACGCGCGCCCGCCGGCGGAGCCAGCACCGGGTCGCCCGCTCCCGTCCCTGCGTGAGCGGGTCGCCGCACGTGCCGGAGCCTCTGGCACCGCAAGCGGACCTCGCATGCCGCTGCTGACGCTGTCGCGCGCGCGCCTGGCGTTCGGCCACCATCCACTGCTCGAAGCTGCGGATTTCCAACTCGATCCCCGCGAACGCATCGGTCTCATCGGCCGCAACGGCACCGGCAAGTCGTCGCTGCTGCGCGTTCTGGCGGGAAGCACCGACCTGGATGGCGGCGAGACGTGGGTCGCGCCCGGCACGCGCATCGCGTATGTGGTGCAGGAGCCGGCGTTCGACGCGGATCTCTCGGTCTTCGATGCCGTGGCGCTCGGTCTGGGTGCCGAAGGCCGGCTGCTGACGGACTACCATCACGCGTTGACCTTGCTTACGGACGGCGATAGCGCGACTCGGCTTGCCCGCGTGGATGCGCTGCAAAGCCAGCTCGACGAAAGCGGCGGCTGGACGCTCTCCCACCGCGTGGACACCGTGCTCGGGAAGCTCGAACTGCCGCCGGACCGACCGGTGCGCGATTTGTCCGGAGGCTGGCAAAAACGCGTGGCGCTGGCGCAGGCCCTGGTCGGGGCGCCCCACGTGCTGCTGCTGGACGAGCCCACCAACCATCTCGACTTCGCCGCTATCGCATGGCTGGAACAGCTGCTGCAGAATTTCGATGGCGCCGTCGTGTGCATCAGCCACGATCGGCGCTTCCTCGACACGGTCGCCACGCGCATCGTCGAGCTCGATCGCGGCCGCCTGCTCTCCTATCCGGGCAATTTCGGGGCGTACCAGGAGCGAAAGGCCCGCCAACTGGAAGACGAGGCCGTGGTCAACGCCAAGGCCGACAAGGTGCTGGCGCAGGAAGAGGCGTGGATTCGCCAGGGTGTCGAGGCACGACGTACGCGCAACGAAGGCCGCGTGCTGCGGCTTGAAGCGCTGCGGCGCGAACGGGCGGCGCGGCGGGAACGGCTGGGCCGCGTCAACCTGCAACTGGCCGCCGGCGAGCGCTCGGGACAGTTGGTGGCCGAACTTCTTGCGGTCAGCAAGGACTACGGCGACGGCCCGCTGATCCGCGATTTCTCGACACGCGTGATCCGCGGCGACAGGATAGGTCTCATCGGACCCAACGGCGCGGGCAAAAGTACGCTCCTGAAGCTCATCCTGGGCGAAATCGAGCCGGACGCCGGAACCGTGCGTCGGGGCGTCAACCTCACCGTCGCGTACTTCGACCAGCTGCGCGCGCAGCTCGACCCACTGGCGACGCTTATCGACACGATCAATCCCGGCGCCGAATTCGTGGAGATCGGCGGCAAGCGCACGCACGTGATCACCTACCTGGGTGACTTCCTGTTCCCTCCGGAGCGCGCGCGCTCGCCGGTTGCGTCGCTTTCCGGTGGCGAGCGTAACCGGCTGCTGCTCGCCCGATTATTCGCGCAACCGGCGAACGTGCTGGTTCTGGACGAACCGACCAACGACCTCGACATCGATACGCTGGAACTGCTCGAGGCAAGGTTGCAGGACTATGCCGGCACGCTGTTCCTGGTGAGCCACGATCGCATGTTCCTGGACAATGTCGTCACGCAGACGATCGCGTTCGAGGGCAACGGGTTGCTGCGCGAATACGCGGGCGGCTTCAGCGACTGGGCGGACTACCACGCGCGGCGGAATGCGCAACTCGCCGAGGCAACGCAGCGGCAGGCGCGTGATGTGGCGGCTCCGCCTCCCGCCCGGCCAGCACGGACCAACGCGCTCCGACTCAACTTCAACGAGAAGCGCGAACTCGCCGCATTGCCGGGGCAGATCGAGTCGCTCGAGGTCACGGCTGCGGGCTTGCGCAATCGATTCGCCGAGGGCACCGTCTACCGCGAAGGCGCTGCGGCAGTGAAGACATTGCAGGACCAGCTCGCGCAGCGAGAAGCCGAACTCGCCGCGGCCTACGCCCGATGGGAAGCGCTCGAGACACGCGACAGCGCCTCCGCTGCGTCCGGCGAACGTTGAAGGACATGCCATGCAGGAACTTGAAATCACGCCAACCGGCGAATTCATCGAACTGCACCAGCTTCTCAAGGTTTCCGGGCTTTGCGACAGCGGCGGCGCAGGCAAGGCACTGGTCGCCTCCGGGCAGGTAAAAGTCGATGGCCGGCAGGAACTGCGCAAGACGGCCAAGATCCGCCCTGGACAATCCGTGACGTTGGGCGACGTGCGCATCCGCGTGATACGCTGACCATCCTCTTCGCCGTCGTCTCCGCACCGCTTCCCGATTGAATTCGCTCCCGACGCCCGACACCGAGAGGCTGTCGCAGCATCGTCCGTTCATCTATTTCTGGTTTACCCGGGTCGCCACGATCATCGGGTACCAGATGCTGACCGTGGCGGTCGGCTGGCAGGTGTATGCATTGACCGGGAGCGCGTTCAACTTAGGACTCGTCGGACTCGTGCAGTTCCTGCCTGCGGTGTTGCTGCTGTTGCTGGCCGGACATGTCGCGGACCGGCACGACCGCCGGCGCATCGCAAGCCTGTGCCAGTCCGTGGAAGCGCTGGTCGTGCTGCTGTTGGCGGCCGGCAGCGTCATGGGCTGGATTACGCAGTATGCGATCCTCGCCCTTGTGTTCGTGATCGGCGGCGTGCGCGCCTTCGAGACCCCGTCGCTGCAGGCCATGCTGCCGGCGCTGGTTCCGCCGCGCATGCTGCCCCGGGCCGTGGCATCGAGCGCCACCGCGGTGCAGACAGCCATTGTCATTGGTCCGGCCTTCGGGGGACTCCTGTACGTCGCCGGGCCGGCGTGGACCTACGGCGCCTGCGCAGCGATGTTCGTCACGGCGTCGCTGCTGACCCGCCGCATCCGCTACGAGCACATCGCACGGCCACGCGAACCGGCCACGCTGCAATCGGTGTTCGCCGGCCTGGCGTTCATCCGCAGCCGCCAGGCGATGCTGGGCGCGATCACGCTCGACATGATCGCGGTGCTGCTGGGTGGCGCAACCGCGCTGCTGCCCATCTACGCCAGCGACATCCTGCATACCGGGCCGTGGGGGTTGGGCGTCCTGCGCTCAGCGCCGGCATTGGGCGCGCTGGCCGTGGCGCTCTGGCTGTCCCGCCATCCGCTGCAGCGCCACGCCGGGCGCACCATGTTTGCCGCCGTTGCCGTCTTCGGCGCCGTGACCATCGTATTCGGCCTGTCGCGATGGTTTCCGCTGTCCTTCGCAGCGCTGGTCCTGCTCGGCGCGTCGGACATGATCAGCGTGGTCGTGCGGGCGTCGCTGATCCAGCTTGGCACGCCGGATGCGATGCGCGGCCGCGTGTCCGCCGTGAACGCCATGTTCATCGGGACGTCCAACCAGCTAGGCGAATTCGAGTCCGGCATCACCGCCGCATGGCTGGGCACGGTGCCGTCCGTGGTGGTCGGGGGTATCGGCACGATGCTCGCGGTGCTGCTCGGCCTTCGCCTCTTCCCGCAACTCGCGCGAATCGATCGTTTGGAGTCCATGCGTCACGTATAGGACAATGGCGGTTTTGGCCACCCACGGGATGCCCCGGCAGGGTGTGCCGTATACCCAGGATCCCATGCAGCCTCTCCGTTCACCTATGTCCCGTCCGTTCGCCTTGTCCGGCCGCTTCCTGATGGCCGTTGTCCTGGCGTTGTTCTCGCCGCTCGCGCTGGCGCAAAACGCCGCCACCCCACGTCCCGACCCCATAGCCATCCTCGATGCCGCGAAGGCCGCGAGCGGAGGGTCCGCGTGGGATTCGCTGCGCACACAGCACAGCAGGGTCAGCATCAGTGCCGCCGGGGTCAAGGGCACGGCGGAACGCTGGGCCGACATCGGCACCGGCCGCTCGTTGATCAAGTACAGCATCGGTCCGGTTTCCGGCGCGGCCGGCTATGACGGCACTACGGCCTGGTCGCAGGACGGCTCCGGCCAGTCCCGCGTTGAATCCGCCGCTGCAGCGCGAGAACTGGCGGTCAATGCCGCATACCGCGACAAGCTCGCCTTCTGGTTTCCGAACCGCGGCGCCGCGCAGATCGCGTTCATGGACCGCGTCAGCGACGACGGCGCGCAGTTCGACGTCGTGCGCATCCTCCCGGAGGGGGGCCGGCCATTCCAGTTCTGGATCAACAGCGAAACCCACCTCATCGAACGGCTGGTCGAGCGCGAAGCGCAGGAGACGCGGACCGAATATCTGATGGACATGCGCGACGTCGAAGGCGTCAAGGTCCCTCATCGCGTGCGCGCGACTCGAGGCGATGCACGCCAGGACGAGATCATCACCGTCGAGAAGCTCGACTACAACTGGCCGCTGGCCGGAGTCGTATTCGCGCAGCCCGCGGCCTCGCGGCCGGACTTCGAGATCGCCGGGGGAGCGGCGACGGCGGAAGTGCCGATCGAGGTGCGTGACGGGCGCATCTTCGTAACGGTGATGCTGAACGGCCAAGGGCCGTACCGGATGCTTTTCGACACCGATAGCGGCAACATCATTTCGCCCAGGGCGTTGGCGGCGATCGGCGTGAAACCCGAGGGAAGCTTCGGCTCCGCCGTCGTGGGCGAGGACAAGCAGGAAATCGGAATCGCGCGCATCGACCGCCTCGAGTTAGGCGGCGTGGGCATCGACGGCATGCTGTTCACGACGATCGACGTAGCCGATTTCATGTCCCGTGTCGAAGGCGTCGACAACGTGGTCGGGGTCATCGGATACGAATTGCTGAAGCGCTTCCCCACCAAGCTCGACTTCCAGCGCTCGCGCGCCGTTTTCTACGACCCTTCCCGCTTCACGTATGCGGGTACCGGCGTGGGTGTCCCGGTGAAAGTGCGGGAGCATGTCGCCCAGGTCGACGGAAGCATCGATGGCATAAATGGCGTATTCGCGATCGACACCAGCGGCCGCGGCTCGCTGTTCCTGGCTGCGCCGTTCGTGGAAGGCAACGGCCTGATCAAGCGCTTCGACGCCACGCAGACGTTCGTGTCCGGCGCGGGCGCCGACGGTTACCAGCACGCGTTGCTCGCCCGTGCCAAAGTCCTGAAGCTGGGTGCCGTGACATTCGACAAGCCGATCGTCGCGCTGTCGACGCAGGCGGCGGCCGCCGCCAAGGCCGACATCGCGGGCAGCGTCGGGCACGGCATCCTGCGCCAGTTCAACATCACTTTCGACTATGCCAACGGATTCCTGTATTTCGAACGAAACACAAATTACGGCCAGCCGGACGTGTTTGATCGCTCCGGCATGTGGATCGAGCGCAGCGCCTCCGGTTTCGAAGTCGTCGAACTGATCAAGGACGGGCCGGCGGCCAAGGCGGGGCTCGCCCCCGGCAACGTGATCGTCGCAATCGATGGCAAGCCGTGGTCCGCGATGGGTTTGAACGTGGTGCGCCAGGATTTCAAGGCCGCGCCAGGCACCAAGGTCAAAGTGAAACTCGGTAACGGCCAGGAACGCGTCATCACGTTGCGCGACCTGATCTAGACTTCCCCGCTTGCACAGCTGAAACGTCACCAGAGGAGTTCCGCATCATGACCAAAGCCAAAGGCGGCATCCATTTCCCCGTACCCAAAGGCAAGCATGGCGCGCCAGTGGTGCCGGGGCAGGACGCGAAGAAGCAGAAGGCCATGCCCGTGCCGCGCGTCGCGCCGCGGACGAAGGCCAGCACCAAGGGGCGCTAGCGCTTGCCGAAAAGCGCGATCGTCGCCGGCGCGACTGGATTGGTCGGATCGCGGCTGCTCGCAGCGCTGCTCGCCGATCCCGATTACGACACGATTCATGCGCTGGTCCGACGCCCGCTGGGAATCGCCAATGCAAAGCTGCGTGAACATCCGGTCGACTATGGGCGTCTCAACGAAATGGCCTGGCCGGTCGCCGATGACGTGTTTTGCTGCCTGGGCACGACAATCCGCGTGGCGGGCTCGCAGGAAGCCTTTCGCGAAGTCGATTACGCCTATCCGCTCGCCACCGCGCGCGCCGCGCAATTGAAGGGCGCGAAGCAGTTCCTCTTCGTGTCCGCCATGGGTGCCGATGCGCGTTCATCCGTGTTCTATTCCCGGGTGAAGGGCGAACTGGAGGCCGCGATCGCAGCGCTCGGTTATCGCGCCGCCATTGCTTTCCGGCCATCGCTGCTGGCGGGCGACCGCCGCGAGCATCGTCCTGGCGAACGCGTGGCGCTGATGGTGCTGCAACCGCTGCGCTGGTTGGTGCCGCGCCAATACCGTCCCGTGGCGGACGAGGCCGTGGCGCGCGCCATGGTGGCCTACGCCAGGCGCGCGCTCACGGGATTCCACGTGGTCCCGTCCGACGCGATCCAGGCGTTCGCGCCGGGTTGAGCGGAACGCGCGTTGGCCGCCTTCTGGCATCTGCTGGCGCTGACCGCGCCGCTGTTCCTGCTCGTCCTGCTGGGCTACGCGCTGTCGCATTGGGGCCGGTGGCCCGCCGAGGCTTCGCAGGCGTTGACTCGCTTCGTCTTTTCCGTCGCCATCCCCGCGTTCCTGTTTCATCTGATGGCCGATTTCTCGAGCCTGCCCGCCGTCGACGCGCGGCTGTTGATCGCGTACTTCGGCGGCTGCCTCGTGGTCTTCGCGGTGGGGAGGGTAATCGCGGCAACCGTGTTCCGGCTCGACGGAGTGTCGCAGTCGGTGTTCGCGATGGGCGGAATCTTCGCCAACAATGTGCTGCTCGGCCTGCCCTTGGCGAAAGTCACGCTCGGCGACATAGCGATGCCAACAGTGTCCCTCGTGCTGGTATTCAACTCGCTGCTTCTGTGGACCCTCGTCACGGTCTCCGTCGAATGGGCGCGCCATCGTGAACTGTCGGTGCGCGGCTTTGCCAGGACGACGCTGTCGGTCGTGACCAATCCCGTGGTCGCCGGCATCCTGATCGGCACCGCGTTCGGGTTCACCGGATTAACCCTCCCCAGCATGGTCGACGCCACGGTCCATATGATTGGCGAAGCCGCGATACCGATGTCGCTCATCGTATTGGGTATGGGACTCTCGGAATACGGCATTCGCACCGGATGGCGGCAAAGCCTCGCCATTGCGGTGCTCAAGCTTGCCGTGACGCCTTTTGTCGTCTATCTGCTCGCGCGCGCACTGGCACTGCCGCCGGTCGAGAGCGTGGTCGTCGTAGTGATGGCGTCGCTGCCGGTCGGTGCCAACGTGTACCTGATGGCGCGTGAATTCAATGTGCTGGAAGGGCCGGTGGCCTCCAGTCTCGTGCTGACCACGGCATTGGCGGCAGTGACGACGCCGCTGCTGCTCGCGCTTCTCGGCGTGCTGCCGGTGAAGTGATGGCGCAGAAAGCGACAATCTTCAAGGCCGAACTTGCGATTGCCGACATGGACCGCGGACATTTCGCCACGCATGCGCTGACGCTGGCGCGGCACCCTTCCGAGACGGACGAGCGGATGATGGTACGGTTGCTTGCCTATGCGCTGAATGCCGACGACGCGCTGGAGTTCGGCCGGGGCCTGTCCACCGAAGATGAAGGCGACCTGATGCAGCGTGATCTGACGGGCGCGATTCGCCGTTGGATCGACGTCGGCCTGCCGGACGAGAAATCGCTGCGCAAGGCATCCGGGCGGGCGGAGCGCGTCATCGTCTATGCCTATGGCGGACGCGCGGTCGACCTGTGGTGGACGAAGAACCGCGATGCGCTGGAACGCCTGCAGAACTTTTCCGCGTTCGCGGTGCCGCCGGACGCAAGCCAGGCGCTGGCGCGACTCGCACAGCGCACGATGCAACTTTCGTGCACGGTGCAGGACGGCCACCTGTGGTTCTCGAATGCGACCGAAACCGTCGCGGTCGAATGCAGCGTCCTCGCGCAACAACCGGTATAATCGCGCCACGCGGCAATTGGCCAGTCCCCCCTGCCGCTGTCGATTCCGACGTCTCCGTCTCCTCGTTTGCCTGCGACTGGTGTCCACTTCCCGGGCAGCGGGCCGATCTTCTCCCGAAAGCAGTCATGTCCTTTTCCACGCTCGGCTTGTCCGAGGCGCTTGTGCGTGCCGTCACCGAACACGGCTATACCCAACCCACGCCCGTGCAGACGCAGGCGATTCCCGCCGTGCTCGCGGGCGGCGACCTGCTGGCCGGCGCACAGACCGGCACCGGCAAGACCGCGGGCTTCGTGTTGCCGATGCTGCAGCGCCTCGCCACGTCCGCCGGCGCCTCGCGCCAAGGTCCCAAGGCCATCCGTGCGCTTATCCTGACGCCGACGCGCGAACTTGCGGCGCAGGTCGAGGAATCGGTGCGAACGTATGGCAAATACGCGAAGCTGTCGTCAACGGTCATCTTCGGCGGCGTCGGCATCCATCCGCAGATCGCGCAATTCAAGCGTGGCGTCGACATCCTCGTCGCCACGCCCGGCCGTCTCCTCGACCACATGGGCCAGGGTACGGTGAGCTTGAGCCACGTCGAGATCCTGGTGCTGGACGAAGCTGACCGCATGCTCGACATGGGCTTCATTCGCGACATCAAGCGCATTCTCGCCGTCCTGCCGAAGCGGCGGCAGAACCTGCTGTTCTCCGCCACGTTCTCGGAGGAGATCAAGGCGCTGGCCGACGGCTTGCTCAACGCGCCGGCGATGATCGAGGTCGCGCGACGCAATTCGACGGTCGAGATCATCACGCAGAAAGTCCATCCGGTGGACCGCGACCGGAAGCGCGAACTCCTGTCACACCTCATCAAGACGCAGAATTGGCACCAGGTTCTGGTGTTCACGCGCACCAAGCACGGCGCGAACAAGCTCGCTGAACAGTTGAACGACGACGGCATCACCGCGCTCGCTATCCACGGCAACAAGAGTCAGTCCGCGCGCACGCGCGCACTTGCGGAGTTCAAGGACGGCGACCTGCAGGTGCTGGTGGCCACCGACATCGCCGCGCGCGGCATCGACATCGACCAGTTGCCGCACGTGGTGAACTACGATCTGCCGAACGTGCCCGAGGACTACGTGCACCGCATCGGCCGCACCGGTCGCGCCGGCGCGACGGGCGAGGCGATTTCGCTGGTCTGCGTCGACGAGCGCGCCTTTTTGCACGACATCGAGCGGCTGATCAAGCGCGAGATCCCATCCGCCGTCGTACCGGGTTTCACGCCCGATCCCAATGCGCGCCCGCAGGCGATCCTGCAGCGTCAGCAGCGGGGCGGCGGGGGGCACGGCCGGAGCGGCGGTGGCGGACAGGGTCGTGGCGGCGGCCAGGCGCAGGCCAAAGGTCGCGCAGCAAGTACGGGACGCGGCGGTCACACGACGCAGAAGTCGCGCGACCGCACCGGGTCCACTTCGGCAGCCAAGCCCGCCGGCGCCAAGCCGGCCTCAGGCGCCCGGCCGGTTGCGACGCGTCGATTCGCGCCGAAGGGAAGATGAGGGCAGATAAGCGTCGTCAGACTTCGAGGTGCGAGAACAGCACCGTAGACAGGTAGCGCTCGCCGAAAGACGGGATGATCACGACGATCAGCTTGCCCGCGTTTTCCGGCCGCTTGGCTACTTCAAGCGCGGCCCAGGTGGCCGCACCGGACGAGATGCCGACCAGCAGTCCCTCTTCGGTCGCCATGCGTCGCGCTATCGCCAGCGCGTCGTCGTTCTTGACCCGGATCACCTCGTCGTAGATCTTCGTGTTGAGAATGGCAGGGACGAAACCGGCGCCGATGCCCTGGATCGGGTGCGGTCCCTTTACGCCTCCCGACAGCACCGGCGACGCGTCGGGCTCGACGGCCACGACCTGCAGCCCCGGCTTGCGCGCCTTCAGCACTTCGCCCACCCCGGTGATCGTGCCGCCCGTCCCGATGCCCGACACGAAGATGTCGATCTTGCCGTCCGTGTCGCGCCAGATCTCCTCCGCCGTGGTCTTGCGATGGATCTCCGGATTCGCCGGGTTCTCGAACTGCTGCGGAATGAAGTAGCGCGAATCGGCGGCCGCCAGCTCCTGCGTCTTCCTGATGGCACCCGTCATGCCGTCCGGTCCGGGCGTGAGAATGAGGTCCGCTCCATACGCCTTGAGCAGCAGGCGACGTTCACGGCTCATCGTTTCCGGCATGACGAACGCGCATTTGATGCCCCGCGCCGCGCAGACCATCGCCAGCCCGATGCCGGTGTTGCCGGACGTCGGCTCGAGCACGATCGTGTCCGCCTTGATTTTCCCTGCCGCCTGCGCCGCGTCGATCATCGCCATGCCGATGCGGTCCTTGACGCTGTGCGCCGGATTCTGGAATTCCAGCTTGCCCACGACCTGCGCATCCATGCCCGCTGTGAGCCGGTTGATGCGTACGAGAGGCGTGTTGCCGATGAGTTCGGTGACGTTCTGGGCGATGCGCATGGAGAGACTCCGGTTCGGACTGGATGGTTTGGATTGCCAAGTATAGCGACCGTGCCGCGATGGAAACGCGCGTTCGGGCATTGGGCCGCCGTCGTGACCAAGCGTGTATCGTCAAGGCGCGCGACGTGCGAAAATCCAGCCATCCATCAACGACGTCGACACATGGCCGCAACTTCAACGAAGAGACCTTACCTCGTCCGTAATTCCGGCATCCACGGTCGCGGCGTGTTCGCCACGGAAACGATCCGCAAGGGCACCGTCATCGTCGAATACAAGGGCCAGCGCGCGTCGTGGGACGAAGCGATGGAACGACCCGACAGCGACCCCGACGATACGGCGCACACGTTCCTGTTCCAGCTCGACGACGGCCGTGTCATCGACGCCCGCGTCCGGGGCAACGCGGCGCGCTGGATCAATCATTCCTGCGATCCCAATTGCAAGACGTTCGAGGACGGGCATGGCCGCGTCTTCATCGAGGCGAAGCGCAAGATTCGTCCCGGCGAAGAGCTTGCCTACGATTACCGTCTGCAGATCGAAGGCCGGTTGAGCAAGCGCGAGCGCGCGCAGTATGCCTGCCGCTGCGGCGCCGGCAAGTGCCGGGGATCGCTGCTCGACGACCGCCGCTGACGAGTTCGTCACGGCCGGGCGGCGATAACGTCAGCCTGCCAGCGAGCCACCACCATGTCGCGTTACCGTCGTGCCGCCGAACCGGGCCAGGTTGCGCCGCCGCTGCGGGAGTGGGTCGCCGAGCTGCGCGCATGGGCGAACCGCTTCGGCCGCGAGCCCGCCGCACGCAAGGCGGCGCTGCTGCGGGAATGCGGGCGCTCCACGCTGAGCGATCCGGAAACGCTGCTCGCCTATCACGACTGCCTGCTGTTCCTGCTCGCCTACCCGGAGTCGCCCGGTCTCCACGCTGCCGCGCAGCGCGAACTGATCCGCGTCGCGGCAGGCGCGCGCGTCATGCTCGAAGCTGGACCCGCACGCACGCGTGCGCGCCTGGCCAACAGCGGCGTGGCGTGGGCGCCGATGACCATCGCCTTCGGCTACGACATCGCGCGCTGGCTGGCGATCGAACATCCACGCCACGCCGAAATTGACTCCTTCGATGAAAACGGCGCGTCATTGGCAGACCTGTTGCGGCACGCGCTACCGGCGATGGAATTCGAATTGCTGTCCGGGGAAGCAGCCCCGGAAGAATTCCTGCGCGAGGCAAGCTCAGGACATCGCGGTACTCGGTTGCAATGGCTGATCGCGCAAATCGAAGGCCTGCCCTGCTCCGACAATCTCCGCGAATATCTCTTCGATTCGCTGAAGGCATTCATCCGGATCAGTCCGGGCGCCACTGCGCTGTCGCGTACGTTCGTCCGCGGACCTGGCGGGCGGACCTATTACCATCGCGGCGAACTCAAGCGCAGCGTTGACCCGCAGGCGCTCATGTCGCGGCCACTTGCGCCGCCCCGAACGCTCACGCGCACGCAGCGGCGGCACGTGCTCGACGCGGGTCGCGCAATGCTGGCGAGCCTCGGTCGCGAAACCGATGCGCTTGCCGCCGCGGAGCCGGAAGGCGTCGAGTACCACATGCTTGGACGTGGCGTGGGGATCGCGCTGTACACGATGGCGCCCGGGCGCAGGCTGCCGCTCGATTCGCACGTGGGATTCATGCTGTTCAAGAATTCCCTGCCCGTCGGCTATGGAGGCGCGTGGCCCTTTCTCGGCACGGCGAAGGTCGGCGTCAACGTGTTCGCGCCGTATCGCGGTGGCGAGTCCGCGTACCTGTTCTGCCAGGTGCTTCGCGTGTACTGCCAGCGCTTCGGGATCCAGCATTTTATTGCAGAGCCTTCGCAATTCGGCGGCGGCAACCGTGAGGGGCTCGAGTCGGGCGCCTTCTGGTTCTACTACCGGCTGGGATTCCGGCCAGTGAACGCTGCGCTTGCCGCGCTGGCCGCAGCGGAATACCAGCGGATGCGCGACACGTCGGGCTACCGAGCGCCGCTGCCGGTGCTGCGACGATTCACCCGGTCCGACATCGAATTGCGGTTAGGTCCGAGCGCACCCATATTGGCACCTTGCGACCCGGCGGATCTGTCGCTTGCCGTATCTGCATGGATCGCGAAACGCTTTCATGGCAACCGCGGTAAAGCGGTGGCGGCGGCGACGCGAATCGCGACGCAGGCGCTGGGTGGGGGGGAAACATCCGCCTGGCCCGATCCCGAGCGCGCCGCATTCCAGTCGTATTGCCTGATACTGTGCCGAATACCGGACCTTGCGCGGTGGCCAGCCGCGGACAGGGCCCGCGCCATTGCGGTCGCACGCGCCAAGGGCGGCAGCGAGTTCCGCTACTACGACCTGTTGCGGCGGCATGCGCGCCTCCAGGCAGCGTTGCGCGAATTGGCGACGCGCGACACATGATGCGCCGACGCATTCGTATCGGCGATCCCCGGCGGCTGGCCCAGCCGGTTACAATTCCCGCGATGTCGCCGTGGCGCGACTCGCTGCCTTTTCCACGGACAATGCAATGGCCCGCAAGCAATCCCTGAAGAGTACCGGCAAGCTTGTCGTGCTCGACCACGAGTCGAGAATCCTTGCGGACAATCCCTTCAACGACCCGACGTTGCGCAAACTGGCCGTGTGGCTGCCCCCCGGCTACGACGATGGGACCGCGCGCGGTAAAAGCAGCGGCCGGGGGCGGCGTTACCCCGTGTTGTGGGACCTCGTCGGCTATACCGGTTCGGGCCTCGCGCACGTCGGCTGGCGGCCATTCGACGAAAACGTCCCGGAACGCGCCGCCCGCCTCATGCATGAGCGCAGGATGGGGCCGTGCATCATCGTGTTTCC
>Ga0068860_100001376_pt1 | contig 26409 bp, 23 predicted proteins | sample KBSSwiS32_FD_66597 | JGI IMG/M metagenome (GOLD analysis project Ga0068860, IMG submission 66597) | Switchgrass rhizosphere microbial communities from Kellogg Biological Station, Michigan, USA - KBS Switchgrass S3-2 | ecosystem: Host-associated > Plants > Roots > Rhizosphere > Soil ...
GCAACTTCTTCTGCCGGGCGACCGACGACTTCGGCGAGCGCCCTCACCGTGTAGGGCAGGCAGTACGGTTCGTTCGGGGCACCACGATACGGGTGCGGGGTCAAAAACGGCGCATCGGTCTCGACGAGCAGCTGCTCGGGCGGGATGAGCGCCGCCGCCTCGCGCAACCCGTGCGCGTTCTTGAAGCTGACCGTGCCGGCCAGGCTGAGCAGCCAACCGTTGGCCACGCAGACGCGCGCCATTGCCGCGTCCGACGAGAAGCAATGGAAGATCACCGTGCCTGGCGCGCCCTCGGCAGAGAGCACGTCGAGGACCTCGGTGTCGGCGTCGCGGTTGTGGATCATCAGCGGCTTGCCGGTGCGCTTGGCGAGGTCGATGTGCCAGGCGAAGGCGTCCCTCTGGGCGGCCGGCTCGGCGCAGCCCTCCAGCTTGCCCGGCCAGTACATGTCCATGCCGGTCTCGCCGATCGCAACGACGCGTGGGTGCTCGGCAAGCCGCTCGATGACGGTCTTGGCCTCCTCGGTGAGCGCGTTGGCGCGCGTCGGGTGCAGCGCGACGGCAGCGTAGACGCGGGCGTCCCAGTCGGCGGCCTCCGTCGCCCAGCGCGCCGACTCGAGGTCGTCGGCGATGGTGACGACGGCCTCGACGCCGACGGCCGCGGCGCGGTCGACGATCGCGGTCACGCTCGCGGCATTGGTGGCACCGCAGGCATCCAGGTGGGTGTGCGCGTCGATCAACGGGGCGAGCGGCTCCGGGGCGGGCGGCGCCGGGCGCTTCGAACTCACGCCAACACAATAAGGTGAATACAAATGAGCGAGCCGTACTACATCACCACTGCCATCGCCTATCCCAACGGCGATCCGCACGTCGGGCATGCCTACGAGTACATCGCTACGGATGCGATCGCGCGGTTCAAGCGACTCGACGGGTTCGATGTGCGCTTCCTGACCGGCACCGACGTGCACGGGCTCAAGATGGCGGAGACGGCCGCGGCCGAGGGCATTGCGACCGCGGAGCTGGCGCGGCGCAATTCCGACGTGTTCCAGCGGATGCAGGAACGGCTCAACATCTCGTTCGACCGGTTCATCCGCACCTCGGATGCCGACCACTACGAGGCGTCCAAGGAGATCTGGCGCCGGATGAACGAGGCAGGCGACATCTACCTGGACGCCTACAAGGGCTGGTACTCGGTGCGCGACGAGCGCTACTTCACCGAGGCCGAAACCACCGTGGGCGACGACGGCGAGCGGATCGCCACCGAGACCGGGGCCCCGGTGCGGTGGACCGAGGAGCAGACGTACTTTTTCCGGCTGTCGGCCTATGCGGACAAGCTCTTGGCCCATTACGCGGCACACCCGGAGTTCATCGAGCCCGAGGTGCGTCGCAACGAGGTGGTCAGTTTCGTCTCCGGCGGGCTGCGCGACTTCTCGATCTCGCGGACGACGTTCGACTGGGGTGTACCGGTACCCGATCATCCCGACCACGTCATGTACGTGTGGGTCGACGCGCTGACCAACTACCTGACGGGCGTCGGATTCCCCGACACGTCGGCTGAGTTGTTCAAGCGATTTTGGCCCGCGAATCTGCACATGATCGGCAAGGACATCATCCGGTTCCACACGGTCTACTGGCCTGCCTTCCTGATGTCGGCGGGAATCGAGTTGCCGCGCAAGGTCTTTGTGCACGGCTTCCTGCTCAACCGCGGCGAGAAGATGAGCAAGTCGGTGGGCAACGTCGTCGACCCGATCAACCTGGTCGACACCTTCGGGCTCGACCAGGTGCGGTACTTCTTCCTGCGTGAGGTGCCGTTCGGGCAGGACGGCAGCTACAGCGAAGACGCGATCATCGGCCGCATCAACGCCGATCTGGCCAACGAGCTGGGCAACCTGGCGCAGCGTTCACTGTCGATGGTGGCCAAGAACCTCGACGGAATCGTCCCCGAGCCAAGCGAATTCACCGCGGACGACAAGGCGTTGCTCGAGGCGGCCGACGCGTTGCTGGAGCGTGTTCGCGGCCATTACGACGCCACCGCAATGCATCTCGCGCTCGAAGCGATCTGGTCGGTGCTCGGCGCGGCCAACAAGTACTTCTCCGCGCAGGAGCCATGGGTGCTGCGCAAAACCGATCAGGAGCGGTTCCGCACGGTGTTGTACACCACGCTGGAGACCGTCCGGATCGCGACACTGCTGAGCCAGCCGGTGATGCCCGAGTCGACGGGCAAGCTGCTCGACCTCCTCGGCCAGGGCGACGGCCAGCGCAGCTTCGCAGCGATCGGCACCAGGCTGGCGCCGGGTACCGCGCTGCCTGCGCCGGTGGGCGTGTTCCCGCGCTATCAGGTCGAGTGACGCTCATCACAGTGCGTCACGTCTCGGCGACCCGCGGTGTCTTGAGGGCATGACTGAACAAAACCCAACCAAGGTCGTCGTCATCGGGGGCGGGTACGCGGGCACCACTGCGGCCAATCATCTGCGGATGCGCGCCGACGTCAACATCACGCTGGTGAATCCTCGTCCGAAGTTCGTCGAGCGCATCCGGCTGCACCAGCACGTGGCGGGCAATTACGACGCGACGGTCGACTACGGCACGCTGCTCGGCACAGGCGTGGCGCTCGTCGTCGACAGCGTCGCGCGGATCGACACCGCGGCTCGCAAGGTGGAGCTTGCGTCGGGCGGCGAGCTGGACTACGACTACGTGATCTATGCGGTCGGCAGCACCGGTGCGACACCGGCATCGGTGCCGGGTGCGGCCGAATTCGCTTATCCCATAGCCGAACTGGAGCTCGCTCTACGGTTGCGCACCACCCTCGACGAGCTGCCCCCAGAAGCTGTCGTCACTGTGGTCGGCGCCGGATTGACGGGTATCGAGACCGCCGCCGAGCTGGCTGAGCAGGGGCGCGCCGTCACCCTCATCTGCGGAGGCCGGCTGGCCCCGTCGCTGTCCGAACCCGGCAGGCGATCAATCGCCAAGTGGCTGAAGCGGCACGGCGTCACTGTCCTCGAAACGGCGGCGGTCGCCGAAGTGCGGCCGAACTCGGTGGTGCTGGCCGACGGCTCTGCGCTGCCCAGCCTCGTCACCATCTGGACCGCAGGGTTCGGCGTGCCGGAGCTGGCCGCGGCCAGTGGACTGCACACCGACGTGATGGGCCGGCTGCTCACCGACGAGACGCTGACCAGCGTCGACGACCCGCGCATCGTCGCCGCGGGCGATGCCGCCGCCCCGTCGGGTCAGCCGCTGCGGATGAGCTGCCAGGCCGCAGGACCGCTCGGCGCACAGGCCGCCAACACCGTGCTGAACCGCATAGCAGGCACCCGGCCGGCGGCGATCGATCAGGCCTTCGTTGGCTCGTGCGTGAGCCTGGGCCGGCATGCGGCCACGGTCCAGCTGGGCCGCAAGGACGACACCCCGGTGAACTACTACATCGGGGGACGGTTCGGCGGCTCGATCAAGGAGGCGATCTGCAAAGGCACGGTGTGGGGTATCCGCCACGAGGCGCGCAAGCCGGGATCAACGTTCTGGCTCAAGGGCGGCAAACGTCCCGAGCAGCCGGTGCCTGCTCCGCGGGTGGGCACGGAATCGTGACCACCTCCGGGACCGAACACGCCGAGCGCTTCACCCACCTCCGGCCGCTGCTGTTCACCATCGTCTACGAAATCCTGGGCTCTGCAACGGAATCCGACGACGTGCTGCAGGACAGCTACCTGCGATGGGCCGAAGTGGACCTCGCGACGGTGCGCGACACGAAGTCATATCTGGCGCAACTGGTGACCCGTACGGCACTCAACGCGCTGCGGGCGGGCGCCCGTCGTCGCGAGGACTACGTCGGCCCGTGGCTACCCGAACCGCTGCTGCTCGACGAGCGCGACGCGTCCGCCGACGTCGTGCTCGCCGAATCGGTGTCGATGGCGATGCTGGTGCTGCTCGAGACGCTGAGCCCGGACGAGCGGGCGGTGTTCGTGCTGCGCGAGGTGTTCGGTTTCGAATATGAAGAAATCGCCGGGGCGGTAGGCAAATCCGTGGCGTCGGTGCGCCAGGTCGCACACCGTGCCCGCGAGCATGTGCACGCGCGGCGCAAGCGGTTCGAGCCCGTCGACTCCGCGAAGACCACGGAGATCACCGAACAGTTCCTGACCGCCGCCGCCACCGGCGACATCGACGGGCTGCTGTCAATGCTCGCGCCGGATGCCATCTGGACGGCCGACAGCGGCGGCAAGGCCAGCGCCGCCCGGCGCCCTGTGGTGGGCGCGGAAAAGGTGGCCAAGGCGATCATCGGCATCTTCCGGCTCGGTCAGAAGCTGCCTGACGTCCGGATCGAGACGGCGGTTTACAACAGCGCACCGGCGGTGGTCGTGTACAGCGGCGCCCACTTGGAGGGCGTCTTCCTGGTCGAGATCGTCGACGGCAAGATCACCCACTTCTACGCCATGCGCAACCCCGACAAGCTGGTGGGAATCACGATCCAGCGGGAGATCACCCGCTAGCTCAGCCGGAGGCGCAGCGGCGAATGAGCGGGGTGAGCCGGTAGTCGACGAGTTCACGCATGACGAGCGCCGTGTTGGTGCGCTCCACTCCCGGAATCTCCAGGATCTGACCGGCGATGCGATACAAGTCGTCCGCGTCGATGGCGACGACCTGCACGAGTAAGTCGGTCTGACCGCTGATGCCCTGGACCTGAATGACTTCCGCGATGCCGTCGAGCGCTCCGGCGACGTCGTCGAGCAGACGTTGCCGTACCTGCGTCGTCACGAACGCCGTCAGCGGATATCCCAACAGCTTCGGCGAAACCCGGCGCTCGTGCAGATGAAGGCGATCATCGAGGCGAGCAAGCCTGGCCTGCACCGTGTTTCGCGATAGACCGGTCTGCTCGGCAAGCGCGACGGTGGTGGCGCGGGGCACCTCGTTGAGCGCCAGCAGAAGCCTCGCGTCGGTCGGATCAAGTCGGTCGGGGCTGGGCATGATGCTCACTTTCCAGGGTCGGTCGACACCGCATATAGCGCATACTGCGCTACCAATGCCCATCTGATTGTGCATCTGTGTATATCTTGATGTACTTCTATGGGCACATTGCACATCATGTCGAGGTAAAGAAATGACCAGCATCGCGCGCGCGGCGCCAACCGCGATTCCCGTCCTCGGCGAGGTCGAGCGCCGCGTGCTGTGGCTGTCTACCGCGATGATCCACCATGCGAACCGGGTGCGTCCCAATCCCTCTGGCCTGAAAGTCGGCGGACACCAAGCTTCCAGCGCATCGATGGTGACGATCATGACGTCGCTGTGGTTTCGCCACCTGCAGCCCAACGACAGGGTGTCGGTCAAGCCGCACGCCTCGCCGGTGTTGCACGCGATCAACTACCTGCTCGGCGAGCTGGATGAGTCGTACCTGACGCGGCTGCGAGAGTTCGGCGGTCTGCAGAGCTATCCGAGCCGCGTCAAGGATCCCGACCCCGTTGATTACTCGACGGGCTCGGTCGGCATCGGTGCAACGGCGCCGATCTGGGGCGCTCTCGCGCGCCGCTACGTCGAGACCACGCTCGGTGGTGCGCACACCGGTCGCCAGTATTCGTTGCTGGGGGATGCCGAACTGGACGAAGGGGCGGTGTGGGAGGCGATCCTCGATCCCGCGGTCGCCGACCTCGGTGAGATCGTCTGGATCGTCGACCTCAACCGGCAGTCGCTGGACCGGGTGGTGCCCATCATCGCCGCCGACCGCCTTCAGGAGATGTTCGCCGCAGCGGGCTGGCAGGTCCTCACCATCAAATACGGCAGGCTGCTCGAGGAGTTGTTCACGCGCCCGGGCGGCGCCGCGCTGCGTACCCGCATCGACGACATGCCCAACCCCGAATATCAGCGCCTGTTGCGCTGCGATGCGGCGCAGCTTCGCGAGCGGCTGTACGGCGACAGCGCCGAAATCGCCGGCCTGCTTTCAGAAGTGGACGACACTGCGCTGCTCGAGGTCATCCGCAATCTCGCCGGCCACGACCTGGCTGCACTGGATGCCGCGTTCGACGCCATCGACGACAGCAGGCCGACGATCATTTTCGCCTACACCATCAAGGGCAGAGGACTGCCCACCGAGGGCCACCCGCAGAATCACTCATCTCTGCTGACCGAACAGCAATTCCACGATCTGGCGGCGGATTTGGGTGTCGACGTCGATACGCCGTGGGCGCGGTTCCCGCCAGAAAGTGCGATGGCCGAGTTGTGCGCGGAGACGGCTCGCCGATTGAGTCGCCCCGCCGCGGAAGTCATTCCCCCGCCGACTATTCCGGCCGACATCGGCCGCACTCCCTCCGGCACCACGACCACCCAAGCCGCGCTCGGTCGCGTGCTGCTCGATCTCACCAGGGAGGCGCCCGAGGCGGCTCGACGAATAGTGACCGTCAGCCCCGACGTCAGCTCCACGACGAATCTCGGTGGCTGGCTGAACAAGGTCGGTGTGTGGTCGCCGACCGAACGCGTCGACTGGTTCGCCGACGACCGCGAAACCATCCTGCACTGGCACGAGAAACCCACCGGACAGCACATCGAACTCGGCATCGCCGAAACGAATCTCGTTGGGGCCATCGGGGAATTGGGCGCGACATGGAGCCGATGGGGCCAGCCCCTGTTGCCCATCGGCGTCCTCTATGACCCGTTCGTCGCACGGGCGCTCGAGCCCTGGTCGTTCGGCATCTATGCGGGCGGGCAGTCCATCCTGGTCGGCACACCCTCTGGCGTCAGCCTGGCGTCCGAAGGAGGCGCTCACCAGTCGGTCACCACCCCATCGATCGGGCTGGAGCAGCCGGGCTGCCTCAGCTACGAGCCCGCCTTCGCCCTCGACGCCGAGTGGATCCTGCTGGCCTGCCTTGCGAAGCTCGGCAAGCCCGATGGCACGTCGTCCTATCTGCGGCTGTCCACCCGCCCGGTCGACCAGACACTGGCCGGTGTGCCGTCCGATTCCGCGGCGCGGGAACGGCGCAGGCGCCAGGCCATCGCAGGCGCTTACCCGCTCCGTCGCACCGACCACCCGGCAGTGACGATCGCCGCGATGGGCGCACTCATCCCGGAAGCGCTGGAGGCGGCCGACCGGCTCACCGCCGACGGTCTGACCGCAGACGTTGTCTGTGTCACCAGCCCCGGGCTGCTCTTCAGCGCGCTGCAGGCCAGGCGCGGCCTGCACGACGGGCCGAGCTGGATCCTCGAGCAGGTCTTCCCGCCGAGCCGAGCTACACCGCTAGTCACGGTTCTCGACGGGCATCCGCACACTCTGGCGTTCCTGCCGACGATCAACCGCGTCCGCGGGACCTCGCTCGGCGTCACGCGGTTCGGCCAATCCGGTGACCTCGCCGACGTGTATCGGTACCACGGCATCGATGCCGACAGCATCGTGCGGGCGGCGCTGGACGTGCTTGACTGACTCACGTGCGGATCGAGCGGCTCGGCGACCTGGGCGGCGCCCCTGCGGTGCTGCGTGCCATGGCCGCAGGCGCCGAACAGCGCGGCCTGCCACCGCCGGCCGCTCTGATCGGTGAGTGGTTCGGCTCGGCTGCTGTCATCGCCCCGTCAGTGAAGGCCGTCGCGGTTGACGACGTCTTCGCCGTGCCCCCCGGCGCATCCGACGGGGCGATCGGCGGCGGCTGGTTCGGCTACCTCTCGTACCCCGACGCGGGTGTCGACGGACGTGGGCCCCGGATTCCGGAGGCGGCGGGCGGCTGGTCCGATTGCGTGCTACGGCAGGACCGCGACGGGCAGTGGTGGTATGAAAGCCTTTCCGGCGCACCGCTTTCGGCGTGGGTAGCCGATGCGGTTCAGACGCGTGTTCAGCCGCGCGAGTACCGCATCGCGTGGGGCGAGGCCGACCGCGATGTACACCGCCGCGGTGTCCTCGAGTGTCTGGAAGCGATCGCGGCGGGTGAGGTCTACCAGGCGTGTGTGTGCACGCAGTTCGCGGGCCGCATCGACGGCGCGCCCATCGACTTCTTCGTCGAGGCGGTGCAACGCACATCGCCCGCACGGGCAGCGTATATGGCGGGTGAGTGGGGTGCGGTTGCGTCGTTGTCGCCCGAGTTGTTCTTGCGACGGTGCGGCGAGACGGTCATGTCGAGTCCGATCAAGGGCACGCTGCCGCGCTATGCGGATCCGTCGGCGCTGCGGGCATCCGTCAAGGATGTCGCGGAAAACATCATGATCGTCGATCTGGTGCGCAACGACCTGGGCCGCGTCGCGCTGACCGGGACGGTCACTGTGCCCGAACTGCTGGTGGTGCGGCCGGCGCCGGGCGTATGGCATCTGGTGTCGACGGTGTCGGCGCGCGTCGGGGTCGGCATGCCGATGGGTTCGATTTTGGATGCGACCTTCCCGCCCGCATCGGTGACCGGCACGCCGAAGGCGAGGGCTCGTCAGCTGCTGACTGGCTGGGAACCGCACCGCCGCGGAGTGTATTGCGGCACAGTCGGTTTGGCGTCGCCCGTCGCAGGGTGTGAGTTGAACGTGGCGATCCGGACGGTCGAGTTCGACGCCGCCCACAACGCGGTGCTCGGCGTCGGCGGCGGCATCACAGCCGATTCCGATCCCGACCGCGAATGGGACGAGTGCCTGCACAAGGCCGCGCCCATTATCGGGAATAGAGCCGACAGCGCCCGACGAGAATCTCGGCAAGTCGCTCCGGCTCGCTGACCATCAGGTCGTGGCATGTGTCCACCTCGATGATGGTCTGCACGCCGCCGATCGCTTCAATGCAGCGGCGCTGCGTCTTCACGGAGAGCGCACGATCGCGCAGTGTCAGGATCCACGTGCGCGGGACGTCGTCGGGCATTTCGGCGCGGTCAACGTTCTCGAGGACGACGCTGGGCGACTCCGGGTAGAAGCGGTTGACAGTGAATTCGCGTTGCCTACTTGTCATCCCGTTACAGAACGCGAATGTCGCCCACGCTGTTGGCAATGCGGAGGCTTTGCCCTTCTGATGGTTGCGCTTCGCGGTGTGGCGTGCGTACCAACCCAAAGACCCGGGAACCGTGTCCACCATGGCGGCGCCGTCGGGTGGGACAAAGGCAGCGGCCATGACCATCTCGCGCACTCGCGACGAACCGAGCTTCGTGGTCACGCCGGGGAGAACGAGCCCGGCCATCGAATGGCCGACGATGATGAGGGAGTCGATGCCTGCCGTCTCGATATCGGCCACCACGGATTGCACCCAGTTGCCGACACGGGCGCCGATGAGGTCGCCGGGTTTACCGCGCCGGCCCGGCAAGTCGATGGCGAGCACAGTCACGTCCGGTGCCTGGCGATGAATCTCTTCGACGGTGAGGTCCCAGCAGTCGGCGGCGTGTTGGGCGCCGTGAACGAGGACCAATGCGGGCAGCGCCATGACGGACCCCCCCTTATTGCCGTGAGCGCAGAACCGCATCGTAAAGGTCACGGCGTGACGGCGCGCCGGGATTCGCGGCGATCACCTCGGCGCAGGCGTCCTTCACCCGCGCACCGGCGTCGACGAGCGCGTTCACTTCGGCCACCAGTGCCGCTACGTCGGCCTTCGGCGTCGCCCCTGCGAGCACGACGGTGATCTCGCCTAGCACGCCGTCGCCCGCCCACTCGGCGAGCTCGCCGAGCGTGCCACGAACGATCTCCTCGTGCGTCTTGGTCAGCTCGCGACACACGACCGCCTTGCGGTCTGTGCCCAGCGCGTCGATGGCGTCCCTCAGAGTGTCGGCCAGCCGCCGCGGTGACTCAAAGAAGACGCACGTCCGCGTCTCCGCGGCCAGCGTGTTGAGCCAGGACAGCCGCGCCGAGTGCTTGCGCGGGGCGAAGCCCTCGAAGCAGAACCTCTCCGACGGCAGCCCGGAAACCGCAAGCGCCGTCGTCACCGCCGACGGACCGGGCAGGCACTGCACCGGCGCGCCCGCCTCGATGCAGGCGGTGACCAGCCGGTAGCCGGGATCACTTATCAGCGGCATGCCGGCGTCGCTGACCAGCAGGACCGTGGCACCGGCCCCGATCTCGTCGACCAGGGCAGGCACCCGCGACGCCTCATTGGCGTCGTAAAGGCTGACGATCTTGCCGGTGGGCCTGACCTCGAGCGCCTGGGCCAGGGTGCGGATGCGGCGGGTGTCCTCGGCGGCGATCACGTCGGCGCTCGCCAGGGCCTTGACCAGGCGTGCCGATGCGTCCGACGGCTGACCAAGCGGCGTGGCGCCGATGAGCAGTCGGCCGGTGGTCATGCCGGACAGCCTACGATCGCTGTCGTGACCGCCCCGGCCGATGAACTAGTTGCCAGGGGGCGCGCGGTACCCGTCATCAGCCCCGCGCCCCTGGTGCCCGTCGCCGACTTCGGGCCGGTCGACAGGCTGCAGGGCTGGGCGATGACGGCCGTCATCACCGCGTTGGCCGCTATGACGCGTTTCCTGAACCTGGGCTCGCCAACCGATGCGGGCACGCCGATCTTCGACGAGAAGCACTACGCACCGCAGGCGTGGCAGTTACTGCACAACCACGGCGTCGAGGACAACCCCGGCTACGGGCTGGTGGTGCACCCGCCGGTCGGAAAGCAGCTGATCGCGATCGGTGAGGCGTTGTTCGGCTACAACGGGCTCGGCTGGCGGTTCTCCGGGGCGGTGTGCGGCGTCATCCTCGTGCTCCTGGTGGTGCGGATCGGCAGGCGCATCAGCAGGTCGACGATGGTCGGCGGGATCGCCGGGCTGCTGTTGATCTGCGACGGGGTCAGCTTCGTCACCGCGCGCACGGCGCTGCTGGACGGGTTCCTGACGCTGTTCGTGGTCGCGGCGTTCGGCTGTCTGATCGTCGACCGCGACCAGGTGCGGGAGCGGATGCACATCGCACTGCTGGAGGGCCGTATCGCCGAGACGCCGTGGGGTCCGCGGCTGGGTGTGCGGTGGTGGCGGTTCGGCGCCGGAGTGCTGCTCGGATTGGCCTGTGCGACAAAGTGGTCCGGCCTGTACTTCATCGTGTGCTACGGGCTGATGACGCTGGCGTTCGACATCTCCGCGCGCAGGCAGTACCGGGTCCCGCGACCGTGGGTCGGAGCGTTCCGGCGCGACCTCGGCCCGTCGTTGTACGCCCTCGTGCTGATTCCGTTCGGCGTCTACTTGGCGTCGTACGCGCCGTGGTTCGCGTCTGAGACCGCGGTGAACCGACACGAGGTCGGCAATTCGATCGGGCCCGACAGCGTGCTACCCGTTCCCGACGCGTTCCGCTCGCTGTGGCATTACACCTACGCCGCGTACAGGTTCCATGCCGGGCTGACGAACGCTGCGGGCAACCACCATCCGTGGGAGTCCAAGCCGTGGACCTGGCCGATGTCGTTGCGGCCGGTGCTCTACGCGATCACCAACCAGGACGTGCCGGGGTGCGGCGCACAGTCGTGTGTGAAGGCCGTGATGCTGGTCGGCACGCCTGCGATGTGGTTCATCGCGGTGCCGGTGCTGGCATGGGCGTTGTGGCGAGCGTTCATCAAGCGGGATTGGCGCTACGGCGCGCTCCTGGTGGGCTACGGCGCCGGCTTTCTGCCGTGGTTCGCGGACATCGACCGGCAGATGTACTTCTTCTACGCGGCGACGATGGCGCCGTTCCTGGTGTTGATGATCGCGATGATCCTTGGCGACATTCTGAGCAAGCCGAACCAGAACGCGGAGCGACGAACGCTCACGCTGATCGCCGTGAGTTGCTATCTCGCCGTCGTCGTCACGAACTTCGCGTGGATGTATCCCATCCTCACGGGCATTCCGATCTCGCAGTCGACGTGGAACATGCAGATCTGGCTGCCCTCTTGGCGCTGATTTTTGCACTCACGGCTGCGATTTGGCGCTATCCACAGCCCTAGGCGCAATTTTCAGTGGCGGCCGCGGAATTGTCGGCGATGATCGCGAGCATCCCCGCATGCGTGACGTGTTCATCGGTAGTGCGGCGCTGGCCAGCGGCCGGCTCACCCGAGCCCAGCTGCGGTGGAACTATCGCCCGCTATTCCCCGACATTTACCTTTCGAAGGTCGTCGCGCCCTCACTTCGACTTCGCACCGTCGGCGCGTGGTTGTGGTCAGGCCGCGACGGCGTGATCGCCGGTCGAGCCGCGGCCGCACTCCAGGGCGCGCTGTGGATCGACGCGGCAACGCCCATCGAGATGATCTGGCGGTGCGGTCGTCCTCCCAACGGCATCGCAGTTCGCAACGAGCGAATAGACGCCGAGGACATCATGATGATCGACGGGATTCCGGTCACGACGCCGGAACGCGCTGCCTTCGACATCGCTCGACACCTGCCACGTGATCTCGCGGTCCGGCACCTCGATGCGCTCGCTCGCGCGACTGGCGTCAAAGCAACCGACGTTCAATTGTTGGGCGAGCGCTACCCGAGGGCACGGGGATTGCCACGATCGCGAATCGCAGTTCCGCTGATGGATGGCGGAGCTGAATCCCCACAGGAAACGCGGGTACGGCTGATTCTCATTGACGACGGGCTTCCTCTGCCGCGCACCCAGATTCGTGTTAGCGACGGCGTGAACGACGCATTCATCGACATGGGCTATGACCAGCCGAAGGTCGGCTTCGACTACGACGGCGAGCAGCACCAGACCAACCGCGATCGATATGTGCACGACATTGGCCGAGCCGAACTGCTCGACCGCGAAGGCTGGATCGACATTAAGGTTGTCGCAGAACACAGCAGGCAATTCATCCTGCATCGTGCCCGCGCGGCATTCGCCCGCCGCCGGTGGATACCGCCAAAATTGCACTGAGGGTTGCGAATTCGAGCGCGCAACAGCCCTGAGCGCAAAATTCGGCACGGTACTAAAGCGGATCGCGCGCTGCCGGACACGACATGCAGCGTGGGCCGCCGCGGCCGGTGCCCAACTCGGACGCCTCGATCGGAAGCACCTCGATGCCCGCATCGGCAAGCCGCGCGTTGGTTTCCGTGTTGCGCTCGTACGCGACGACCACACCCGGTGCGAGTGCCAGCGTGTTGTTCCCGTCGTCCCACTGCTCGCGCTCAGCCGTCACCGGGTCCAGCCCCGTCGCGATGACCCGCAGCTTCTCGATCTGCATCGCATTGGCGGCGGCCCGCACAAACGGCACAGCGTCGTCAATTCGAACGCCGCGGTCCCCGTCCCGGTGAATCATGAACGCCGACAACGAGTCGACGATGTTCGGGTACATCACCGCCGCGTCGACGTCGACCATCGTGCACACCGTGTCCAGGTGCATCTGCGCGCGCTCCTGCGCGATCGGCACCGCCAGCACGGTGTGCGCCAAGTCGTCGTCGAACAGGCTGCGCGCCAACGCTTCCGCGCCCGCGGGCGTGGTCCGCTCCCCTACCCCGACGGCGACCACCCCGGGTGCCAGCAGTAGCACATCGCCGCCCTCCACGGGCGCCGACCGCGACTCATATGCCCGTCGCACGCCGAGGAACCGCGGGTGATGCGCGTAGATCAGGTCGGTCAGCGACGTCTCGCGCACCCGCGCAGGCAATGCCAGCGATGTGATCGCCACCCGCGGCCCGATCCAGAACGACGAGTCGCGCGTGAACAGCAGATTGGGCAGCGGTTCGATGACGAAATCCCCGCCGTGGTGCATCCGCCGCACCAGCGACAGCTCACCGCCGCTGAACGGCAATTCGTTGAACGTCATCCCCGCCGTCAGCACCCGGGCAAGCGAGCCCGCGTCCAGCGTCCGCAGGTACGCCGAAAGCTCTTGCGCCAGTGGAAGTCCCAGCCGTCGCGAGTCGACCGCCGCCGATATCCCATGCATCCGCGCCGCACCGCTGTGAGACAGCGCCTGGGTCAACAGGTCCGCGAGCAGCAGCACCTCCACGTCGCGCGATTCCAGCACTGCGGTGAACGCGTCGTGCTCCTCCTGCGCCTTGGAGACCCACGGCAGCCCGTCGAACAGCAGCGCGTCGTTGTTGCGCGGTGTGAGCCGCTGCAGTTCGGCCCCCGGCCGGTGCAGGATGACAGCGCGCAGCCTGCCGACCTCCGAGTCGCACCCCAGCGCAACGTCTGTCACATCTAGCACAGTAGCGCCGGCGTTCACCTCAACTATGGTTTAGGTCATGGAGCTGATTCACGAACTCACTCCGGGCGAGATGTCACATCGCAGCGGCGTGGCCGTCTCGGCGCTTCACTTCTACGAACGCGAAGGCCTCATACACAGCCGCCGGACCAGCGGCAATCAGCGCCGCTACACTCGCGAAACGCTGCGGCGCGTCGCATTCATCCGCATGTCGCAGCGCCTCGGCATCCCGCTGGCGCGCATCCGCGAGGCCTTGGCCACCCTGCCCACCAGCCGAGTCCCGACCAGCAAGGACTGGGCCCGGCTGTCGGCGGGCTGGCGGCAGGATCTCGACGATCGCATCCTGCACCTCGAGCGGCTTCGCGACAACCTCGCCGGCTGCATCGGGTGCGGCTGTCTGAGCCTGAAGACCTGCGCCCTGTCCAACCCCGGCGACGTGCTGGCCGACCAGGGACCCGGCGCAGTGCGCCTATGACCCTTCGAACGCCTGTGCGATAGACTCGGGGGCATGGCGCTGGCTCTCCAAAGCTCGCTTTTTGAGCACGCCGAACGTCGCGACCTCGGCAGCGGTGCATGGGTCGAGGTGCGGTCCGGCTGGCTCACGGATGCCGACGGCCTGTTCGACGAACTCCACGACTGCATCCCGTGGCGCGCCGAGCGCAGGCAGATGTACGAGCGCGTGCTCGACGTGCCGCGGCTGGTCAGCTTTCACAACCTCGTCGACGAGCCTGCCCCGCACCCAAGGCTCAAACAGATGCGCCGACGGCTCAACGACACCTATGGAGGCGAGCTCGGCGAGCCGTTCACCACCGCGGGTCTGTGTCTCTACCGGGACGGCAACGACAGCGTCGCCTGGCACGGCGACAAGATCGGCCGCAGCGCCTCAGCAGACACCATGATTGCGATCGTCAGCCTCGGCTCCACGAGGGTTTTCGCGTTGCGCCCACGCGGTGGCGGCAGGTCGCTGCGGCTTGCGCACCGACACGGCGACCTGTTGGTCATGGGCGGGTCGTGCCAGCGCACGTGGGAACACGCGATTCCGAAGACGGCGCGGCCGGTCGGCCCACGGATCAGCATCCAGTTCCGCCCGCACGACGTCCGCTAGACGATGAGTCAGCCCTTCACGGCCGCGACAGCCGCGGTCAGCAGGTCCTTCGCGCGCTGGGTGTTTACCGGGGCGACGGGCTTGTCGGGAAGCACCAACGGGTTGGCGGAGACGATCACCAAGAAGGTGCCGAAGCTGGCGACGTAGTTGTAGAGCTCGCCGGTGCGGGGCTTGCCGTCGACGGTCGTCTGCAGCACCCGGTGGGTGCCCAGTGTGTGCACCCCGTCGATCTGTGGCGCCTCGACCACCTCGACGAGCCCGCGCATTCCCGGCCTGGTGAACGCGACCTTCTGGCAGTTCTGCGCGGGATCGCTGCGAGGCACCGCCTCGGAGGTCTCGACCGCGATCGCGATGAACCGGTTGCCCTCGCCTTCTGCGGTCGTGGCGGACATGTTGCCTTTCACGCCCGCAGGCAGGACCTGTTGGCTGGCCGACTTACCGCAGTCGGCTGGGTCGAACGTCATTCCGGACGGGAGCGGCTGCGGCCCGAACAGTCGCGGATCGATGCCCGTCGGTCCCACGCTGTTCACCTTGAAGTCCGGCCCGAAGCTGGACTTGACGTTTGCGATGTGGGCGATGTCGGCGTGGGAGAAATCCTGCTCTGCGGATTGTCCGGTCGCGCATGCGGTCAGCACGCCCGCGCACACAACGACAACGATCGCCCTCGGGTTCGACATCGCCGCCAATGTACCCGCAGCATCGCCCTCAGCCGCGTAACGCCGACACCGTTTTCACCAACAAATCCGCCGCGAAATCCTGTCCGAGTGGAGGATTCGGCGAGCCTGGATCGCTGACGACTGTAACGAACACGACGTAATCGCGCAGATATGTGGTGAACGTGTCCGCATGCGAATGGGTTTCGGTGCCGCCCTCGACGACGGTGGTGGTCAAAGTCGTCAGGCCGACCGTCACCGCGCCGTCGATCGCAGGCGCCGCCGCGAATGCGACGGTTCCGCTGGTATGCCCGCCCGACACCGTCCACTGGCCGCACTCGTCGATCAGTGACGGATCGAGGGTCGCCGTCGAACCCGCGAGCACCGCGTAGACGATCCCACCCGCGCCCGAGGCTGACCACCCCCGCGTCGTCGCCGCCGCCGTACCGTCGACAGGATCGGCGAGAACGCCGCACCGCGGCGGGTCTGCGGTCCAGCCCGGACCCAGGCCCCACAACGCGACGGGCACCGCCCTGCCGGGCAGGGCGGTCACCTCGTAACCGCTCGGCAGTTCCGTACGCACCCGTTCGATCCGCGCAGGATTCACCGAAGCCGAGGAATCCGTCGGCGCTGCCGGAGGCGCGGATGTGGGCGTCTGTCCGCACGCCGCCACCCAGAGAGACAGCGATGCGAGCAAGGCAAACAGCCGCACGCCCGTTGATACCACAGAGATCGCTTAGAAAATCCCTGCAACGTCGCGTGTCCGCCGGGCGATGAACAAATACCAGGCAAACAAAAGAATGGAGACTGTCATGCGCACAGGCTGGGGTGTGGCAGCAACGGTAGCCCTGAGTGTCGTGTTCGCACCGGCTGGACTGGCGGCGGCGGAACCCACACAGAACGGCAACGCGTATCAAACGATCGGCATGCTCGAGGACGAGGGCTACGACGTCATCATCGACCGCGTCGGCAATGCGCCGATCAACCAGTGCATCGTCACCAGCGTCCGCAACCCGCAGACGCAGACCAGGACGTTCTGGGTCGGTGAGGGCAGGGACCGTCGGCTTGTCACCGTCGTCGTAAGCAGGTCGATTAACGTGACGTTGAACTGCGACGTCTGATCCGAGACCCGCTGGCAGGGGTGGTATTTGGGTGCCGGCCATCTGGTATTCACGTCGCGACCAGTGGTGGAATCAAATTGCGCTACTGCGAGTTTCACTAATCAGACCACGGTGGCCGGAGGGGAAGGCTGCGGTCCGAAGGAGCAGACGTGAAGGCACCACGAATAATTGACTTGACTTTTGTTGCCATTTCAGGAGGAGCTTTTTTCGTACTGGCCCTGGAACTTCCGGCCGGCGCACAGGCCGCGCCATCCGGTATCGGTCGGCGCAGGACACCGTCAACGAGCTGGAGCACAACGGCTTCAAGGTAGTGCTGAACAAGATGGGCGCAGCCCCACTCGATCACTGCACGGTCGACTCGGTTCGTCCAGGTGAGACGGTCAGCCGTCTTGTCCAGAACGGCAACCAGCTGGTGAACCAAACCGTCTATCAAACCGTGTATTTGACGGCCAAGTGCTGACGGTCTAGGCGGCTGCCTTCCTCTCGGGTTTCGAGGAGCCAGTGTCGTGTGACGCCGCGGTCGAGTCTGTCTTAACCGCGGATGTCTGTGTGGTCGTAGACGGCTCGTCAGACGACGAGGACGGCGATTCCTTCGGCTTCTTCTTGGAGTTGAAGTCGATCAGCCCGCGCACCTTTGGCCGGTCCGACTTCTTCGTGTCCGACTTCTTCGTGTCCCACTTCTTCGTGTCCGGTTTGACGGGCTTGGTAGCGGCGGGCATCGTATCCTTCTGAGCCGACTCATCTTTCGCTTCGTCATCGTTGCCAGAGACCGCCTGAGGCTCCGAATCATTCTGGGCTGCAAGCGGTTCAGCCGTCGTCGATTCCGACATAGCCGACACGGGAGCCGGCGGGTCAGGCAGTGCGGGGCCACCGACGCCGTAGGGTCCCGACGGTGTGGTGCCCAGGCGCCTGCCGAGTCCGAGTTCTTCCATCGCGTCGTCGATGCCGACGGGAATCGACTTGATCAGATTCTTCGTGACCGTGATCGGGTTGACGTGCGGCAGCAGCGATGCGTGCACCGGCACGCCCGGTCCGAGGTCGCGCCGGTACGCGGTCTCGATCAACACGCGGAGGGGCTCGTCCAACGCCGACAGAACGAAATGCGGAACACCGATGCTCTCGAGCGGTAGCAGGATCGGGACGATGTCGTCGTCGATGATGTAGTAGTCGGTGTCACCCGCAGAGCCCTGGTAGATCAGGTTCGCATCCGCCGTTGGGCTTTCGCTGTGCAGGTACAGATACCCGGCGAGAGCGTTGAGCAACGCAAGGGGATTGAGCACCCAGACGGGATGGTCGGAGATACCGTCGTAGAGGAAGGTGATGTCCTTGGTCGGCGCGACGTAGCTGCCGTCCGGATTCTGCGGGCCGTCGGTCGGGGTAGCGCCGTCGAAGGTGATCCCCAGGAATGGGATCTTGCGGATGAACTTGTAGCGCTCCAGAATCCCGCCGTTGGGCTTATTGGGATTGGCCAACAGCCCGAAGCCGGCGATTGGTGTGGCCTCCGGATCTGCCGGGTCGTAGTCCTCGATGAACTTGCGCTTGGCGATCGTCGCTATGCGCCCGCTCTGCGAGTAGCCGAAAATGATCACCCGGTCGTCGGCGTTCGGCGTGTTTGCGTCGACAGCGTCCTGCAGGTCCACCACGCCCTCGGCGACCGAGTCGTCGAACGTCAGCGTTCCGAACACCGGGAAGAATTGCTCCGGGGTGTGCACAGCCAGCGGCGGGGGGTCGTAGGGCAGGTCTGCGAACGGGTTGATGTAGCGCTGGCTCACATCGGCGACGTAGGCGGCATTCGGATCGGGATTCCAGGTGCCGCCCATGATCAACGCCGTCGTCGCCTGCAGCTGGATCGCGGTCGTCATCGTCCAGGAAATCCCGAGGATGACGGCGCCGATGAAGGCCAGGAAACCTACCGACAGCGAACGAATGATCTTGCGCATGATCGAGACCTCTCCATCACGGACTCAGAAAGAAGCGCACGCCACGGGCGCCCAACGCCAGCGAGAGTCGGCTTGCCCACCCCACAGCAGCACCACAGGTGGATTTTGCACCCGCGTCAGCGGAGCGACGCCAAGTTCGCCCCGCCAGCCAGTCGATAGTTGACTCGTCAAGTATCTTTGCTTGCAAGATCAATACAATTCCGCGTGACAAACCGCGGTCACCAGCGCTGACGGGCCTTGCTCGGGGGCGATACCGATCGTTTGCGGGTTCAATAACTCGTTGCGTTCGCGGAGCGTCGCCTGCCGCAGCCCTCGGCAACCCGCGGGGCTGCAGGCCACGCCGGTCAGAGGGAGACAGCCGTCGCGAACCACCACCCTGCGTAGCGATTTCACATGCGGCCGATGTTTGCCGACCGTAGGCTACGCCGGAGATTTCCAATCGACAGGAGACCTAATGACACGCTCACTTCGGGCCAGCGTTGTCGCCGTTGCGGCGATCGCCGTCGGTATCGCCCTATCCGGCTGCGGATCGGACACCAAGACCGAGCCGACCCCCTCGAAGCAGACGTCCACCGAATCGTCGGCCACCGCCAGCAAAGCTGCACCGACGACGTCGGCACAGGCCGCGGGTCAGAACAAGACGATCGTCGACTACATCAAGGAGAACAGCATCACCGAGGCCCCCGTGCACCGGGGCGTTCCCGGGTCGCCGACGATCAACCTGCCGTTCCCGCCCGGGTGGGAGGACGCCGGAAATCGCACGCCGCAGTGGGCCTACCTCGCGATGCTGTCGAGTGATCCGGCGGTGGCGCAGGATCCGCCGACGATCATCGCGCTGGTGTCGAAGCTGACGGGCAACGTCGACCCGGCCAAGATCCTGGAACTCGCCCCGGGCGAGATCAAGAACCTGCCCGGCTACGAGGGCGCAACCGACGGCAGCCCGAGCACGTTGGGTGGGTTCGACGCGACCCAGATCGGCGGCACCTACACCAAGGACGGCGTCAAGCGCGCCATCGCCCAGAAGACAGTGGTGATCCCGGGCCAGGACGGGCTGTATGTGCTGCAACTCAACGCCGATGGCACCGAGGACCAGACGGGCTCGTTGATGGACGCGACGAACGTCATCAACGAGCAGACCACAATCACGCCGTGACGCGTCAGGCGCGCGAGATCGCCGAGGCCTCGGCGATCTGCCCGGGGGCGGGACGCACCCCGGTGTAGCGCTCGAATTGTTCGGCGGCCTGCAGTGCGATCACCTCCGCGCCGGTGATCACCTTGACGCCGGCCGCGCGCGCAGCCTTGATCAGCGGGGTCACCGACGGCAGCGCCACCACGTCGAAAACGACGTGCGCCTTGGCGATTGTCTCCGCGTCGAATGCCACTTCGCGTTCTTCCGGCCCGCCTGCCATCCCGATCGGCGTGACGTTCACGATGATCGGCGCCGTGCGGTCTGCGATGTCGGGCGCGTACTCGTAGCCGAGCCGGTCGGCCAGTGCGGGCCCCGCCTCAGGATTGCGCGCGACGACGATGCCCGAGCGAAAACCGCTGTTGCGGAACGCCGAACCGACCGCGCTGGCCATGCCACCGCTGCCGCGGATCAGCACCGCGTCGTCCGTATCCAGGTCGTGCTCGTCGATAAGCCGTTGTACCGCAATGTAATCGGTGTTCGATGCGGTCAGGTGCCCGTCGTCGTTCACGATCGTATTGACGGAGTGGATCGCCCGTGCCGACGGCTCGACCGTGTCGACGAGCGGGATGACGGCTTCTTTGAACGGCATTGACACCGAACACCCGCGAATGCCCAGCGCCCGCACGCCGCCGACAGCGGCGACGATGTCGGTGGTGGTGAATGCCTTGTAGATGAAGTCAAGGCCGAGTTGGTCGTAGAGGTAGTTGTGGAACCTGGTCCCGATGTTGCTGGGCCGGCCCGCCAGCGAGATGCACAGGCGGGTGTCTTTCGAAAGCGGCGGGCGCATCAGCCGACGACCCTGACGACCCGGGCGGTCACATCGCGAATCTGTTTGGTCAGGTCCGGCGAGAAGGGCGGGTCGGGCGGCCTGGGAACGTCGATGACGGTGGTGACGACGCCTAGATCGTCACGGTGCCACTCCGCATGGAAGTGATCGAGGATTGCGCGCATGGAGTAATTGTCGCTCAGCACTCGGGCGGTAAAGCGTTGGACGTCATGGTAGTCCGCCGCCACAGCGAGTGCGCCCATGAGAAATGTGCCGATGCCTCTCCCCTGGTATGCGTCGCCCACGATGAACGCCACTTCGGCGACCGCAGGGTCGATCCCGTCACGCACGAAGCGCGCGTCTGCCACGACGGGTCCGTCGAAACCGTCGGTCATCACCCAGACGAAGTGGTGAACGTAGTCGACCTCGAACAAGTACCGCATCAACGATGCGGTCGGGTTCTGTGGGGTCTGGAAGCGGCGGTACAACGTCTCACTGGAGAACTCGACGGGGCCGTTCGTGGTGCGCTTGTTGTCGCCGGGCAGCACCGGCCGCAGGTGCAGGTGGGTACCGTCGCGCATCCGCACCGGGATCGGCGTGATGAACGCGGCGAGGCGCTGCCGCCCCAGTCGCAGGAGTTTGTCGAGCATGCCCGGCAGCTCGAGCATCGTGGCGAACGCATCTCGCCCACCGACCCAGCCCGTCAGCGCTTCCTTCGCGATCACCGTCGCGGTCCGCGGCCCGTTCCGGAGCAGGGCGATCTCGCCCGCGATCAGCCCGGGCTTCAACTCTGCGACGGTGTCGTGGCCGTCGATGCCGGTGTGCGTCACCTCGGCGCGTCCATAGCCGATGATCAAGAAGGAAACCGCCAGCTCGCCCTGCTGCATGAGTACCTGGCCGGCCGCCGCCGTCAGCGGGCGCAGTTCTGCGGCCAGCGGCACGAGGGCCTCGGTGGGGCAACCGGCAAAGATTTCCAACGCGGCGAGGTCGTCGGCGCGGACATCAGTCAGGCCGGACACGTCACGAGGCTACGATGTCTCTGTCGCAACCGGCAAGGAGCCCCGAACCGGCATCCCGAGGTACAACTTGGCCCATTAGCGGGCAGAGCGCGACGTGTTTGCTTAAGCTGCTGACTAATTATCTCTGCGGTCATTTAAGAGAGGGCTGGTCGGGCAGGCCGGCGCCCACCGCCGAACAGGAAGGTGACGCACCCGCGATGGAGGCTTCCATTCCCGCCCTGCTGCGTGAGCGTGCGAGTCTGCAGCCCAATGACACTGCATTCACGTTCTTCGACTACGAGCGGGACCCGGCTGGCTTTGCCGAGAGTTTGACGTGGTCGCAGCTGTACCGGCGTTCGCTGAACGTTGCCCACGAGCTCAGCCTTCACGGATCGCCCGAGGACCGGGCAGTCATCCTGGCGCCGCAGGGGCTTGATTACATCGCTGCGTTTCTTGGGGCGTTACAGGCCGGTTTCTACGCGGTCCCGCTCCCGGTGCCGCAGCCCGGCGCCCACGATGATCGGGTCAGTTCGGTACTGGAGGACACATCGCCGTCGGTCATCCTGACGACGTCCGGGGACGTTGCCAACGTCATCGAGTACGCGCAACCGCAGAATGGCGGGCCCGCACCGGCGATCGTCCAGGTCGATTTGCTCGACCTCGATGCTCCGCGCCGGGCGCGCGGTCGGAGCCGGTGGCCGAGTATCGCCTATCTGCAGTACACATCGGGATCCACCAGGGCGCCCGCGGGGGTCGTGATCACGCACCGAAACCTGGTGGCCAACTTCGAACAGATCATGTCCGACTTCTACGACAGCGTGGTGCCGCCGGACGCCACGATCGTGTCGTGGCTGCCCTTCTACCACGACATGGGACTGGTCCTCGGAGTTTGCGCACCGATCCTTGCGGGGATCGAGACGGTGCTCACCAGCCCGATGGCCTTCCTGCAGAAGCCCGCCCGGTGGTTGCAGTTGATAGCAAGCAAACCTCACGTCGTGTCGGCCGCGCCGAACTTCGCCTTCGAACTGGCGGTGAAGCGAATAACCGATGAGGATATGGCCGGGCTCGATCTCGGCAGCGCGGTGCATGTCCTCAGCGGCAGCGAACGCGTACACGCCGCCACGTTGAAGCGCTTCACAGATCGGTTCGCCCGCTTCAACTTCCGCGACATAGCCCTGCGTCCCTCGTACGGACTTGCAGAAGCGACGGTGTACGCCGCATCACGCAAACCAGGCGATCCACCCGTGTTCGTTCACTTCGATCCGGAGAAGCTGGCCGCCGGCCACGCGAAGCGATGCGAAAGCAACGACGGCACGCCGCTGATCAGCTACGGCGTGCCGCGGTCACCGGTCCTGCGCATTGTCGATCCAGAGACTGACACCGAGTGTCCGTCCGGAACGACCGGTGAGATCTGGGTGCACGGTGACAATGTCGCGCAAGGTTATTGGGGGAAACCGGCAGAAAGCGAGCGCACGTTCCACGGCCGGTTGGTCGCGCCTTCCGAGGGCACACCCGAAGGCCCGTGGCTAAGAACCGGAGACCTCGGTTTCGTATCCGAGGGTGAACTGTTCATCATGGGCCGCATCAAGGATCTGTTGATCGTGTACGGCCGCAACCACTCTCCCGACGACATCGAGGCGACCATCCAGGAGATCACCGGAGGCCGTTGCGCGGCAATCGCGGTGCCGGACAAGCAAACCGAAAAGCTGGTTGCCATCGTCGAACTCAAGAAGCGGGGCGACTCCCCTGAGGAGGTGCTCAACAAGCTCCGCAGCGTCAAGGGCGAAGTCACCTCGGCGATCTCGAAGTCGCACGGTCTGCGGGTGGCCGATCTCGTCGCAGTGTCACCGGGATCGATCCCGATCACCACGAGCGGCAAAGTCAGGCGCGCGGCGTGCGTCGAGCAGTACCGTCGCAATCAGTTCAGCCGCTTGGACGCCTAAGCCCGCGCTGCGTTGTGTAGCGTGCCGATGCGCTTGCCGTCGGCGACCGCTACATACACGGATTTCGTTGCTGCGACATAGCGATCGACGGATTCCCTGGCGACCGGGTTGTTCGGGAACAGCACGGTGATTGTGGTCTCGTGCACGAGCCGGTTCACCCACACTGACACTTGGTGCGACACCCTGCCTTCATGGTGGATGCGGAAATCCAATGGAGAGTTGGCTACGGTGGACAGCGGGGCGATGCTTGCGTCCAGGTAGGACATCACGAGATTCCCCGGTTGCGGCCTCCCAAGCCCCAGTTCCGGCGGGGCCAGCTCCACCACGCGGTCGTAAGGCACGCGCGCCATCTGGATGCGGGAGTCGAAGCTTGTCTGCGCTGCGTGGGCGGCATCACTGAAAGACGTTGCGGCGGTGTGGATCGTGACCGGAAGCAGTCCGGTGAACCATCCCGTCGTGGTGAGTTCGGCAGGCGTGCTGCGGGTGTCGATCGGCGTGATCCCGTAGAAGGTTTCTGCACCGGTCAATTCGTGTTCCGCGATGGCGGCGCAGGCGAACACGCCTCCGCTGAACCGAGCCCCGACGTCCATCAGGGCGGATTCGAATCGCTTCGTCTGTTCGCCGTCGAGCAGCGTTACGGTGATCAGCTCGCCGTCCGTCGGGATTGACAAGTCGCCCAGCGGCAGTGGAAAGCGGGGCAGGCTTCCGCCGTTGTGTTCGGCGAACTCGATCCACTCGCGTACCTCCGGGGAGTCCGCCGTCAAAGCCGACGTGTACTCGCGCTGCCGGACGCAGTAGTCGTCATAACTACCCACCTCCGGCAATGGGAGCGGCGGGGCCCCGGCGACCAAGGCGCCATACATCATGTGGATCTCGCCGAACAGGACCCCCAACACCATCGGGTCGACGCACAAGTGGGCGATGCTCGCATAGAAGACGAAGTGGTCCGCCTCCTGAATGACCCCGAACGCCCAGCAGTCCCACTCCAGCGGGTGCGGCGCCAGGATGTGCTCGCGAAGTTCCGCCGTGGTCATGTCGCCGTGCTTGACCGGGACGACCTTGATATCGCCCGGGTTGTCCATGGTGTGCCGAACGATGTTTTCACCGTCCGTGCACTCAAACCAATTTCGGTATGTGTCGTGCCGGCGAAGGTGCGCATTGATCGTGTACGTCATGGCGCGGATATCACACTGACCGGCCATGTCCCATGTGAAGATCATCAGACGCGACATGTCGAGGCCGCGGGCGACATGGTCGCAATAGCGACGGAGATGCTGCGCTTGCTGATAACTGGCGGGCACAGGACTTACGGGCGCGCGGCCGGCCTTCGTAAGCGATGCGGGTGATGCGTGCCAACAGACGACTGAACCCGGCTCAGGCTCCCAGTCGTCGATTGTCGCTATCGCGAACACGTTTCCTCCTGTAGCACGAATGCCAGTCCAGGTACACCCTCCGCAGCCCATGAGGCCGTGACCTCAACTGAATTCGCGTACGGCGAAAGGTATTCGGCTCCTCACTCCGGTGGTTCTTCGGCACTCGCGTCGATGCGTGTGAGTAGTCTAGCGAATTTTCTCGACGCTAGCGCAAATACCCCACCTGTGCGCGAACTCGGCGAGCCCCAACCTCGTATTGCCTGCACAAACGCCCTCTACGCCGATGCGAACAGCGCGACCGCTGCTGAACGGGCGAGTGACGCTTGTTTGCTCGGTCAGGTCGGCAGGCCCTCTCTTTCCGCATCCTCCCGGTACCGGGCGATCCATTCTGCGGACCGCTGGTCGGCCTGGCGTTTCAGCGCCGGCTCCAGTTCCAGCCGCGGCTCGAGCCCCAACGCCTCGAGGATGGAGTCCACCACCTGGGGTAACTCGCAACACAGCGCCGGATACGAAACCTGTATCGGTGTGATGTTCTCCTCGGCGAACCAAGCCCGCCAACCATCCTCCTGCGAGCGCAGCAGTTTGACGACGTGGGCGATCGCACCCGAGTGATACCGCGCACGCGAGTCCCGGATCGGATCGGGCCTACCCTGCCAGACCCGTGTCTGTACGGCCAGCCAGAAGGACACCGCCTGCGCGATCACGTCAGGGCGGAAGACGTGAATCAGTATCGGCACGCTGCCGATGACATCTCGGATCGCGGCGAGCAGACTGTCGCCGGATCGGTTGGGCAGTCCCGCGGCGCGTTCCATCAGCAGGGGCGTCTGGTTCCACATCAACTTGCCCCCCCACACGCCGTTGGGGGTGGTGCCGATGGTCCGCACGTAGTCGCGCCAGATCACCGCGGGCGCGGTGTCCGGCTTGCCCTCGTCCAGCGGATCGAGCAGCCGAAGGATGGACTCATCCTCCACTCCGGCGAACCACTCGCGTGGCTGCGGCGCCAGGCTGGTCGTCGGCAGGTACTGGAAGAACTCCTGAGGCTCGCCGGCGACGCCGGTGGCACGCAGCGATTCGACGAGCAGCGTGCTGCCGGTGCGTTGCGACGCAAGCACCAGATACGACGTCGGCGTGTGTGTCACTCGAAAACCTAACGCGACTCGATTCGCGGTGGACAAACGCAAACCGTACCCGAATTACAGACCATTGCCTCGATTCGCCCTCTTCTCGCTGCGCCCGTGCGTGATGTCCCTGCAGATCATAAAGTTCGCTGGCCGCCTGTGCGGTGTCTTTACATACGTTTCAACCGCTCTTAATAGGCCGAGTTCGTC
>Ga0068860_100001378_pt1 | contig 26374 bp, 20 predicted proteins | sample KBSSwiS32_FD_66597 | JGI IMG/M metagenome (GOLD analysis project Ga0068860, IMG submission 66597) | Switchgrass rhizosphere microbial communities from Kellogg Biological Station, Michigan, USA - KBS Switchgrass S3-2 | ecosystem: Host-associated > Plants > Roots > Rhizosphere > Soil ...
CGCGAGCAGTCCCATCACCCCCGAACCCGTCGAGCGGATTTTGCTCTCGGTCACCGTGACCTGCTTGAGCGGCAGACCCACGATCGTGGCCTTCACTTTCCGCTCCAGTTGGAGCAGCTCCTGCGGCGTCCCGGCGCCTCCGCCGAGGCCCGAGAGGGCTTGGCCGGTTCCTCCCGCCTCGATCGCCGGCGCCGTCCAGAGGTCTTCGACGACGTCGTTGGCCTGCGTGGTCTTCATGCCCATCGGCATCGAGAGGACCGACGTGTACGTGGTGTGGAATCGGTAGTGCGTCGTCGGATGTCCGAGCAGGTCCATGCCGGGCTCTTCCAGCAGCTTGACCATCTTGGGGTCTTCGATCGTCATCTCGAAGCCAGATCCCGCCATCGCCTCCATTCCTGACCCCAGTGCCCGGACGTCGAACCGCGCGTAGCTCTTCCGCTTCGGGTTCACCAAGAAGATCTTCTTGCCGGAGTCCTGGACCAGGAGGTACGAACCGGCCTCCATCATGGGGTTGTCGGTCGCCAGGAATTCGATCTTCGCGGAGCTCCCTTCCAGCCACACCTTTTGGCTGGTGGCAAGGTCGCCGTTTCCATCCGAGGTTTTGCTGGTTTGGACCTGAGTCATCGACCAACCGCCGAAGGCTGGCGAGGCAAGGAGGCAGAGGGCGGAGGCCAAGGTAATCGATCGGTACATGGGGTTCTCCCGGTAAATGGACCAAGCGGTCATTGCCCGGCCGGGCTGTTCAGGTAGCGCGCCACGCCGAAAGACACGCCGATGGAGGGAAAGGCGGGGAAGACCGGACCCACCACGACGATTCGGCCGTTGGCCTGAATCTCCATCGCTTCGACGCTCGATCCGACGCTGCCCGGGAACCGCGTCCGCACCCTGCCGGCCGCGCCGAAGGTCGAATCGAGCTGACCGTTGGCGGTGTAGCGCGCCAACCCGAATGCACCATCCCCGGCTCCGGGATGGCTCTCGTCGATCTGGCCGGCCACCACGATCTTGCCGTTGGCCAAGACGCGCAGATCATCGACGCCGTCGAACTTCTGCGCGAAGTCGGTCGTCACCCGTCCGGCGGTGCCGAAGCTTGGATCGAGCTTGCCGTTGGCGGTGAAACGCAGCACGGCGAAGTCCATGTTGGCCGCCCCTCCGCCCACCGCGATTCCGCCTCCGACCAGAAATTTCCCGCCGGCAAGCAGAGCGAGCGCGGTCGCGGCGGAGCTCTGGCCGAAGCTCAGCAGCGTTTTGCCGGCCACGCCGAACGTGGGGTCGGGCTTGCCTTGCTTGGTGTAGCGCGCGAGCGCCATCTTGAACGGTCCGCCGGTCGGGCCGGTGCCGGACGGCCCGGCGGCCAAGATCCTGCCGTCGGGAAGGACGGCCAGCGCCTCGATCGAGTCGTCGCGCCCGGCGAAGTCGGTGGTGAGCTTTCCGGCGGTGCCAAACGTGGTGTCGAGCGCGCCGTTCGGTAGAAAGCGGGCCAGCGCGAAGTTGTGCGATCCCACAGGGCCCGACCTGCCACCGGCGAGGAGCTTGCCGTCGGCCTGCCGGGCCAGCACGAGCACCCAATCATCCGCGCCGAGGTTGGTTTTCACCTTGCCGCCGACCCCGAAGGCCGGGTCGGGCAGTCCGTTGGGAAGAAACCGCATGAGCACGAAATCGACGCTCGGGTCGAGCGGCGAGGAAGCCGCCCAGCCGCCCACCACCAGCTTGCCGTTCGGCTCGCGCAGCAGCGCGAAGCCCTCTTCGATCGAGAAAGAGCCGAACCCGGCGCGCACGAGGCCGGTGCCGCCGAAGGAGTGATCGAGCGAGCCGTCGGGGTTGTAGCGCGCCAGCGCGAAATCGGCCGGATCGCTGATGTCGCTCGCCCAGCCGGCGACCACCAGCTTTCCGTCCGGCTGGACGACGAGATCGAACGCGTAGTCGGTGTTGATCGGGCTCGCGGGGTTGAACAGGGTCGTCACCAGCCCCGTGCCACCGCCGAAGCTTCCGTCCAGGGTTCCGGCGGGGGCGAGCGCCCCGGTCTGAGCTTCGGCCGCGGCCACCGAGCCGGCCGCCAGGAGAATGAATGTGCTGATCCGATACCGCATCGCTTGAGCCTCCGCTGGGCGATAAGTCGCCCTCTACTAGAGGCAAGCGGATTCGGCGCGAAGTTTTTTCAGCTGGCTCCGGAATCTGGTCGCCGAATACGGTGGAGTTCCCCCGCTTTTGTGGACACACAGAAGGCGCGATAATGCGCCGGGAGGTGTCCGATGGCCCAAAGGAAGAGGCGGCAGTTCTCGGCCGAGTTCAAGTCCGTGCCGCGCTTCCTCGACCCTTTCGCGCTGCGCATCCTCGACAAGCTCGGAATCGACGCCGAAGGCGCCGGGCTGCGCTGGGGCGGCGAGCCGTGAAGATCGTCCTGCCGGGAGGCTCCGGCCAGGTGGGAACCCTGGTCGCGTGGTCCTTCGCGGCCGAAGGGCACGAGGTCGTGGTGCTTGGCCGAAACCTCGGCGGGCGAGCATCTTCTCCCGCGACGCACTGGCGCACCGTACCTTGGGACGCCCGAACGGTCGGGGACTGGGCGAAAGAGATCGACGGCGCCGACGTGGTTTTGAACCTCGCGGGCCGAAGCGTCGACTGCCGCTACAACCAGGAGAACCGCCGCCTGATCGTGGATTCCCGTGTCGATTCGACCCGCGCGGTAGGCCAGGCGATCGCCCAAGCGAGCAACCCGCCGCGCGTCTGGCTCCAGATGAGCACGGCAACGATCTACGCCCATCGCTACGACGCGCCAAACGACGAGGCGACCGGAATCCTTGGGGGAGCCGAACCCGGAGCCCCGGACACCTGGCGCTTCAGCATCGAAGTCGCCAAAGCCTGGGAACGAACCCTCGCCGAAGCCGAGACCCCGAAAACCCGCAAGGTCGCCCTCCGCTCCGCCATGGTCATGAGCCCCGATCGCGGAGGCATCTTCGACGTCCTTCTAGGCCTCGTCCGTAAGGGACTTGGAGGAGCCTCCGGAGACGGCCGCCAATTCGTCTCCTGGATTCACGGCGAAGATCTCCTCGCCGCGCTCCGCTTCCTGATCGACCACTCGAAAATCGACGGAGCGGTCAACCTCGCCTCCCCGAACCCGCTCCCCAACGCCGACTTCATGCGCGCTCTCCGGCAAGCCTGGGGAGCCCGCATCGGTCTTCCCGCCAACCGCTGGATGTTGGAGATCGGGGCGTTCTTTCTGAGGACGGAAACGGAACTGATTTTGAAGAGCCGGAGGGTGGTGCCGGGCCGGCTGCTGGAAGCGGGGTTTGAGTTTCGGTTCCCGGAGTGGCGGGCGGCGGCGGGGGATTTGTGTGGCCGGTGGAGAGGCCGCCCGCCCGCGAGGTGATCGTCCGCGCCGCGCAGGGGACTCAACTCCTCCGATGCGACGCCGAGACCCGATCTTCCTTAAAGATTCCGGAGAAGCTTGTCGTACTCCGAATGAGGCCCGATCCAGAACCACACGACGCATCCTTGGTCGATCGTTCCGACGGCGCGATAGCCGAGACTGATTCGTGCCGAGTAGATCGGCGCGCTAGGGTGAACGGGCTTGAACTGGAGACTGGGGTGGCCGGGGTTGGCCAAGAAGAGCCGATAGGCGCCGCGCGCCTGTCGCCGGATGTCTTCGGGGAGTTTGGCGAGCAGTTCACGAAACCGACGCGTGGTTCTTGACGTCACAGACGATCCGGGTCCAGCTCCTCGGTCAACCCAGCCCGGTGCTCGGCGAGGGCCTCCTCGGCCAACCGGGCGAGAACATCTTGCGAGCCCGCGAACCGTTCCTGCCAATCTTGTTCGTCAGCGAGCTCTGAAATCCACCGGCTTGCCAGCGAATCCTGATCGGCCTCCGGGAGCGCGGAGGCTTGAGCGACGACTTGCTCGAGCAATTTGGTCATGGTTCCTGACTCATGGGCTCAAGAGATCGAGCCCGTGCCAATTATGGCGGCCAACCGAAGCCGGCACAACTCCTTACGCACGCCCGCTGTCGAGCGGTGTGATCGGGGGCGAGCGAAATAGGGTGAGGCCCGCGAAGCCCCACCCTTGAAGCTACAAACTACAACGACTGACTCGATCTCGATTTACGTCGTTGGGTGTGTCCTGCCTGCAGGCCGCGGGAGCTCCCTTTGGACGGTGCGCACGGCACACCCTGCGAGATCAGGCTTCCGCCTCGGTCTTGAACTTGGACTTCGACTTCCGGCCGCGCTTGGCCCGGTGCTCGGAGCGGATGTTGAAACTTTCGATCACCGGATTGGCGAAGCCGAACCGGGCACGGACAACCGCCGCGAGGTGCCGGAGGGCGGCGCTCGCCTCGCGGTTCCGGCGCTGGCGGACGATGACCGCATCGGTCAGTTGACCGCGCAGCGCCTGAACTCCCTCCTGCGAGGCGCGAAGGGCGTCGACCTTCTGCCTCACTTCGGCGACATAAGTTTCGCCACCCGGAATGTTGGGCAGTTCGACTTCGAGGCTCTGAAGGGTGACCTCGCACTTGCTGATCTTGTCCGCAAAACTGGTGTCTTTCATGGCACAACTCCTTTTCTGAATGACGGGACGCGGAATGCGACCCGGAGAAGCCTTGGGATGAACGTGGAGGCCGGCGTTGCGTGTGCCGAGCTCGGTGGGCTGGGTGAGGCGCGGAGTTTTCCGGAAGAGCGGAGCGCTTTTCTCAATGCCGAATTCGTATTGCGGGCCAAAACCGGGTGTTCTGAGCCAGCCGCGGGATTTTCGCGATCAGCCCAAAGATTTCGGCATCGAGCGAAGGGGTTTTCCAACTTGGAAAACGCCTCCCGCCCCCCGGCAAATGCCTTTGCCGGTCGCGAACCGACCTCCTCACCCAGACGAACGAATTCGGCGCTCAGAAAATCGCTCCGCTCGACGAACCGAGCGAATTCGGCATTCGGAGTCCGCGGCGCGACGATCGGACGTTCGAGGTCCGAGATCGGAAGAATCGGGTGCAGGATCGTCGCGTCGTTCATGACGTGACAGACCCTACCGAAACGGAAGATGCACATGCCAGGGCAAAACGAGACCAAGGGCCTATGTCCGATTTTGCTCTTGAAATCGCGCGGTGGAATGGGCTAACGCGCGGCGCCCTCCTCCGCGCCGGGTTCCGCCTGACACTTCGGACCCGCTAAGATCGACCCCGATGCCCAACAAACCGCTTCACCAACTGCGGGTCGTGCTCGAGATGATCAAGATCGAGCACACGCTGTTCGCTTTGCCGTTTGCCCTGCTCGGGATGATCCTTGCGGCTCAAGGGTGGCCGGCTTGGTCGAAGGTAGGTTGGATCGCCGTCGCGATGGTCGGAGCGCGGAGCGCCGCGATGGGCTTCAACCGGTTGGTCGATTCCCGGATCGATGGGGCGAACCCCCGGACGGCGATGCGGGCACTGCCGGCCGGGCTGGTGACTCCCGGGTTCGTCGGCTTGTTCATCGCCGCGAGCTCCGCTCTGTTGGTGTTTGCCGCCTGGCGCTTGAACCCGCTCGCCTTCGCGCTTTCGCCGGTCGCGTTGGGGATTCTGTTTCTCTACTCCTACACCAAGCGCTTCACCTGGATCTGCCATTTGATCCTGGGGCTCGCGTTGTCCGGCGCGCCGCTTGGAGCTTGGATCGCCGTGCGCGGCGACGTTCGGGCGACTCCCGTCGTGCTGGCGCTCGCCGTGCTGCTCTGGACCGCCGGGTTCGACGTGCTCTACGCGCTTCAGGACGTCGACTTCGATCGCCGGACCGGTCTGTTTTCGATCCCCGCACGGTTCGGCGTCGTGCCGGCGCTCTGGATTTCTGGGCTACTGCATGTCGGTGTGCTCGTGTTGCTTGCGCTGTTGCCGCGGATCTATCCGCCGGGGCTGGGCACCGGGTATGCGATCGGCTGGGTCGGCTGCCTGGTCCTGCTCGCGTATCAGCACTGGATCGTTCGGCCGAACGATTTCTCGCGGTTGAACGCCGCGTTCTTCACCACCAACGGCTTGTTGTCGGTCTGGTTGTTCGTGACGGCGGCGTTCGATTTGCTGCGGGCGGGGTGAGGCGGATACACAGGTCCGCTCCCACGAACACTCCGTGCACTGACTTCTTCCGCCTAGGGTGTGCTCGTCCTGGGAGCGCCGGCGTCTCGCCGGCGTTTTTCGGTCGCTTAACCACCGCCCTGCGGTCAGCACCTGAGTCTGCTCGGCGCCCGCGCCGGCGAGACGCCGGCGGTCCCAGGACGAGCACACCTAACCTGACCTCTTAACCGCCCCATCCGAGTCCGTCTACAACAGCGGGGGCCCCGCCCGTGGACTCGATCCGTGCCATGTTCCGCTTTTCCTTTCTTGGTAGCGTCCCGAATAGGGCGATCCGGTTCGCCCGCGTTCTTGTTCGTTCGGCGCCTTTTCTCCTCCTTCTCCCTTTCGGCGAGCTTCCGCCTCTAGGTCCTCCGCCACCACTCGTTGGCGTAAGCGTTCTCGGCCCGGTCGATCGCAGTAGCTTCCTGGCGATGTCGGATGTCCAAGCAGGCGATGTACTGCTGTCTTGGAAACGGTTCGATCGTCAGGAACGCGACCGCGTCGTCGCCTACGGTCGATTTGACTCCCCCTACGATCTCGTCGAGATGCTTGTCGAGCAAGGGCCACGAGGTCGGACCGTGGTGCAAGGGGCACGTGCTGGGAGGCCGAAAGTCTGGTCGTTTCCGGCCGGAGTGCTAGCCCTCAGTCGGTGGGAGGCCCGAACGGTCCCGGCAATCTCCGGAATCGATCGATCGCGCGCCCGGGTCGCCTACGCGCTCTTGCTCGCTAAAGATTCCCAGGAAGGCGCGCGCAGATTGGAAGTCGTCGGAGCAAGTCTAGAAGATCGAGATCCGAGGGCCGCGGCGTGGATGTTTGGTGAGAGCGCCTCTAGCCTTGGGTTGAATGCTCGCTGCGGGCAGGTCGACTCCGACTTTCGTCGAGCTTTTTTCTTGTTGTCAAATCCAGACGACTCAATCGCCGCTTCCCATACACTTCGTGGTTGGAGTGATTGGAAAGCTAACTGCAGCATAATGTGGAGTATTGTACATAACGATGAGAGTTCGACCGACCAGGAACTCCACAGCAGGATTCTGCACAGCCAGGAACTCGACAGGAAGAACAAATCCTTTCGAAGAAACAACCTCCTTAGGGTTCTGGTGACCGACCGCTCGACTCATCGTAAGCTCGCCGAGGCGAGAACTCTTTTGGCCCTGGCCAGGGACTATCTCTTCGGCACTTACAATGCCCCGAAAGGCCGGCGCCGGCATCGGAATCTAAACTCATTTCTGACCAAGAAGGCCATGGCAATTATAGAAAGTGAAGCTCCTGCGAGTTACGACCTAGCGCAGGCACTCACTACTGCTTATCTCGGTCGGTCGGTTTCAGGCAAACAAGAGGAGATGCCGAGTCGCAGAAGTATCGACATACTTTCAACTCTTTCGCCTACCTTCCTTGAAAAGGCCACTGCACTTGCCGCTCTCGGGAAGGAGTACCGCCAGCGCGGACAAATTGATCTCGCCGAGTTCTATTTTCGTCTATCTCTTAGTCAAAACCCACAAGAAGATGGGCAGAAGAGATCTGTGCTTACTGCTCTTCAAGAGATTGCCATGAGCAGAGGCGATCACCAGCTCGAGAATTTTTACAGAGCGGGTGTCCAGCGCATTAAAACAAGATATTCCGATCTAGGCGAAGAATCCATGTTTGTTGACGAGCCTTGGGGTGAAACCGTGGTCCGCAACCTCTTGAAGCCCATAGTCGCTGAGATATCATCAGCCTTGGACCCTGAAACTCTCTGGTCGATGGAAATACTCCGTATGCATCGCCAGGCTAAATCGCTGCTGCAACTGGAAGTGCTGCTTCTGAGGGATATTGAGCTATTCAATCAAGGCACTCTTGACCTTCGGCTCGCGCGACTCTATTTAGAGCTGGGAGAAACCCAAATTCTTCTCGGTAAGCGCAGGGAAGGCGTCCACCAAATTCTGGTAAGTCTTGACGAAATTGACCGAGTGGATCGCGCAATTGGCGGTGGTTCGGACTCTAGGGCTTTGCACGAAGCGCAGGTCCACTATCTATATCGCTGGGCCGTTCTCGGACTTCTCAACGCTGGAGATGCATTCGAAGCCCTCGAAACCATCGACCGCGGCCGCGGCCGGGAACTTGCCCGGCACCAGCGAGCCAGTTCGGTCATGCTACCTCCAGCAGTTCTGGAGCTGGACTCCAAGATCGACTACCTAACCTCCCAACTCGAGAGTTCAGCCTCCGATGACGATCAGCGGAGAATCCGGGCCGAGATCAGGGATCTTCGCTCGGCACAGCGCTTATTGGGGCCATCAGCCCCAAAGCGATCCGAATCAATCATCCCTCTGAAGCTCACGTTCCCCGAGATTCGCGCGAGTCTCGACCCTGGGACCCTTCTCCTCTACTACGTGGTCGGTTCTCACGAAACCTACATCTTTGCAATTCGTCGCGGGGGTCAGCCGAGCCTGTCGATCTTCCATTTTCCGATCGAGAGCTATGTGCTCGCCTCGAGAGCGAAAGCTTTCCTCAACGGCATCGAAGAGAGTCGCGAGCCGAAAGAGAGCGAGGCGAACCGGCTATATGATCTTCTCGTTCTGCCCGTACAGTCGCTGATCGAATCGTCGGACCGAATTGCGATCAGCGCGGAGGGACCTCTTCTTTCGATTCCCTTCTCCGCTCTCCGGCACGACGGTAGGTACCTCGCCGAGGTAAAGCCCATTCATCGCATAGCTTCAGTTGCCACGTTCAAGCGGCTCAAAGAGCAGCGCCCCCAGAAAACCGACTCCAAGCGATGGAAGGTCGTGGCCTTTGCCGACCCCCGGTATTCGGAGGCCGGCGGTTCGCAAGATGGGATTCGGGATCCTGCCCTCACGCGCGCCGTCGAACGGGGCCTGTCTCTCGCCCCCCTTCCGGCCAGCCGCGTAGAGGTTGAAAGCCTCGCGGAGTCGTTTTCCTCCATCCGCGCCTTCCTCGGAGCCGACGCTTCGGAGTCCAACGCCCGCGAATACTCTGCCTCTGCCGACGTTCTCCATTTCGCCTGCCACGGCCTGCTCGATTCCGCGTCACCCTACGACTCAGCTCTGGCGCTCGCCACACCGCAACGAGCGATTCCCGGCCGGGACAACGGGTTACTCCAGGCCTGGGAGGTGGGAGAGCGCCTGAGCCTGAAGGCCGAGTTGGTGACGCTGTCCGCCTGCAAGACGGCTCTTGGCGACGCGGGCAGCGGCGAAGGACTTCTGGGCATGAGCTGGGCTTTCCAGGCTGCGGGCGCTCGGTCGGTCGTCGCCTCGACCTGGAGCGTCTCGGATCGGGAGACGTCGGAGCTGATGAAGCGCTTTTATCGTCACCTGAGCGAAGGTCTGCCCAAGGACGAGGCTCTCCGGGGCGCCCAGGCCGACATGATTCAGTCGGGGGATACAGCGCTCGCGGCGCCCGCGGCGTGGGCGGGATTCGAGTTGTTCGGAGACTGGCGGTAGAAGTCGGCGCCCGAGGCTGCTCGGCGCCTGCGCCGGCGAGACGCCGGCGGTCCCAGGGTGAGCACAGGGGCGAGGATTGCGAGGTTTGACCGGCTTACCGGCTGACGACGACTCGAAAGCCGGTGTAGGCGGGGCTTGCCGGCTCGTTGCTTCGCGGGTCGTTTGGGCGCTCGGCGCTGGGGCCTATAACCACTCCTTTGCCGTTTTCGGATACGGCCCATTCGGCGGCGTTGCCGTCTAGATCGAAGAGCGCGGCGCTTCCTTCGCCCAGGCCGGGGTGGCTGCCGGCGGGTTCGAGCAGCGGGGCGGCGCCGGTCTTGCCAAACGCTTGCTCGATCACCGCGCGGATCGCGGCGAGATCGTCGGGGTTCGGCGTGTAGCCGACCCAGGTGTCCAACGTGTTGCCGCCGGTTCCCGCTTCGTCCGCCAGGGCTTGCGCCTCGTCCTCCGTGGGGAGGCGGAAATCCTGGCCTGATTTCTTCGCGAGCCAGGCGGCGTAGCTCTTGGCGCGGTCGAACGGCTCGATCGCGGGGAGGTTCTCTTCGCCGGGAAGCGCCGGAGCGGCGGGGTCGAAGGCGGCGTACTGGGCGCGGGTCACTTCGAAACGGCCGACCTCTTGGCCGTCGTGCGGCGCGGTTTCGGGGATCAGCGCGCCGTCGTACAGCAGGCCCCACGCGGCTCCCTGGCGCGCCGCGGTCTTGCGCGCGAGCAGCCCGGCGAGCGCCGAACTTTCGGGCACCGCAGGGTGCAATTCGGCCGTCCGACCGAACAGGTAGCGATCGAACCAGGCGAGATCCTCTTCGATCTTCCGCCGCTGATGGGCCGGTGCGAGCAGCGCGTGCGGCTCGCCGGGGAAGAGGACCAGCCGGGTCGGCGCCTTGCCGAGCTGTTGCAGCGCCCGGAACAGCGACCACGACTGGTCCGGGGGCACCGAGCGGTCGGCCGTTCCGGCATAGGCGATGGTCGGCGTGGTCACGTCCTTCAGGCGGAAGAACGGCGACTTGGCTATGTAGTGGTCGAGCTTTTCCCAGGGCGGGCCGCCGAAGTAGTAGTTGTCGAACGCGGCGCCGAAATCGACGTTGCCCCAATCGCTGATCCATTCGACATCCGCGGCGCCGATCGACGCCGCCTTGTAGCGGCGGGTGCGGGTGATCAGCTCGGCGGTCAGGATGCCGCCGTTCGACCAGCCCATGCTGCCGAGCCGTTCGGGGTCGACCAGGCCGCGGGCGATCAGGGCGTCGACCCCTTTTTCCAGGTCCGGCACCTCCAGCTCGTAATAGCGGCCGGCGATCGACTCGACCCATTCCAGGCCGTACCCCGCGCTGCCGTGGTAATTGGCGGCGAGCACGAAGGCGCCGCGATCGCGAAACAGGATCTCCGGCGCGCTCCAGTCTTCGGTCCAGGTGTCGCGATCGGTTTCGTTCGGGCCGCCGTGGATCGACAGCACCAACGGCCGCTTCTCCCCCACCTTCCAGTCCAGCGGATAGCGGAGGACGCCCTCGACCGTGTCGCCTTTGGCGCCTTTCCATTGGACGATCTCGCTCCGGCCGGTGGGCTTGTCCTCCCAGTCGGCGTTGAGCGCGGTGATCCGGCGTTCCGAGACGATCCTCGAACCTTCGAGCTTGGCCGCGAACCCTTGCGGCGGCCGGGTGGCCGTCGAATGTCTGTAGACGAGCGTTTTGCCGTCGCCCGAGAGCGCCCAGCCGTCCAGGCTCTTGGCGTGGGTGCCGGAGAGGTCCTGGCGCTTCCAGCCGCCGCGCGAGCGCGAGAAGCGCGCCGGGCGATAGCGAACGCCGTCGGCCAGGAGGGCGAGAAATCCGTCGGCGAGCGGCTCCACCGGGGCCGCGAGGCCGCGCGGCCAGCCGAGGTCGATTCGCTGCGCGGCGCGGCTCGCGAGATCGTAGAACCAGAGGTCGGTGACGGTCGCCATCCGGTAGGTCGGGTGGGTCGTCCGCTCTTCGGTGAAGTAGAAGCCCGAGCTGTCGGGCGCCCAGCGGAGCCCCTCGGGCACGACCGCGGGACCGTCGACGAACAGGTCGGTCTCGGCGCCGGTCGCAAGGTCGACCAGCAGGGTGCGCGGACGAACCCTCTGGTCGAAGTTGTAGGAGAGGCTGCGCGCCGCCGTGGCGACCGCCCGCTTGCCGTCCGGAGCGACCGCGAAGGCGTCGATCCAATCGCGATTGGTGGTCAGGCGGTGGATTTCGCTTTGCGGCAGGAGGGCGCCGCCGCCGTCTTCGATCTCGACCCGAAACAGGCGCACCGCCGGCTCGTTTTCCGCGTCGTCGACGACGATCGCGGTATCGCTGTTTTCCTCGCGCTTCCGCTCGCGCTCCGAGGGGGACTCCGCGGCGAGCACCACGAGGGTCCGCGCGTCGACCCAGGCGAAGTCCTGCACGTCGCGATCGAAATGGGTCGCCGGATATGCCTCGCCGCCGGCAAGCGGCAGGATCCAGACCTGGTCCGTGTCGTCGGCCGCCTCGTCGCCGCCGTCGGCCGGCGCGCGATTCGAAAGGAAAGCGAGCCGCCGGGAGTCGGGCGAGAAGCGGGGGTGAGACGCCTGCTCCATGCCGCGGGTCATGCACGCGGCCGGCGCGGAAGAACCCGAGGAACCGGTCTCGCGGCCGTTGGCGCCCAGGCGGGCCAGCCAGACATGGGCGACCGCCTGCTCGCCCATGGCGCCGGCCACCACCTCGGACTGAACCCATGCGGCGGCGGCGCCGTCCTCGGACACCGTCCAATCCGCGGCGTTTTCCGCGTGGACCAGGTCGTCGACGGTCCAGTTGGCAGGCGGGGGCGCCGCGGCCCCGAGCGGCGGGGAGGCGGCGAGAGCGAGCCAGAGGAGGGTGGCGAAGACGGGGCGCATGGCGTGCCCCAAAGGGCGTTCTGCCTTCCTGGTCGTCGGTTTAACCTTCGGCCTGTTTGAAGACGATCTTCACGCCGTCGGGATCGTGCGTCTCGAAGATCAAGGTGCCGTCGCCGTCGCGCCGCAGGCCGCCCGGGATGTTTCGCTCGCGGAAACTGATCTCTTCGAACGCCTTCTCGGCCGAAGGCACGATCAGCGTCAGGGTCAGCTTGTGGTCGGGTCCCTGATAGGCGAATCCTTCGTCCTGAAAACGGACGCCGGAGGGCGAGCCGAGCACCTCGATCGCCCCCGATCCGGCCTGAAAAACCGCCCCTCGGCCATCCTCGCGCTCCCAGGTCTGGAGCCGGGGCAGCGCCAGGGATTCGCCGTAAAAACGGCTCGTGCGCTCGAAGCTCTTGGCCCTGACGACCACCCGGAACTGCCGGATATCCATACCTTCGATCTCCCCATGGAAGCGTTGCGCTTGGAGCGAGAGATTTACCACGTCCGGGCCGGGGTTTCCAGGTGGCCTCCCCCCCGGCGCCCCGGTGGTATCCTCCGATTCGTGAATTCCCCACGTTTCAGCCCCCCGCTTCGCTCGCTCGCCTTGCTTCTTCCGATCCTGCTCGGCGCCCAAACCGAGGCGCCGCCGCGGGCTCCGTCGGTGACGGTCGAGGGGCGGGAGATCGCGGCCCAGGTGGTGGTCGGACCGGCCGGACCGCTGGTCGCCCTCTCGCCGGTCGCCGAGGCGCTCGGCGGCAAGCTCGGTCCGGGCGAAGGGGGGAGCTACCTGCTCTCCGTCGGCGACACCCAGGTGGTGCTCGCGGCGGGCAGCCCGGTGGTGACCGTGGGCGCCGACATCGTGTCGCTGTCGCAGCCGGTGACCCCCGGCGGCGGCGGCATCATGGTGCCGCTCGATCTGCTGCGAAAAACTTTCGGCGATCTCGCCGGCTGGTCGATCGATTGGCTGCCGGAGGCGTCGCGCCTGTCGATCGCGAAACGCCAGGCGCGGCTGGTGCCGGTGGCGATCGACGTCGTCCATCTGCAAGGGACGACCACCGTGGTGCTCCAGTTCCCCGCGGTGCCGCGCTACAAGATCGACCAGCTGCCGGGGCGGATCGAAGTGCGCATGCTCGGCGACCGGATCGCCGCGTCGCTGCCTTCGACGCTCGACGATCCGCTGGTCGAAGGGGTGGACCCGAGCCCCGACCGGTTGGTCATCCGGCTCCTGCGCGGCGCCTCGGCCGACAGCTACACGCTCGAAAACCCTTTCCGCATCGTGTTCGACGTCCACCAGCCCGGGCCGGCGACCGGGCCGGTCGGCGGCGGTCCGGCGCCCGGCCTGGACCGGCCGGGGATTCGCACCATCGTGATCGATCCGGGCCACGGCGGCACCGAGACCGGCGCGATCGGGCCGAGCGGCGTGCAGGAAAAAGAGCTGACCCTGCTGCTCGCCCGGACGCTCGCGAGCCAGCTGGCGGAACGGCTCGGCGTCCGCACCGAGCTCACCCGCACCTCCGACACCGTGATTTCGTTCGATGCGCGTACCGCGCTCGCCAACCAGAACAAGGCGGATCTGTTCATCTCGATCCACCTGAACTCGTCGCTCGGGGCCGGCGCGCACGGCGCCGAGACCTACTTTCTCGCCAACCGGGCCACCGATCCGCGAGCCGCCAGCTCGGCGAACGTCGAGAACGGCTCCTCGAACGACGGCTCCGACCTGGCCGATCCGGCCGCGCTCCAGGATCTCCAGTTGATGCTCTGGGATCTCGCCCAGAGCCGGTACCTGGAGCAGAGCCAACGGCTGGCGAACATGATCCAAGGGGAGCTCAACCAGGCGCTGGACCTGAAAGACCGAGGGGTCAAGCAGGCGCCGTTCCGCGTGCTGGTCGGCGCCGCCATGCCCGCGGTGCTGGTCGAGCTCGGTTTCATCAGCAACCCGGACGAGGAAAAGAAGCTGCAGGAGCCCGGCTACCGCGCCCAGCTGGTCGACGCCCTGGTGCGGGCGGTCGGGCATTACAAGGATCTGGTCGAGGCGCGTCCCGCCGCCGCGGCGGGCGAGACCCCCGCCCCGGGCACGCCCGGCGCCGCGAGCTCCGACCCGAGCGCGCCCGCGCCCCCCTCCCCGGCACCGGCCGGCCCGGCCCAGACACCGCACGGAGCGCGCCCGAAAGCTTGGCGATGAACCGGACCGCGGCGAAGATCATTCTCGCCCTGCTTGCAGTCGTGGTGGTCGGCGGCGGCATCTGGCTGATCGCGACCCGCGGCGGCAAGCGGAGCCTTGCCGGAGTGATCGACACCTTGACCGGCTCCCCCCCTCCGGGAACCGAGAAAATTACCGTCTCGCTCTACTTTCCCGGCCCGGGGGAGTACCTGATTCCGGAACGGCGGGTCCTCGACGTCACGCCGGATGCCAAGGATCGCATCCACAAGATCGTCCAAGCGGTGCTCGACGGACCGCAGCAGGGCGATCTTGGCCGCTCGTTTCCCGAAGGGGTGACGGTGGGCGGCGTGCTGCTCGGCGGCGACGGCACGGTCTACGTCGACCTCCGTTCGGAGACGCTCGCCGATCCCCCGTCGTCCGGCTCGCTCGCCGAGATGCAGCGGGTCTTTTCGCTGGTCGATTCGATCACTTTGAACGTCGAGCAGGCGTCGCGCGTGGCTCTGCTGTGGAACGGCGTCCAGCGCGAGAGCTTCGGCGGCCATCTCGACACCAGCCGGCCCTTCGTCGCCGACCGCAGTCTGTTGGCGCCCTGACCGGCAACGGCGATGGATTCAATCGGCGTCTTCGACTCCGGCGTCGGCGGTCTGACCGTCGTCGCGGCGCTCGCCCAAAGGCTGCCGCGCGAATCGATCCTCTACCTCGGCGACACGGCGCGCCTCCCCTACGGCTCGAAGTCCGAGGACACGGTCACCCGCTACACCCGCAAAAACATCGAGTTTCTGGAGCGGCGCGGGGTCAAAGCCGTGGTCGTCGCCTGCAACACCGCCTCCGCCCTCGCGCTGCCGAACCTCACGCTGCATCTGCCGACCTGGGGGGTGATCGAGCCGGGGGCCGAGAAAGCGGCGGCCACGACGCGCGGCAAGATCGGCGTGCTCGCGACCGAGGCGACCGTCCGGTCCGACGCCTACCCCAAAGCGCTCCTGCGCCTGCGGCCGGAGCTTGAAGTACATTCCCGCGCCTGCCCGCTGTTCGTGCCGCTGGTCGAAGAGGGGTGGCACGACGACGAGGTGACCGAGCTGGTCGCGCGCCGCTATCTCGCGCCGCTGCTCGAGGCCCAAGTCGACACGCTCGTCCTCGGCTGCACCCACTATCCGCTGCTCGCGCCGGTCCTGGCGCGGGTCGCCGGGCCGGAGATCGCGCTGGTCGATTCCGCCCAGGCGATCGCCGAATCGGTCGCCGCGGGGCTTGAAGCAACGGGGCTCGAAACCGACCGCCAGAGCCCGCCCGTGCATCATTTCGCGGTCACCGACCTGAACGATTCGTTCCGCCGGATCGCCGCGCGGATCCTCGGCCGCGAGGTCGAGCTCGAATGGGTCGAAGTGGTGTGACCCCTCACCCCCAACCCCTCTCCCACCCGCACTCCCACCCTCCCGGGAGAGGGGAGCGAGACGCCCCCGATTGGATCTACGTGGCCGGCGGAAGCTTCCGGATGGGCGGCGGCCCGCGCGACGAGGAGAACCCGGTGCATCCGGTGCGCCTCTCGCCGTTTCGGCTCGCGCGGACTCCGGTTCTGCGCGCCGACTACCAGGCGTTCCTCACCGCCACGGGCCATCCCGCTCCGCCGTTTTGGGGCGAGGCCGCGTTCGGCCATCCGCGCATGCCGGCCGTGGGTCCGTCGTGGCACGACGCGATCGCCTACTGCGCCTGGCTCGGGCAGCGGCTCGGGCAGCCGGTGCGCCTGCCGACCGAAGCCGAATGGGAATGCGCGGCGCGCGCCGGCCGGGACGTGCTGTACCCCTGGGGCGACGAGCCGCCGGAATCGCTGCCCGACTACGATTTGCGTTGGCGCAACGGACCGGAGGTCTGTGACGCCTATCCTTCTCGGCATCCGCTCGGTTTCTTCGGCCTGGGAGAAAACGTTCACGAGTGGTGCAGCGATCGATACGATGCCGGCTACTATGCGGTGTCGGCCGTAGACGATCCGCAGGGACCTCCGGAAGGAGCGGCTGGAGCGCGGCGCTCGTCCCGCGGCGGCTCGTGGCGGCATCAGATCAAGGGGAGCCGCTGCGCGGCGCGCTCGTCGATCCCGCCCCACCTGCGCTACGCGGATTACGGTTTTCGCATCGCCTCGGCCGGGCCTGGCGAACAGAGAGGGAGGAGCGCTTGAGTCAGATCCAGATGCGCAACGCGATCCGCCATGCCGCCTTCGCCGGCTTCGCGATCCACACCCTGGCAGCTCTCTGGATCTGGCGGACCTGGGACGCTTTCGGCGCCTCGAACCTGCTGATCTGGATGAGCTTGCCGGCGTCGCTCGCGTTCTTGGGCGCGAGCGGCAATTCCCTGCTGGGTCTGGCGCTCGCCTTCGGCGGCCTGGAATGGGCGCTGCTCGGCGGTCTGGTCGCCTGGTGGATCGGCCGCAGCCTGCGCCGCCGCACAGAAACCTAGGGGCGGGGTTTCCCCGCCCCTGTTTAACGAACCGTCTAGCGCTTCGAGCCGGAGAACCCGGTGACGATGTAGGTCCCGGAGCGCTGGTCCTTCTTGAGCTTGATCACGTTGTTGCGCTCGGCGTCTTCGAGCAGCTCGGAGAAGGTGCTGTAGCCGTAGTACCCCTCGTTGAACGCGGGCTTCTTCCGCTGCATGGTCTGCTTGATCATCGAGCCCCAGAGCACGTCCTTGTTTTCGCGCAGCAGGGCCTGGATCGATTCGACCATCAGGCTGAACGCCTCGGTGCTCTTCTTGTTGACGCCGACCACGTGCGGCGCTTTTTGCTGATCGCGCCAGACGTCCTCGTAGAAGATGAACTCGTCGCAGTTGTCGATCAGCAGGGCGGAGGAGGAGTTCTTCACCCCGATGCCGATGACGTACTTGTTGTTCTCTTTGAGCTTCGAGACCAGCGGCGAGAAGTCGCTGTCGCCCGAGAGCAGGACGAACGTGTCGAGGTGTTCCTTCGAGTAGGAGAGGTCCATCGCGTCGACCACCATCTTGATGTCCGCGCTGTTCTTGCCCGAATAGTGCTTCTGCGGGATGTCGATCAGCTCGATCGCGGCCTCGTGGAACGGGCGCTTGTAGTCGCTGTAGCGCTCCCAGTCGGCGTACGCCTTCTTGACGATGATCTTGCCTTTTTCGAGCAGCCGTTCAAGCACCAGCTCGATGTCGAACTTCTTGATCTCGGAGTCGCGCACGCCCAGCGCGACGTTTTCCAGATCGCAGAACAGGGCGATCTTGCGCTCGTCGGCGCTCCGCCGCTCGGGCATGGTGACGACGATTTCGCGGGTCATGCCGTCGTAATCGAACGCCGTTTCGCGGCGCCGCAGAACCACCTCTTCTTGCACGGGCAAGCGGCGGGTCGGCGGCGCGACGGGCATCGGCATCGGCGCTTCCATCTCCTCGTCGTCGTCCTCCTCCTCGTCCGGCGAGATCGCGGGAGCGAGATCTAGGCCGCCGGCGCCCCGGCCGTTTCTGCGCCGGCCGCCGCGACGACGGGAACGGCGCCGCCCTTCGCGCGCCTCTTCGGTCTCGGCGGTTTCCGCGGTCTCAAGGGCCGGCTCGGCCGGTTCGACGACCAGGTCGGCGGTTGGAACGACGGCAACCGGAGTGATCGGGTCGATCGGCACGACCGCAGAGATCGGGGCAATGGGAACGATCGGGGTGACCGGAGGGAGTGGAGCGGCGAGCGCCAGGTCGTCCAGGTCCGGCTCGGCGAAGTAGGTCGAGGGCGCCGCGGGCGCGACGTACGCGGGCGCCGGCTCGGGCTCGCGGTCGAGCATCGAGGAGACCGGCGGAGCGATCTCGTCCGTCGTCGTACGCCAGGGGCGCCAGACCGGCTCGACCGGCGCGGCGGATTCGACGAGCGGGGCGGGCGGAGGTGGAACCATCGGAGACACGTCGGCCGGTGGGGCGCTGGTAACGATCGGCGCGGCTTCCGCCGCTTCGACGATCGGCTCGGAGCTCGCGGCGGGCTCGGCCTGAGCATCCGGGACTGCGGGTTCTTGTGGGGTTTCTTCCTTCGATGCGCCCTCTGCAGTGGGGCGCAGCCACCATGGGGTCAAATCTCGGCTCCTCTCTCGTGCGCACCCAACGAGGGGCGCTAAGGATGCTGTGAAACAACGTCGCTTCGCTCGAAGCGCCCTGCCGCGAAGCAACCCCAAACGACCGGGGGGCGCGGTCCAAAAGCGTTCGGCGGCGGCCCACAGGGGGGCCACGCGGAGGCTTAGTTTACCTCAAGTCTTTGATTCGGAAGCGGATCGAATGCCGGGAGAGGGAGGCGATCCGCGACCGCCTCCCAGGAGGGTCTACTGGCAGATGCAGACGCTGCAGTTGCGCATGTAGGTGTTGGTGAAGGCTCCGACCACGGCTTGAAGCTCGTCCTTCCGGCTCTCGCCGCCGAGGGGCTTGAGCGTTTCGCGGTTGAGGACGAGCTTGGGCGGAGTGCGCTTTTTCACGTGGGCCTCGCTTTCGTTGCGCGGGGATCGGTCCCCACCCCCCAACAGTGCGAGGCGAAGGCGGAGGTGCGCTCTAGTCGAGTCAGAACCTGCCCGGCGCAATTGCAAAACGTAGCGACCGGGCCTAATGGAAGATAGATGAAACTGGGTGCGGTCGCGCTCGCCGCGATCCCCTTCGCGCCGAGCATCCCCGGTGCACGCCGTGGCGGTTCTGTTCGTGCCGATCCCGCCGCCATTCAGCCGGTCGCTAGCGTTGGTCCGCGATAACCAAGCGACGAGGAAGGCTTGCCGCCGGCTTGATCTTGAACCAGATGGCGTACAACGCCGGCAAGAACACCAAGGTGAGGACCGTTCCGCCGAAGGTTCCACCGATCAACGTGTAGGCCAGCGTTCCCCAGAAAACGGAATGGGTGAGCGGAATGAACGCCAGCATGGCGGCGAGCGCGGTCAGAATGACCGGGCGGGAGCGCTGGACGGTGGCCTCGACGACGGCGTCGAATGGCGCCAGTCCGTCGTTCTCATTGCTGCGGATCTGACCGATCAGGATGAGGGTGTTGCGCATCAGGATGCCGGACAGCGCGATCAGGCCGACCAGCGCATTGATGCCGAACGGCTGCCGGAACAGCAGCAGTGTCGGAACGACCCCGATGAGGCCCAACGGTGCGGTGGCAAACACCATGGTCATCGCGGAGATCGAGCGCACCTGGAAGATGATCGTCAGCAGCGTGAGCGCGACCATGATCGGGAACAGCGGCGCCAGGGCGCGATTGGCCTTGCCGGACTCCTCGATGGACCCGCCCTCCTCGATTCGATAGCCCGCCGGCAGCGTCGCGATGAGGGGCTGAAGTTCTTTCCACACGGCAGCGGACACGTCCGGGGGCTGCAAACCGTCCGCGATGTCGCCGCGCACGGTGATCGTCGGGGTGCGATCGCGGCGACGCCGGATCGGGTCTTCCATGTCGATTGCCACGGATCCGATCTGCGACAGCGGAATCCGTTGGCCCGCCGCGCCCACCAGAGTGAAATCGCCGATCTTGCTCGGATCGAGCCGCGCGTTTCCGGCAGAACGGGCGACGACCTCGACCGAACGGATGTCCTCGCGGACCTCGGTGATCGGGATGCCGCTCAGCAGGAACTGAAGCTGTTGCGCCACGTCGCTCGACGTCAAGCCGATGCTCTGAAGTCGGTCCTGATCGAGCGAGAAGCGAAGCGTAGGCACGCGCCCGCCCCAGTCGCTGTTCGTCGTCCTCATCAGGGGGCTGGCCCGCATCACGGCAAGTGCCTGCGCCGCGATGTCACGAAGCTTGGCGGGGTTGGGACCCATCACGCGGAAAGCCACGGGGAAGGGCGAGGGCGGGCCGAACACGATCTGCGTGACCCGCACGCGAGCCTCGGGCGCCAGACCACCGGCCACCGCCTCTCGCAACCTGAACTTGAGCGCCTCCCGCGCCTCTTCGTCAGGAGTCAGGACGACGATCTTCGCGAACGAGGGATCCGGCAACTCGGGTGACAAGGCGAGGAAGAAGCGCGGAGCCCCCTGTCCGATGTACGCGGTGACGACCTTGGCTTCCGGCTGCCCGGTCAGCCAGGCCTCGACCTTGGCGGTGGCGGCGCTCGTCTGCTCGATGGACGTCCCGTACGGCATCTGCACTTCGACCAGCACTTCCGGGCGATCGGAGGTCGGGAAGAACTGCTTCTTGACCGCGCCCACGCCCAGCACGGCGACGAGGAACGCTCCGACCACGCCGCCCGCAACCAGCCACTTGCGGCGAATGACGAGACCGAGAACCCGGCGAAAGCGGTTGTAGTGCGGCGTATCGTAGATCGCCTCGTGCCCGCCCTCGCGCGTCGCGATGTTCGGGAGCAGCTTGACCCCCAGGTACGGCGTGAACACGACGGCGACGACCCAGGAAGCGACGAGGGAGATGCCGACGATCCAGAACATGTTGCTGGTGTACTCGCCGGCGGTCGATCGCGCGAAGCCGTTCGGCATGAAGCCGATCGCGGTCACCAGCGTCCCGGCAAGCATGGGCGCGGCGGTGTGGCTCCACGCGTAGGCCGCGGCGCGGATGCGGTCGTAGCCCTCCTCCATCTTCACGACCATCATTTCGATGGCGATGATCGCGTCGTCGACCAGGAGCCCCAACGCCAGGATCAACGAGCCAAGCGTGATGCGGTCGAAGTCCTTGCCGCTAGCCGCCATGACGACGAAGACCGCCGCCAACGTCAGGGGAACCGCCGCCGCGACGACGATGCCGACGCGCCACCCCATGCTGAGGAAGCTCACCAGCATCACCACGACGAGGGCGAAGAAGAACTTGACCATGAACTCGCTGACGGCGGTCCGAATGTTCACGGACTGGTCCGTGACCTTCGAGAGGCTGATGCCGAGCGGCATCTCCGCGTTGATGGCCGTCGCTTCGACCTCCAGTGCCTTGCCGAGATCGAGGCCGTTCCACCCCTCGCGCATGACCACGCCGAGAAGCAAGGTCGGTTCGCGGTTGTTGCGGATCAGGAAGGTCGCCGGATCTTCGTAACCCCGCTTCACTTCGGCGATGTCGGACAGCTTCAGGGTGCGGCCTCGCGCGGCGACGGGGGTATTCCGAATCTCCTGCAGATCGTCGATCGCGCCGTCCAGGCGGATGAAGACCTGCGGACCTTTCGCTTCGATCGAGCCCGCGGGCGTCACGACGTTGCGGCTGTCGAGGGCGGCGAAGATCTCCCGAGGGGACACGCCCAACGTGGCGAGGCGGTCGTAGGAGAGCTCGACGAAGATCCGCTCCGCCTGCTCGCCGAGGATGTTCACCTTCTTGACGCCGGGCACGTGAAGCAGTCGTTGGCGCAACGCTTCCGCTTCCCGGACGAGGTGCCGATGCGGCTCACCCTTCGCTTTCAGCGCGTAGAGCGCAAAGGTCACGTCAGCGTATTCGTCGTTCACGATCGGACCGAAGACGCCGCGCGGCAGGTGGAGCGCCTCGTCGCCGAGCTTCTTCCGCGCCTGATAGAACTGCTCGGGGACGTCGGGGGGCGGCGTGCTGTCAAGCAAGATCACCGTAGTGAACGCCAGGCCCGGTCGCGTAAAGGTCTCCGTTCGGTCATACCAGCGGAGCTCCTGCATCCGCTTCTCCAGCCGTTCGGCGACCAGCTCCTCCATCTCCTTCGCCGTGGCCCCCGGCCAAACGGTGACGACGGTCATCTGCTTGATCGTGAAAGAGGGATCTTCCGCCCGGCCCAGGGTGAGGAAGGCCACCACGCCGGCGATGGAAATCGTCACCAGCAGGAACAGCGTGACCGCGCGCTCGCGAACGGCGAGAGCGGAGAGATTGAAGCCGCTCATGGCTGTTTCCCGCCCTTGACGGCCACGCTTGCTGCGGCCTCGCGCGCCGTGAGTCGCACGTTCTCCCCTTCGTGCAGCAGGTGCGCGCCGAGGGCGACGACGCGGTCGCCCGCCTCGAGCTCGCCGACGACCGACGCCGCTTCGTCGCCGAGGCCGGCGACTTGCACGGCACGCCAGGTGACCCGGGGCGTCCCCCCTTCGACCAGCCATACGCCCGATCCATTGCCTGAATCGAGAATCGCGCCGATCGGTACCTGAAGCGCCGAGGCGGTGTGGCTATCCGGGATCTGGATGGAGACGGTCGAGCCCAGCGGTGCGTCTGCCAGAGAGCCCTCCAGCACGTACCGAGCCTCGAATGTCCGGGTGTGAGGGTTCGCGGCGTCGGACAACTGGCGCAGTTTCGCAGGGCCCTCCAGCCCGCTTCCATACAAGCTCGCCCGGCCGGTGGATCCGATTGCCGGGCGCAGGGTTTCCGGGAGCTCGATGACCGCCTCGCGGCGCCCGGAATGCGCCACCCGGACGACAACCTGGCCGGCACCGACGACCTGCCCCGGCTCGGCCAGAGTTTCCACCACGACGCCGTCCGCATCGGCGAGCAGTACGGCGTAGCCCGTTTCGTTGCGGGCAACGTCGGCCTGGGCCTTCGCACCGTTGAGCTCAGCCCTTGCCGACTCGGCGGCAGCCTTCACTTTTTCGTATTCCGATGCGGAGACCGCGCCCGTGGGGACGAGGTCGCGGTATCGCGCCTCGTCTTCGGCGGTCTGGCGCGCCCGCGCCGTGGCGGCGGCAACGGCCTCTTCGTGCGTGCGCGTCGCGAGCCTCAGGTCCGTGGGATCGATGCGCAGGAGCGGGTGGCCGCGCTTGACGGTCTGCCCGGTATCGACCAGGCGTTCCAGGACCTTCCCTGGAACGCGGAACCCCAAGTCGCTTTGCACCCGCGCCGCGACGATTCCGGTGAACGAACGCTCCGCCTGAACGGAGATCTCCACCGTCGCAACCTGCACGAGGGGAGTCTGCGTCCGCGGATCAATGGACGAAGTTGCGTGGTTGCATGCTGCCAAAGCCAAGGGCAGCAAACCGACGACAGCCAGGAATGGAACCTTACGGTGCTGGCACATGAAGACCTCCGGTAAGCATGGCCCTCATGGTAGGACTAGTGACCATTGTTGTCAATAGTCACCATCTGTCGGCTTGCTAGGGCGCCAGGCTGCGCAGGACCAGGCTGGAAAGCTGCGCCGGCGCCTCCTCGGCGACGTCGAGGTTGTGCTGCAGCAGGAGCGGATTCACGAAGGGGTGGACGACGAGATCGATCGCATGCACCGTCTCGTCCAGCGGTGTCTTGCGCTCGAACTCGCCGCTCTCCCGTCCTTCGCGGACGATCTCCGACAGGATCTGCCGGATGCGCTCATAGTAGGCGCGTGCCGACGGCCACTGCTCGCCGGCGGCGAAGGCGGCGACGTCGTACAGCTTGCGATCGTTGAAGAACAGGCTCACGCCGGTCGTCACCAGGGTCTTGAACATTCTGCGGAGCTTTTCCGTTGGCGTGGCCGCGCCAGCCACGGCCTCTTCGACCTTCGCGACGATGCCGCTCAAGCACTTCGAGCAGATGGCCTCGCCGATGGCCTGCTTGGAGTCGAAGAACTTGTAGATGTAGGCCTTGGAAAAGCCGATCGACTTGGCCAGGTCGGAGACCGTGGTCTTCTCGTAGCCGTAGTGGCTGAAGTGCTCTCCGGCCGCCTCCACGATCTGCTCTCGAACGGCGTGGTCGGCGGGGCCGCGCGACTGGGGGGCGGAAGACGTGCTGTCACTCATGAGAAAACAATACCTCGCGAGCTTCTGCTTGACAACCAGTGACCAAATGGGACTATAGTCACTTGAACGGTTCAACTCCCCGAAAGGACGGTCATGCTCACCTCCCCTCGCTCTCTCGCCCTTCTACTGAGTGCCAGCGTCGTCTCGGGCTGCGCGCTTGGCCCGGACTACAGGCCACCTGAGTTTCCCCTGTCGGCTCGCTTCCTCGGTCAGGAAGGTGTCGAGCGCCGGGAGGCTCAGAGCAGGGCAGACCTCCAGGCCTGGTGGGCCGCCTTCGATGATCCCGCGCTGACGCGCTTCGTCTCCCTGGCTCTCGCAGAGAATCTGGACATCGCGCAAGCGGCGGCACGTGTCGCCCAATCGCGTGCCTCATTGCGCCAGGCCGGTGCAGCGCTGCTCCCGTCGGGCAATGTGAGCGCGCACGGTGCGAAGGCCTACCAGTCGCTCGAGACCCCGCTGGGACAGGTGCTCGACGCCACGTCCGTCTTCGACCGCACCGGCAGCTCCTATGAAGCCAACCTCGGAGCGAGCTGGGAAATCGACGTGTTCGGCGGCCTGCGGCGCGGGCGGGAAGCTGCACGCGCGGAGTATGCAGCGTCCGAAGCCGGCGCTGTCGCGACAAGGCTCGCCGTCGCCGCGCAAACGGCGGATGTTTACGTCACGATCCGGGGCTTGCAGGCGCGCATCGGGATCGCCAGGCAGCAGGCCCAGACACGCCGGCAGCTTCTCGCCATGATCGAGCTCCGGTACGCAAAGGGGATCGCTGCCGAGCTCCAGGTGAACCAGGCCGAGGGTTCGCTCGCTCAGGTGGAGGCGCAGATCCCCGTCCTGGAAGCCGGGCTCGATTCAGCGATGAACGCGCTGGACGTCCTTCTCGGGGTGCAGCCGGGAACCTACCGCGCCGAGCTGAGCCCGGCGATGCCTGTCCCGGTCGCGCCTGGTCTGGCAGAGACCGGCACTCCGGCCGAGATGATCCGGCGCCGGCCGGATCTCATCGTGGCCGAGCGGCGCCTTGCAGCAGCCAATGCGCGCATCGGCGTGGCGATTTCGGAGTACTACCCCAAGTTTTCGCTCGGCGCGCTGCTGGGCAGCGTCACCACGATATCCAGCGGCAATCTCTTCACCAGCGGCGCCAACCAAGCCCTGGGCGTCCTCGGACTGCGCTGGCGTCTGTTCGATTTCGGCCGCGTCGATGCGCAGATCGCCGCCGCGCGTGGGCAGGAGGCCGAGGCGCTCTCGGCATACCGGCTGGCCGTGTTGCGGGCGACCGAGGATGTAGAGAACGCCTTTTCCGCCCTCGTCAAACGCGAGGCCCAGGTCGGCATCTTGACGCAGGGTGAATCGTCGTTCGCGCGTGCTCGGGAGAGCTCGGATGCAGCCTACAGGGGAGGCGTCGTCAGCCTGATCGAGGTTCTGGATGCTGACGGCAACCTGCTGCAGGTGCGCGACGCGAGGGCGCAGGCGCAAACGGAAGCTGCGCGCGCCGCCATTGCCTCCTTCCGGGCCTTGGGAGGCGGATGGGACCCGCGACATGCAGGCGGCACCGCCCCCACCGCGACCCTTGATAAACAGGTCCACGCTCATCGGCAGGGCACCCGGTGACGACCGTGCCGACCTTGGCATTCCTTCGCGCCTCGCATGCCGCGTGGTTCAGGATCGAGCGCGGTTACCACACTGATCCATTCATTACTGAGCAGGGGTAAACGCAATGACGACAACAGACAACTCATGGGTTCTCATCACCGGCGCATCGAGCGGCTTCGGCGAGGAGTTCTCCCGCCAGTATGCCGAGCAAGGGCATCCTCTGGTTCTGGTGGCGCGCCGGCTGGACCGGCTTCAAACACTCGCCGAGGCATTGCGCCAGCGGTACCGCATCGATGTCGTCGTGGAGCAAGTCGATCTCTCGAATGTTGCGGCAGTCATCCAATTGCATCAGCGGCTTCGCGAGCGAGGGATTGCGATCGACATCCTGATCAACAACGCCGGCCACGGACTACAGGGGACGTTCGTGGATGGCACGCTGGACGCGGCACTGGCGATGCTGCAGCTGGATGTCGTGAGCCTGACTGCGGCCACCCACGTCTTTGCGCAGGACATGCGGACACGCGGGCGCGGGAAGATCCTGCTGGTCGCCAGCCTGCTGGCCTTTCAGGGCGTCGAGAAGTTCGCGGTCTACGCGGCCGCCAAAGCGTACGTCTTGCGTCTTGGTGAAGCCCTTCATCGCGAACTCAAACGCGACGGCGTCACGGTGACGGTGCTGTGCCCGGGCATGTCGGACACCGGATTCGCCACAA
>Ga0068860_100001379_pt1 | contig 26362 bp, 38 predicted proteins | sample KBSSwiS32_FD_66597 | JGI IMG/M metagenome (GOLD analysis project Ga0068860, IMG submission 66597) | Switchgrass rhizosphere microbial communities from Kellogg Biological Station, Michigan, USA - KBS Switchgrass S3-2 | ecosystem: Host-associated > Plants > Roots > Rhizosphere > Soil ...
CCACGCCAAGGGCATAGGGTCGCCCGTCGGCGACGAGGGTCGGCATCGAGGTCTGGACGAAGACCTGCTGCGTCAGCGCGCCGTTCTTGACGCGGCAGAACGGCTTACTCGGGTTGGAGGCCGCTCCTGGCTGGTTGACACCAATGTGAACGACGTTGTTGGCGGTCAGCCCGCCCCCGACGCTGAATAGGTAGGAGACGCCGGTGTTTGAGCTGACGTCCGTGTACGTGAATGGGAGGAAGATGGCCCAATTGTTGGCGAACGTGATGCTGTTCGGAATCGCGTAATAGCCGGAGCTGCCGTCGAGCCCCGCAGCTGAATAGGAGACCTGGGCGTCGACCGTGATGTTGATAACGCTGACGATGCCGTTTTTGGTAACTTGGACCGTCCGGAACCCCGCGTCACTGCGCAGTATTGCGGGGCTTCCGGTCGCCCTGATCTCGTTGCCGACTAGCTTGAACCGCCCGCCGTCGCTGTCGCTGAGGGTCGCGCCGTAGGCACTCAGGGTGGCGGCGAGATAGTCGCCCGGTGCGCTGTCGGGGATGCTCGGCGCACCGATCACCGAAATTCCTGCGCCCACGCCAGCGGCTATCAACCGTCTCAGTCTCGGCCTCATTCCATCACCTCAAAAGAAAAGGCCGCCCGCACACGGCGGACGGCCCTTCAATCCGCCCAAAGCTCGCAATTACAGCCGCGAGAGAAGCCCTGTGCGTGGCTTTTCGCGATCTTCCTCGGCCTTGCGCACCGCAGCGCGCTGGTCGGCAGTCAGACCCGAAATCTCGTCGTCGGTGATGTCGTCGAGGCCGCGGTCGATGAAGCTCTCGGCATTGAACTGCGCCGGCACCGGGGAATCGCCGCTGTCATCATTGCTGGTGACCTTGGGATCACCTTCCTCGATGACCGTGGCCTCGCCGCGCTTGTTCAGGATATCGGCTGCGCCCCGGTTCTCGTCGTTCACGTCGAGCTCTTCCCCGTGCTGGTAGAGCTTGCCGTCAAAGTCGAGGTTGTTGAGGTTTGAAAGGTACTTCATGGGGCCTCCGATCAGGCAACCGCGTTGGTGAACAGATAGCCGGCGTACGGCGCGACGATCGCTTCCTTGATGGACTCGCCGTACTTGACGCGCGTGCCGCCATAGAGGCCCATCTGCGGGTCGTTGTAGTCGCCCGCGACCTGGTCGCCCCACTGGAAGGTCAGCCCGAAGCTCGGGCTTTCCGGATCGTCGACGGTGCCCGCCGAATTCGTGTTCGCGATATTGAGCAGCGCGGCATGCTTACCCCAGATCGCGCCAGTCGTGAGCGTCTGCCCCTTCTTGGACGTCTGCTGGATGGTGTTTCCGACGATGATCTTCTCGAGGCCGAGGATCGACGCCAAGTCCTCGATCGATGCATATTTGCCGCTGGTCGCGCTGCCCCCGAGGGCAACGGAGACCTTGGCGTTGCGCCGCAGCTGGCGGATTACGGGTTCCCCGGCGACCATCACGTTCGGGGGCACGAGCATGCCCGCTTTGGCATCCAGAATGGCAGCGACAGGATCCGAAGCCGCGTCGGACCACTGGCCGGTGCCCGACAGGGTGGCCTTGTAGCCGTTCTGATAATTGCCGGCCGAAAACACCAGCGTGGCGACGCGAAGTTCACGCGACAACTGGACCTTATCGACGAGGGTGCGGGTGTAACGCGCACGCCAGTCGAAGGGCATGACACCCGACTGCGACGACTTCTCGTCGCGGAACGGGATCGGCGCCTCGAGGCCGAAGTCCTCGACGCTCGCGGTTGCCTCGTTCGCGGTGAGCAGGAACTCGTTCAGCTTCGAACGCCGGCCGGCCTGGGTGTCGAGGACCGTAAAGGCTTCCTCGATCGGGTAGGAGGCATATTTGAAGTCCGGCGAGTCGACGCGGGTCCGCGGCAGCACCTGGTCAGCGATGAACTTCCGATTTGCGCGGTTGATGCCGCTGTAATCGATCGCGATCGCGGTCAGTCGCTGGTTAATCGTGAAAGGTGCCTGTGGCATCTACGTCGTTCCTTCTTAAGCGGCCGTGTGCGGGCTGACGATGACGGTCATGACATCACCCGAAACAGCGGAGACCTCGGCCTTGCCGACGGCGACCTGACCGGTGGTGGCGGTGACGGCTTTGCCGCTGGCGTCCGATGTTACCGAATCACCACGAGTGATCGTGCCGCCGGCATCGACCTCAGCGACGTTGCCAATCATGAAGACGTCCTGGCGCTCGCCGGTGGCGGTGCCGAGGTCGCTCGAAATGCCGATCAGCTTGTCGGTTGCGGCTGCAGCCTGAATGACTGCTCCGTCAGCCGCGCCAAATTTCACGATGCGGCGCGCTGCGATCGTGGCGCCGGCGGTATAGGGCTTCGTGAGGCCGTTGGTTGAAATGCCCATCGGTTATTTTCCCTGCTGCTGATCGATGATGGCGACCGCCGCCTCAAAGTTCACGGCCTTGCCGTCCTTCACCATCTGGTGCGCGACGGCGCGGATCTGCTCGGCGTTCATTGTCCCGCGGTCCTTGGCATCGCCGTTCGGCGAAATGGCCTCGAACACGATCTGGGGCGATGCGGCCGCGAGGACCTTACGGAGCTCTGCGTCGAGCGTGCCCTTGGTGTCGGCGTCGAACTGGACTTCCTCGACCGGCAGGCGGTTGAAAAGCTCGACGAACAGCGACTTGTGACCGGGGAGCAAGCGCCCTTCCGAGACCATCTTGTCGACGAATTCCGCGTTGCCCTTCTTGCGATCGTTCTCGCGTGCCTCAGCGGCAGCATCGGCTGCTGCCTTGAACTGATCGCGCTCTGCTTTGAGGGCGTCGAACTCGGTCTTGGCGACGGTCTCGCCGCCATCTTTCGGATTGGGCACGTTCGTCTCCGTAATCGTGGTGGTTTCGGTTCCGTCGACCTTCTCGGCCGTGAAAATGACTGCGGTCGCGGGCTCAGCCGTGCTTTCGATGACGGTCTCGTCTGCGTTGAATGCGAGCTTCGACATGCTGGGAATGCCGGGCGACGATGCCCCGAGAAGGCCGAGGTGGCGGATGTTCCACTTGCCTGGCGTCGGGTTCGATGGATGCTCGGGATGCCAGAAGGCGATCGACCGATTGATGAAGCGGTTTTCCTTAACGCCCTTCACGGCGTCTTCGGAGATATCCTTGAGCGTCGTGAACAGCTTAGCGCCGTCGCGGCGGACCTTGGCGATGATGCCGTGCGCCGGCTTGTCGGAGGTCGGATGCCCGACGACCAATGGCGCGGGGTCGGTCTCGGCATTGTACGCGGCAACGGCCTGGTCGAGATCCTCGACCGTGATCCCACGCGATGCCGGCCCCACCCGGAATGCTTCGATTTCGACTTCTGTCGCCATGGGCGGCACGGTTTGCGCGAACGCCCAATGCTTAAAAGCCGGAAGCCTTCCGGTTATTCTCCGGGGTTGAACAGCTTATCCGCGACCTGGCTGAAGATCTGCGCCCATGCCGCGACGCCGGCGGCCACCCGGTTCGGCGCTGGATCGGACCCGGGCAATCGCCGATCGTTGACGCGATCGACCTGCTCATTGGCCATAGTCGCGGCATTCAAACCCGGATTGAACGACCAGAAATCGCCCGCATTCTTCGACAGCGCGTGCGCGGCCGCAAGCGCCCGGGTCGCCTTCTCGTCGGTCGTCACGCCGCCATATCGGGCGACTTGGCTGCGGGTCAGCTGGGTCACGATGCAACGGCACTGGAACCCGCACGGCGGCCAGGCCTCAGACCAGAAATAATCGTCGATCGGCCGCACGATGCCATGCAAGGCGGCGTGGCTGGGCCGGGTGCGCCGATCCATCACCGCCGAATAGCGGGCATACGGGAGATATTGCTTCGTGCGCTGCGCCGCGTTCCATTTCCCCACCGCTTGGCTCAAGCGCAGGTTCGTGTCGTAGATCAGGCGGACACGCCGGCCGAGGGCCTCATCGTCCAGCTGCGGCAACCACCCCTTGTCCCGAAGAACCGGCAGCATGCGCTCGGCGTAGTCATCTTCACCGCCTCCACCGCGCAATGTAGAGATCAGGCCGTCGTAGAGGTCTCGAATTACGTCATAGCCCATGGTGCCGGCGGCCGTGAAAGCGCGGCCATATTCCTGCGCGCCGAGATCCTGCCAGTTAGCGATCGCGCGCGGCTCGCGCGCCTCGATCCATTCGACGATATGGGGCGCGTCGACAGAGATCGGGTTGATGCGCGGCTTCGGCCGAGGGGTCTGGACGTCGAAGCGAGTCACAGTACACCCAGCATATCGCGCCATAGCCAAACGGCCTGCGGTTCACCCATCGACGCAAATCCGTAGCTGATCATCCCAGCACCGGCTAACATGAGGGCGGCAGAAGCGAGACGGAGGCGTAGTTCCTTCCTCATTGATTGTTCATCCTCAGTGAACTATATCCATCCCCGGAGGCCGCCGTCATGGTTCGGCCGTATAGAGTAGGGTAACCCTCGGGTTCGACATTACTCGCCGCGGCCTCCACCTCACACCCGTTTCAGCATCGCCTTGAGTGCCACGATCTTCGTCGCTGAGCGGATTTCCTCGACGTATCGATACTCATAACCGTCGATCCGACCGACATATTCCAACCGGTGAACCTTCCGCGCGCCTGGCCGGCCGATGAGCCGGACACTCTGGGCATTCTCGACGAGCGCGGGGATCTTGGCGAAGTCGCCTTTCACCACCGCCAGCTGGCCACGAGCTTGCTCGACCGCCGCATCGCCGTGCGATTTCATCACGTGGCGGATGTCGCTGCTTTCAATGACGCGCTCGTGATTGGCGATCGAGACGCCGGTCTGCTGACGTACGGATTCGGCGTTGCTCGCGCTGACCTTCCCAAGGCTGGTCGTCGAATGCTCCCGCCCAGACGATAGCGCGCGGGTCACGTGCTTCTGAATGCGGAGCGTCACGTCCTCGGTTGTATCAGGCTTGTCGACCCACTTTCCACCCGGCCCTCGCGGATGGTCGTCTTCCCGATAGGAGGCACCCTTCCCGCTGCTGGAACGGCTCTTGTGATTGCGCTTACGGCGTTTGGCGGCGAACGATGACGTTGGCGGCACGAGCCGGCCGGTATCGATCCCCGCCTCTGTCGCCGCGCGCACCGCCAGCATGGGATTCGCCAGCGCTGCCTCAAACGCCGACGTATCGGCTGTCTCGAGGTGGTTGAGCAGGGCGACGCGCAGGATCTCCGGATTATGGAGCCCTTCAAGCTTGTCGCGCAGCGGAGCGATGAAGGCCTCGATCGCCGCTGTCCCGCTTGCGCCCATTTCGGTCACGATCCGGTCAATGTCGTCGATATCCTGTGCGTCGAATTGCTGGTCGCCGTTGTCGTTGTCGGGCGCGTTCGAGTCGGGCTGCGGTGTCGGTTCCGGCGCCTTCTCGTAACCCTCTCCGTAGATCTCGCGGAACGAACCCTCGGTGCGGATCCAGCCCAATGCCTTCAGAGTGGTGTCGCGATCGGCCAGTGTGTTGAGGTCTTCCGGATCTTCCATGATCCGATAGACCCGCGGCGGCACTGCACCCGGGAAATTGAACTCCGTAAGCCAGCACGCGATCGAGCGATTGAAGCTCTCGTGCAGAAGATCCGCATCCGAGCTCACGACCTCGTCGCGCACATCCTTATGGACTGTGGCCTGGTTAGAGCCGAGGCCAGCGGGCCCCGCGTCGCTGGTCATGCTCTGCGAGAGGATCACCTGCGTTATGGCCCGGTCGCATCGATCGATCAGAAGCTCGAACCCGCCGCTTCCCATCGTTGCGGCCTCGAGCAGGTCCACCTCCATCCAGTCGGGCACCGCCACGCTGGAATTGCCGGTGATGGCCTTCAGAATGTCGATCACCTTCTGCTTGCCGGGTTCGGTGTCGAGGTGCCCACCCTTGACCTTGCCGACGGTCGTGGGGGAGCCGAATCGCTCGAGGAACTTGAGCCAGAAAGGGAAACCCTGCCGCTTGAAGAACACGGGCCAGAACAGCCAATGTGCGAGACCAATGCCGTAGTGGACGAAATCGTGATCGCCACCGCTCGAATATGACCAGAACTTGCGATCGGGCACCGGTTCGTCCCGGACCCCCATCGGGTCGAGAATTCGAAGCTCGCCGGACGCGGTGAAGCCGAACCACGCGCGATCGGGGACGTCGATGCGAGCCAATCCGATCAGGCCGGCAAACTCATCACCCGCCGGCAGCACCTCCCAGACCGCCTCACCGACGCCATAGCCGTACCAGACGCCGTGCAGCATGCGATCGCAGATCCGGTCCCAGCCGATGCGCTCAAGCTGCGCGCGGAGGAATTCGGCCGCTTTCTTCGACTTCCGATCCTGTGCGCCAGGTTCAACCTCCCACGACCGCGACACGACCGCGAGGCGCCGCTGCTGAAAGCACGAGTAGCAGCGCTCATCGTCGAGGATGTCGCGCCACAGATCGAGATTCCCGCCACCGTGGACGTTCAGGATCGGATCGTCGTTCGCGACCCGCTGCCCCATGACGCCGAGGAAGCGGAACTGCCACCGATCTTGCGCGCGCTGCGCAGAGAGCGACCGCCCCTGATTAGCAGACGTCCCCGGCGCGAAGAACGACACGGCGCTTTTCAGTGTGTCTCGAAGGTTCATCGTCCCCGGTTCCCTGCATATCGTTGATTTCCCCACATGCTGAGCGTGGAGTTGCCGCGTGCGCCGACCGAAACCGCTTCCGCCTCACCCTGTGGCTGCATGAAGGTGAGCATGAGCGCATCGGCATAGTCGGGCGATGGAATGCCGCGCCGCTGGAGCTCGGCCTTTTTCTCGATAACGATCTTGCCCTTCTCGTTGCGAAACCAGCGAACGAGGCTCAATTCCGAGCATAATTTATCGCTTTCGGGGTCGCCGCTAGGCATCGCGATCAAGTCGCTGATCGGGTGAAGCTTGCCGCCTTCCTGCCCCTCGAGGAAAAGCACATGCTGGTAAGTCCGCTGGAACGCCATGCGGGCCAGCCACCACAGCTCGGCCTTGAGGTTGCCGAACATTTCTTCCGAGTTTCGGCCGTCATCCCAATAGCGTTCGGACGGGGCATCGCCGGTGTTGACGGCAACGATCGTCAAATTCCGTTGCTCGTTATGGCGAAGGGTGGAGGCGACGCCGGCGCCGACGCCAGGCGCGTCAAAGTTCAACTGCCGGGTGGATAGGTCGGATGCCAATTGGAGCGCCCAATGCGCGGTCTCGGTGGTGTCAGGGTCAAGGCGCGAATGCGGGACGTCGACGACCGGACCGCGGCGCCCGATGAACACCGAGCGAGCCTTTCCGGCGCCCACGTCGAGACCAGCCACGGCGTCGTTCGCGGGCCGGACTTGGGCCTCGAGCGCGGCAAGCCGCTTCGATGCGTCGACCCATGCAGCCGGGATGCAGACGCCTTCGAGACTGGCGGCGTAATCGATATCATATTCGCTGGCCCACGCGGTCGGGTCCGAGAGGCTCGCTTTCTTGGCCGCAGCCCACTCCTCGGTTTTGCGCGGGTCATCGCGCCAGTGCAGCCGGAAAACCTGATGCGGCTTCATCACCGAATGGCGCTTGCGAGCGAACAGGTTACCCATGCCGTTGACCGAGCTCACCCAGCCGACGCAATCGGTGTTGCCGGACAGAGCCTTCTCCGTGGTTTCGGCGTTCGGCAGGAAGGCGGCCTCGTCGACGACGTAAAGGCTCGATCGTCCGCCGCGGCCCATGTCCTCGCCGCCCTCGCCGGTGATGATTGCGCCGTTTTGAGGATTGATCAGTCGCATGAACAGGCTGTGCGAGGTCTCGGAAAACCCGTCTGGCATCATCCAATCGGGAAGCCGGCGCTGCATGATGCGCAGTTTCTCGAACATGCTGTCAGGCTGCCCCGACTTGTCGACATATTCGGCCTTCCTCGAGCCGAATGTCGTCTTGAATCCCTCGGCAAAGAGCCAACGATTCAGACCATATCCACAGCAAAGGTAGGTGACGCCGGTGTCGCGGCTTTTCTCGGCCAGCCACTCCTCATTGGCCTGAACGCGGGCGTGAAGCCAGCGGATGAACTCGCGCTGCCTGGGCCAAAGCTGGAAGCGCACATATGGGCTCAGCTTCTCGCCGTCCGGGCCAACCTTGCCGATCAGGCGCGGGTCGTAGGTCCAGACGTAGTTATCGAACCAATAGATGATCCCGTCGGCATCGGCTCCACAGCGGGCTTTCTCGGCCTCGTGCTGCAACTTCTCGCCGCGCTCGGCCTCAAGGCGCCGTTCGCTATCGATCGCGGCCGCGTGCGCAGCGCGCCGATCCTTCTCGGCCCGGATTTCCTCAAGCGAGGGAAGATTTGCCAATAATGCGTTCGAGCGCATCCAAGTCCTCATCGCTTAGGCCATTGAAATCAAAGCTGTGCCGGGTCTTGTCGATGATGAGGCCGAGGACTTTGGCCTTTCCCATCGTGGCCGAAACAGCTGCGGCGGAGTGTTCGAGACCGCGCGCGAATTCCCGATCTTCGTCGAGTTGAGCGGCGATGTCGGCGACGGTCGCGACTGCCTTTTCGGCGGCCCGACCCTTCAATTCATTCAGTCTCGATTGAATACTGACTTTTGCTGATAGGCGCGTCGCGGCGCCACGATCGGGCTTATAGCCCGCCTTTTCATAGGCTTCGAATTGCGACCTTCCCTTCGCCAAAAGCTGGGCGAACTTCTCGTGTCTCGCGTTCTTGAGGGGGCCGGCCAATGGGCTAATCGCTCACAATGTTCGGCACCGGGAAGGTTCACGCCCGCCCGGTGCCGTGTCTGCCGCCGAACGGCCTTTGTCCCGAGGTGCCCGGTTGAAGACGTGGCGACGGTTCACCCCTGGCCTCCGAATTTCCTAGCCGGAAGGCTTCCGGTAAGGCGCCGACGGATGTTGCGCACGGTGCGCTCGGTACATCCGACCGTGATGGCGATTTGCGTGTCGGTCATGCTCCCGAGCAACGGCTGGACGCGATGGTCGAAGGCGGGGGTCGCCTTCAGGTTCGGGACCTCGATGACGAACCCGCCATATTCATCGACTAGGGTCTGCGCGGCGGTGTCACCGATCCACTGGACGATGTGCGGAGCGGCGGCGATGTCCCGCGGGATTCGGAGAGACGTCCCGCCGCGAACCTCGACCAACGTCCGAAACGCGGATGCGCCGAGGATGCCGAGAAGCTCATCGATGTTACCTAGGACCGGCATTACGGCTTTCCTCGAATTCATCGCGGCGCATCGGTCCGATCATGCTGGCGCGGATGCCGGCCCCGAGCTTTTCGCGACAGACGATCATGACCTCGTGGTTGGTCCGGAACGTGCGCCACCAGCCGGGATAGTGTTCCGTGAACCACCGCCAGGCGGATGGGTGCAGGTCGCCCTTCAGGTTGTTGCACAGCCGGCAGCACCAGACCTTGCGCGTCCCACCGACACATTGCGGCATGACGTGATCGACCGTGAGCGAGGTATTGGCACGGTCGGTCGGGGCCGTCATTTGCCGCTTGCAATACGTGCACGGCCCGGGTGTTTTACGGGTCATCGGGCACCCCCGACTGCGGCTGGTGGAGGGTCGCTGTAGCGGGCTTGGATCCCCTTCAGCCGCTCGATTTCCTCGGCGTCGGCGGCAAGCTTTTCGCGGATCGGAGCATCGAACAACTGGAGCTTGAACGGCGCTCTACCGGTCCGTGCCTTCACCGATTTCGAGACAGCAGCCACGACCGGGAGAATGTCCTGATCCATCGTGGCCCCTTCCCGCTTCCAGGCATCGATCAAGCCTAGGTCGGGTGGAGCGACGACAAACCCGGCAGCTTCCATCACGGCTCGCACGTCGGCGGGAAGGCTGGGGGGTTTGGGGGGATTCTTTCTTTCTTCTGGTATATGGCTTCTGGCTTCTGGCTTCTGGGTAATAGGTTCGCTTTTAGGTGACCCATTAGGTGCGTCGTTTTTTCCTTTGTTTTCTGTGTCTTTGCTCCATCGCTTAGTCGCGGCTTTTTTGCCTTTTTTTGCCCGATTTTCATCGCGAACCATTCGCTTTGAGATCAGAATGCCTGCGCGGTTCTCGATCGCGACCCCGGCTTTTATCAGTTCTTCGCGGAGGCCGGAGACCTCATCGACCGGCGCCCCGACGAGGCGCGCGAGGTCACCGCTGTCGAGCGCCGTCCCGTTGACGACCAAGTGGCCGTAAGGCGTCGCCTCGTGCATGATCGAGAGGCATTCGATCCAGAGCCCGCGCGCCGAAAGCGACACCATCCGGAGCGCCTGGTCGCCGCGCCAGTCGCGCGGATAGAACTTCATCCACGGATGCGCGGCGCTCATTGGTGGAGATCCCGCATGTATGTTGATCCGCGCACCGCCTGATGCGCGCCGAAGAAATAACAGAGCCGCTTCCCAACCTGGCCGTTCCGGACCTTGGCGGCGATGAGCTCGATGCGGTCGCGCGCGGCGCCCATCGCAAGCTCCCACTGCTCGCGCTTCTTGTCGGCGGCGTCGGGCTCGGCGCGCTCGAGGTAATATTGCTCCCTGAACACGAACATGACCGTGTCGGCGTCCTGCTCGATGTCGCCGGCGTCGCGCAGGTCGGACAGCATCGGGCGCTTGTCGTCGCGGCGCTCGCATTCGCGGTTCAGCTGCGCCAGCACGATAAGGGCGACGTCGCATTCCTTCGCGACCTCCTTGAGGGTGCGCGATATCTCCCCGACGGCATGGTACCGGTCCGCGCGCTTGTCCGCGGTCTTGATCAGGCCGAGATAGTCGATCACAACCAGGTCCAGTTTCTGGCCCCTTGCGGCCAATTGGCGCTGGTAGCGCCGGATCATCATCGCCAGGCGTCCGATGTAGAGTTTCGATGGGTCCGTGATGATTAAGGGCCAGTCCGCGATGGTCTCGCGGGCCCGGGCGATGCGTTCTCGATCGAAGGCGCTAAACTTGCCGCGGCGCACGTCCTTGAACGTGGGTGAGTTGCCATATTCGAATATCAGGTCGGTGATGGCGCGGCCCATCAGTTCGCCGGTCTTCATCTCGAGCGATATGAACAGCGTCCCGAATCCGGCGCGCGCGGCCCCGAGCGTGACCCCGAGCGCGACGGCGGTCTTGCCCATGGAAGGCCGGCCGCCCAGCACCATCACCTCGCCGCGCCGCAGGTCGCCCGTCAGTTGGTTGAAATCGTCCAGGCCCGCGACCGCGATTCCCTGCGGCCCGACGCCCGACGCCTCGTCCTCGATCGCCTGTAAGGTCGTGTCAAACGCCTGCGCGATGGTTTGCGACCGGGTCGTCTCCTGCCGGCTGATGGCCTGCGATAAAGCCTCGTCGATGCGGTCGACCAAACCCTCGACCGGATTGTCGGTCAGGGTCGTGAGATCGACCTGCAGCTGCTGCATGTTGTCGAGCAGGCGGCGGCGCTTGGCGAGGTCGCTGATCTGGCGCGCGAAGTCGTTGACCCCGACCACGGCCGCGCTGTTGGCGGTGAGGTCGCAGAGGTAGGCGAATCCGCCGGCGCGGTCGTAATCCTCATCGTAGATGAAGTGGTTGCGCAGCAGCGGAGGTGAGGCGCTATGCCCGAGCGCTACCTCGCCGAGGATAGCGTTGAAGATCCGCTGGTGAAGATCGCTCGCGAAGTCATCGACCGACACGCGCTCCGCGACCCCGTCGACGAGGCCGCTGTTGCACATCATCGCGCCAAGGAGACTCGCTTCCGCTTCCAGATTGATGAGTGCGGGCGGATATTCTTCGTTCTGCATAAGGCGAAGCGGCTCAGCCACGGCATGCCTCCGTGCGCTCGCACAGGCGCTTGAAGGTCGAATGCAGCTGGTTGGCCTCGATGACGGCCGTGCGGCGCTGATCGGGCGTGCTGGCGTCGTCGCGGTAGAGCGATTCGACCCGCAGGCGCGCGGCGTCATAGGCCTGCCAGGCGGCGTCCAGTTCGGCTTGGGCCGGGCGGAGGTGGATGACGTTATCCATCGATCGGCTCGATGATGACGACAACGCCGCGCTCGCGGATCTGCGGATTGACCATCCCCAGCGCGTTGTTCAGCGCTTCACCTGCAGAACGTTCACCAGCACGAGACCAGCGGGCGCCAGTCGCACCCAGCGACGCGCTGAAGCCATTTTGCGAGGGCCAAAGGTGGATGCGCGGCCGATTGTCGGCGCCGAGCAGGCTCTCTTTGTGGTGCCGCCTCGTCATGCTGTTGCTCTCCGCTTAAGCGCGGACCAGACCCGCTCGTCGCGATCGAGAACAGCTTCCCATCCAAATCGCTTTGCCGTCCGTTTAATTCGGTACCAAACACGGCGCTCCACACGGGTCAGGCGCTGCCAATGGACCGCACAAATCCATTCGTCGAAGACGCGGGCGGTAGTCCGGTGGCAGCCTTCGATGATGCAAACTGTCCTGCTCATGCCGCGATCGCTCCACCGAAAAGGTGCGTGTCACGCCACGGCGCATGGATCCCGAGCCAGTTGATGCCGTAGTCGAGCACCCCGGCGGCGTCGGCCTCGTTGTCGTTGCGGGTCGGCCAGCCGAGCACGCGGCACGCCTCGATCGCCATGGACTTAAGGTCGGCGCTGCGGCCAGTGCCCTTGCCGATGAAATGCTTGCGCCACGTCTGCTGGTCGACCGAATAGGGGTTGGCCTTCACGCGGCAGGCGAACCATTCAGCCATGCCGACGAGGGCCGATAGTTTCAGCACCGCCTGGGCGCTGGTCATCATCCGCGCCCTACCGCGCTCGTCGATCGTTGCGCGCGGCAGGATCGGCATTTCGAAGAACAGGTCGGTGATCGGGTCTTCGGTGTGGATTTGCGCGAGGTGGAGGCGCAGGTTCTCCATCGGGCGCGCGAGGTCGCCCGCGCTTCCGCCAAGCACGATCGTCGACAGGACGGGCGCGGGATCACCGACACGCCACCGCGCCAGCCCTGTCTTCGACGCTATATCCAGACCGATAATCGACATGTCAGGCCGCGAGCGCGTCCGTCTGGTCGTTGGCGTTTCCGTTCGACTCGTCGTCGGCATCGTCGGCCGGCGCGGCGCCGGTCGGTTCCTCGATCATGTCGAACAGCGAACGGCTCAGCGGCAGCGACATAGCATCGCGCGTGATCGCGACGCCTTCGTCGAAACGAGCGCGATCGTCCGGATCCATCTTGAACGTCTTCAGCGCATGGTCGAATGCTGCCTTCGGAACGCCGGCGGCGTTGATGTTCTCGCGGATCGCGTTCTTCTCCTGGCGGAGCGCGGCGATCTTCTCCTCGATATTGAGGATCTTCGGCACGCCAGTTTTGATCAGGTCTTTGCAGTTGCTGAGGTTGGTCACCCCACGGTTGCCTTCATCGGCCTTTGCACGTCGAGCCATCTTCGGCCCTCCTTCGCTTGATGCCGCGTTCCCCGCGGCTGGGATCTGAATTTCGTGACGCTCGATCGCTTCATCGATCAGCCGAGCCTCGGCGGTGCTGATGCCGGCGATTTCGGCCGCGATGCTGAGGCCGTGTCCATTGCGGCGCGCGAGCAGATAGGCGTCCTGTTGACGGCTCATGCCTTGCACCATTGCGATCGGCAGTTCTGGCCCTCGACAATGCCGACGCGGCGTTGGCACTGCTCGCACCACACGCGGACGATTTCGGGATGCTTGCGGGGCGCGGATTGCCCGCGCAGCTGCACATTCGCTTCGTCGAGGCGGAGCAGAATTGCTGCTTCGGTAACGCTAAAGTGCCGGGCGATGCGCGAGACCGGTTCCCCGCTCGTATATCGGCGCGCGATCTCCTCCACCGGCAATTGAAGGCGGTTATGCGCTGGGCGGCCGCGCGGCGCCTCGCGGGCGAAGCGCGTGCTCATGCGGCTTCCTCGATCGTGATTTGGTCGGCGTCGGCCTTGGCGCAGGCGGCGCACGGTTCCTCACCACCCTCGCAAAGGATGCAGGCAAAGCTCGGCAGGCCGATGCGGCGTCGGGCGATGGCGGCATAATCTGGGTTCAATTCGATCAACACCGAGTCGACGCCAAGCTGCTCAGCTACGAGCCCGACGGTGCCGGCGCCGCCGAAAGGGTCGAGTACCTTCCCTGGCGCCCGGTCGAACATCTGGCAGATGCCGCCGCAATCCTGATCGGAGCCGCACGCGCCGCAAACCGTGAGGGGTACTCCGGCCTTTATGCACCGTTCGGCGAGCTCGGGCGGGAACGTAGCGAAATGGGCTTCGCGGAAAGCCTTCGGTGCGATTGTCCAGACATTGCGGGCGTTGCGCGTGTCGGAGCGCGAATTCGGATCATCACGCCAACCAGCGCCGCCGCCCATACGACCGGCAACGCGAAGACCTTGACCAGCGCGGCCGGCATCCTTGGCTGGGAGAACGCGGTCTCGCCCCCGATCACCTTCGCCGGCGTTGATACGATCTTGGCGTCCCCAACCAACACCGGTGGATTTTCGGGTGTTGGGAACACGATCGACGTTCTGGCGAGAGTTCGGGCCCGCCTTGCGCCCGTGGGTACCGCCGGTGACGGGCTCGCGAATGGCCTCGTGGTTGTAGAAATAATCCTCGTCTTTGGTGAGCAGCCAGACCTTCTCATGGGCGGTCGTCGGCCGGTCATAGACGCTTTCCGGCATCGGATTCGGTTTGTGCCAGATGATCTCGGACCGGACGTACCAGCCATCATCCTGCAGCGCGATCGCCAGCCGATTGGGGATCATGCACAGGTCTTTTGGCTTCAGGAATCCGCCGGCGACGATTGCGCCAGGTGAAGTTACACCGGCTGCTCGCCGAAATACTTCTCCCCGCTCGCCGCGATGACCATGCCTGTCGGGCTGATAGATCGGCCCCATGGTGCTGAACGGCTTGTCACGGAACGTCCGGTCGTCGCTGCCATCAGCCTTATAGGCGTCGGCGGACTTGCCGTTGGGCGCCGCAGCGTAGCAGTCGCCATAGTTGAGCCAGAGCGTGCCGCGGCGCTTTAGAACACGCCGAACCTCGCGAAACAGCGTGACCATGACGTCGATGTGTTCGCCAAGCGTCGGCTCGAGGCCCAGCTGGCCGTCGACTCCATAGTCGCGCAATCCCCAATAGGGCGGCGACGTCACGCAGCAATCGACGCTCTGGTCGGGCATCTTGCGCAATTCGGTCAGCGCATCGGCGATGATGATCTCGACTGTCACGCCGCCCGGACCTTCATCTTTTCGAGGAACCCGTCGATTGCGTCCTTTGCTTCCTCGAGGCACTTTCGCATTGCGCGGACTTCGCGCGGGCTAGCTTCCTCATCATCTTCGAGCGCGGCCGATATCTCGAGCAGCGCCTTGGTGATGACGGTGGCCTTCGATCGATCGCTTGTGACGTGACCGCGGCTGTCGAGGATCAGTCGATCGAGCGTCCCGGTAAAACGCCCGTTCCACTGCGCCTTGGCGAACGCATAGGCGGTCACCGGCATTTCGGCGGTGCCGTCGCAATATTTGGCGGCCTGGTCCTCGCTCTTGCCGAGGTACCGGCCGAGATCCTTGAACGTCAGGCCGTCCTCAAGGCGGATCTGCGACAGGTCAGTCCCGATCGCCTCCAAAATGGACGAAGCGGAAAGCGCGCGTCGTTTGCCGTGGATTGTCGGCTTGCTCATGCCGTAGTTCCCGCATCGTTATGAGGCAGAAGCGCACCTTTCGGATCTTGCACCTGCGGTTTGGTGGGGACGTCCATTCAGTCGACGTCCACGAAAGGATCGGCGCCGCCGAACAGCTGGCAAACCGAGGCGACCGCCAACAGGCAGGCGACGAATATGATGACGGCGGCGAAGCGGAATGCCTTCATGGCTCGATCCACTCAGCGCAGGTCCGGTGAGCCTTGAATGGGTAAGGATCCGTCGCAGCGACGGGATGATGAGTCGCGCGCCATCGACGAGCGATTGTCCTGCCCTGGTCGACCTGCTGGCGAAGGCTCGCCGCACTTTTGCTGTGCGCGGGCGTCATGCCGCTTTCCGATGCGGGCAGAAGCGGTCGCGGCAATACTGGATCTCGCTGGCCCCTACCCCGCAGTCGCCGCATTCGGGCTCGAGCTGGGCTTGAGCCTCGCGAAACCTTGCCGACCATGCGGCGAAGTCGATGCTGCCGGGGGATTGATCCTCGCGCATCAGGCGGCCTTTGCTGGCGCCGTCAACGCCTCGTTCTGCAAGGCTGCAAGGGCCAGTTCCGTCCTCTTGTCGACGGACATTTCGCCTGTCTCCAGCCGGGAAATAGAGGTCTGATGAAGGCCGAGTTTCTCGGCCAGTTCAGCTTGCGAGAGCTTAAGCTCTTTGCGGATGGAGCGGACATCGATCATCCGGTCATATATTCATACGTGCATAAAATCGTCAAGCAGGAATATGCATGTATGAATTAGCGCGCGAATGCGAGCCGAATTATGCGCCTTGCATGGGCGATACGGTACTCTCGAAAAACATCGCTACGTTGCGGGGCCACCTCCGAGACAATCAGGAAGCGTTCGCGAAACGCCTGGGTGTGCCTCAGTCCTACGTGTCGAAATGGGAAAATTTGGATATCGAACCCAAAGCCCGCCCGATGGGGCGCATCGTTTTGCTCGCGAACTGCACCGTCGATCAATTCATGGATGAACCATGGTTGCCAGGATCTGAGGGGTCTACCGGACCGATCCCCAAACCAGCAAACGACGACGATACAGCCGACATAGTCGCCCTCGATCTCTCGCTTTCAATGGGGCCGGGCACGCTGATCGAAGAGTTTGTCGAGGGCGAGCCGGTAAAGATCAGCCTCCGGTTCATTCAGGGTATCACGCGGACGCCGACCGATCGGCTGCGCCTTGTGCGCGGGATTGGTGACAGCATGGAACCCACTTTGCGGACAGGCGACGATATTCTTGTAGACCTCAACGAAAGGCAGCTGTCCCGAACGCACGGTGTTTACTGGATTGACCACTTGGGAACTCACGGGATTAAGCGCCTCCGTCCCGCGAGCCGCGGCAAGGTCTTGATCATGTCTGACAATCCGAACGTGCCTGACTTCGAAGCTGATGCGGCGGATATCCGCATTGAGGGCCGCGTGATTTGGTTTGCGAGGGAATTGTGATGCCGAGAGAGGCTAAGGCATGGCCAAAATGGACTGAACCGGCGACTAAGGGCGATATCATTAAGGCACTCGTCGCGACGCGGACCGACCTCGCAAATATGATAGCGGCATTTTCTTCGCTTCACGGCGGCGATAACACGAAGCTGAGAGAGCTTTTGTCCACGATGGTGGAAGGGGGCGACGATATCCGCCTCGCCATCGATGACATCGGAGGGCTGGATGGCTGATTCTGCCGAAGATCAGCTCAGCATCGTGCGACAGCTCCGCAAGCAATTATCGTCAGCAAACGCCGAGATCGCCGCCTTGAAACACGGTGGTGGAGGTGGCACATCAGGGGGGATGGAACCCGCCGTGCCTCTAAAGGAATACGTAGATGCCCGCGATGATGCCGTGGAATCGCGCCTGGATGGCAAGCTGGACAAGCTCGCAACCAAGGGCACGATCTGGGCGGCGATGGCGACCGCGCTTGGCTTAATCTTTGCCGCCTGGGCGCTCGCTGGAGATCGGTTCGATGCCGGCATGAGCGTTTCCCCTGCGATCGGGCAAATGCAGGTGCAGCAAGCCGCGACCGATCAGCGACAAGACGCGAAACTTACGAGGATGGATCGCAAGCTGGATGTCCTCATCACTCAAACGGCTGTTAAGCAGCAGGCGCCCGCCCAACGATAACGGTGCCAATCACGCAACTGAGCCTCGCCGTTGTCGGCGCTGACTATCCGAACAAGCGCGGCCCCGGGCGCCGCTTCGAGATCGAGATATGTAAGCCCGGTGAGCCGGTCGAAATACGGCCGGAGCCTAAGAACAAAGCAGATCCCCGAGCCGTCGCCGTCTACAGCTGTCGCGGCATCCAGATCGGCTATCTGACCGCTGAGCGATGCGGCTGGATCGGATCGATGATCGCCCAAGGCCGCGAGATCACCGCAGTCTTTCAACAGAAGATACGAGCCGGCGCCGTGATTCGCGCCGCGTTCGACGGTGAGTCCCCTTCCCTGCCCGAAATTTGCGAGCGAGCAGCCCCGGAAGATCAGGATTTTTGGCCTGATTGGGTCCCGCCGGACGAATAATTTTATGCATTGATGCATTTTCCTGCTTGCGTCCTTTATGCATGTATGAATATATGAGCCCATCGAGCGAGAAGCTGATGGAGCGAAACAGTGCCAACGACGATCACACCATGGACTGAACGGCCGGAAGCGGCGAGCCTCCTGGCCGAATGCGCGCATGATCTGCCGCCGGTTCACGAACGCCGCGACAGCACGGGCGCAAGCGTCACTTTTTCGAAACGGGACCCCCGCGTCCGCCGGCTTCACGAGATCGCAGACTGGCATTTCGAGAACGTCATCTGCCCCGCGCACAATGCGGCGCTGCGGCTTGGCCAGGACGCGACAGCGATCAGGGAAGCGTGGCCGTCGGTTGAGGATGCCATCGAAGCCGCTATCGCCCGCGCCCACACCGCAAGGGCTGCGGCATGAACGCGGTCAACGTCATCCCCCGCGATAGCGTCCGGCCGGAGGTCTACAGCGAAACCCGCTTCACTGCGTTCCGCGTCGTCGATCAGAAGCGAACCTATCAGATCGAGATCGACGCAACGACCATGCGCGACGCTTTGAACGCGGCATGCCTCGGGTGCTTCCATAAGGATCGGCTGATCATCCGCGAGGATCAGGGCCGCAAGACCACCCTGCACGTGTTCGCCATCCGCAAGGCCAAGGCGCGCTACGTGCGTTTGAAGCCGACCGACATTCATCCGACGCGGGTCGAGGACCTGCACGCCGAGCCGATCTGCTCGTTCGATGGCGGGTTCGTGCTTTCGCCGCTCCGGGAGCTCGCGTCGGCATGAATTATATCCATCCCGACACGCTCGCCGAAATGACCGGCGATTACGAAGCGACCGGGCACGCGCCGCCCCAGCCCATTGAGCCGGAACCCGAGCCCGCTTGGTTCATGGGCTTTATGCTCTTGGCGGCGATCGGCTTCACGCTGGCCTTCGCCTGGGCTGGTTTGCGATGAAGAAGCACGCTTGCGCAGTATGCGAACGACGCTTCCGGAGCGCGGATGCGCTCGGCCAGCACGCTACCGATAAGCACGGCGCGCCTGCCTTGCTCATAGAAAAGTCGAAGCCCGAGCCGGTGGTGCCGAACTGCATTGAATGCGGCACCCTGGCGACGCTCGTGGGCGGCAAGCGCATCTATCCGCACCGGCCCGACCTTTATCACAAGAGTTTCTACCTCTGCGATTGCGGTGCCTATTGCGGCTGCCATCCGAACACGACGACGGCGCTTGGCTATCCGTGCGGAGCCGAAACGCGGCGGGCTCGATCCGCGGCGCATGAAGTGTTCGATCCGATTTGGCGCCGCGGATCGATGGGTCGGGCAGACGCCTATCGGTGGCTGGCGAGGCACCTGAACATTGATCCGGCTGACTGCCACATTGGCATGATGACTGCCGACCAAGCGCGGCAGGTTGTCGCGATCGTCAAAGAGCGAGTGAGGGCCTTCGCGTGAACCTCATCGTTACTCCCGGCTTCTACCCGTCGATCACCTGCGCGGAGTATTTCGCCGAGCCCTGTCCCGCGCCTGCGCTGACTAACAGCGGCATTCAGCTGCTGATACCGGCGGGCGCGGCCCCGGCCAAATTCGCGCATCACCATCCGGCGATCGGCGAGCCGCCCGAGGCGACGAAAGATACGATCGCCAGCTATCGCGGCAAGCTTGTCCACCGGCTCGCCCTCGGCAAGGGCGTCGAATACGTCGTCAGCCCGCACGACCGGTACCAGTCCGACGAGGCAAAGGCTTGGAAGGCGGACGTGGAAGAATCTGGCCGCATGCCCGTAAAAAAGGCGGTCTTGGACGAAGCTGAGGCGATGGCCGCCATCGTCCGCGACCGGATCGACAAGGCCTGCCGAGGCGAGCCTTACGAAACCGAGGTTGTGATCGCCTGGCAGGAAATGATGAGCAGCGGCTTAGTTTGGTGCCGCGCCATGCTGGATGTTTGGTGCCCGTCGCTGCTGCTGGGGCTCGACGTCAAGACTTGTGATGACGCCTCCGACGACAGCCTGCAGCGCAAATTCGCGAACGGCTATGGCATTCAGAATGCTTGGTACAAGCGCGGGATCGAAGCGCTGACCCAAGAGCATGGCCGCTCGCAGTTCCGCTTCCTCTTTATCGAAAGCGAGGCGCCGTATCTCTGGCGCGCGGCCTCCGCGACTGAGGGTTTCCGTTATGCCGGCGAACGCGAATGCAAGCGCGCCCTCGCGATCTTCGCCGACTGCCTGAGCCGCAACGACTGGCCCGGGTACGAGGAAGTCAAAGTTCCACCACCGTCATGGCTCGTTTCTCGTTGGGATGCCGCGGCATTCCTCGAGGCGGCCGAATAGTCACCACCACCGAAGGAGCACCACCGATGGCAAGCCTGCCCAACCGTAAGTTCGAAGTTGCCGACGCAAAGCGCGAGCATGTCCCCCTGCTGATCGGCCTCACTGGCCCGTCGGGAGGCGGCAAGACCTTCTCCGCGCTGCGCCTCGCGACCGGCATTCAGGAAGTGTCCGGCGGGGATATCTATTTCATCGACACCGAGAGCCGTCGCGCCCTCCACTATGCCGACCGGTTCAAATTCAAGCACGTCGAATTCAAAGCCCCTTTCGGCTCGCTCGACTATCTCGCCGCGCTCCAATTCTGCGCTGGCAAGGGCGCTGGCGTCGTAATTGTCGACAGCATGAGCCACGAGCATGAGGGCCCGGGTGGCATGGTTGATCTGCATGACCAGATTGTCGATCGCATGGCCGGCAACGATTTCGCCAAGCGCGAGCGGGTCAAGATGCTCGCATGGTCGGAGCCGAAGCAAAAGCGCCGCGCGCTGATCAATGGGATCCTACAACTGAATGCCAATTTCATCTTTTGCTTCCGGGCGAAGAACACGTCGAAGCCGGTCAAAAACGCGAAGACCGGAAAAAACGAGGTCGAGCAAATGGGCTTCATGCCGATCGCGGGGGAGGAATTCGTGTTCGAGCAGACCATGAACGCCCTCTTGCTTCCGGGCGCAGGCGGCGTGCCGACATGGTTCAGCGAGCAGCTTGGCGAGCGCACGATGATCAAACTACCTGAGCAATTCGCAGTCCTGCGCGACCGCAACAAGCCGCTCGACGAGAGCATCGGCAAGCGCCTCGCCACCTGGGCGGCCGGTTCCCCGACATTGGTCAAGACGAAGGATGACGAACGCTCCTTCGATGCGACGGACGTCGGCGCAGAGCGCGCTCAATCCGATGCTTACGACAATTCCGAGTCCCCCCAGCCCGCGGCCGTCTCCGCCCCCCAAGACGTGGCTGTCCCCCAACAAGCGGAGGGTGCCGCGTCCTCCCCCTACGATGATCCGCCGAGCCAGGAACTGCCGGAGGATCTGGCGCTGATCCGAACCAATCTGCTGATCTACATCAGCAAGCGCGAGCTGATCGCGGACCTGACGCTGAAGGGTAAGCCGAAGGCGGATTACGAGAAGCTTCCGATACGGGTTCAGGACGAAATCGACGCCGCGATCGACGCGCGTAAGGATGAGCTCGGGGCGAAGTCCGATGGATGACGAAACGGCACCCCCGCCGCCCATCAGATGCGTCCAGGTCGATAATGTCGAAGGATCCGGGTTCGCCTATATGGTCGGCTCGCAAAACGTCACGAAGATCGAGGCCTACGAGGAATCCGGGCCCTACTGCATGATCCCGTATATCCGGGTCTGGAAGGGCGAAAAGCTCGAGGCCGAATTCTGCAAGCATCAGATCGTCGGCGTCTACTATGGCGAGCCCGAACCTGCGCCTGCTATTCCCGACTTTATATCGGTCTGCACCTGCAGCGCTGGGGAAGGCGCACCAATCGGTAAGCATGCCGACGACTGCAACATGGTGCCGTTCTGATGTCCAGTAGCCCAGACACTAAGCTGGTCGAAACTGTAGCGCGGGCGATATGCGCGGCATCGCAGCCATTCGTAATGGCCGGTGTAGATATACTCCCGCCGTGGTCAGAGAACCAAAGGGAAATCTGGAAATGTATTGCCCGAGCAGCCCTCACCGCCATCCAATCTCAGACAGGCGATACATCCCAGCGGTTGCGTGGGTTGCTGGAGAAGGCGAACAAGCCCGATCCGGAAACCAAGGATTTCAGCGCGCATAACCGGTGGGAGCAATCTCGCTCCGACGCACGGGCAGAGATAACACGTCTCCTCCCCACCCTTCTCGATGCATTTGAGGCGCCGAAGGTGTCGGTCGAAGCGATACGGACTGCGGCTTTGGAAGAAGCTGCGAAGTGCGCTGAGGCTACTTGGTTCCGGGGAGTCAAAGCAACCTGCGCCGCAATCCGCGCACTTATCCAGCCATCGTCGGAAAGGATTGGGGAATGAGCGCGCTTATCGCCCACGCGAAGGCCTATCGGGCGCTCGCCCTTGCCTACGAGGAGATCGCAGCTGGCCGCGAGGACTGGAAGCCCGAGGCCCGCTTCAGGAGCGTCGCCTATTCCAAGGCTGCAGATATCCTCGAGCAGCAGGCACGCGACGAATGTTCAACCAAGTTCGAGCCGACAAAGAAGAACCCCGGGGACATCGAGATATGACCTATCCGATTCCAGAAGCGGCACTCGACGATCGCCTCGGTTGGGTCGGCACGGCGGGCGCAGGGAAGACCTATTCCGCCGGCACCGCCGTCGAGAAGATCCTCGCGAAAGGCGGCCGGGTGATCGTGCCTGATCCTCTCGGCGTCTGGTGGGGCATGGCGCTCGGCCAGGACGGCAAGCAGCTGGCGCCTTGGCGCGCGAATGAGAAGCTGGTCATCTTCGGCGGTGCTCATGGCGACATGCCGATCAACGAGAACGCCGGCGCCCTGATCGGCGAGACCGTCGCGGGCATTGCGGAGAGCGCGATCGTCGACCTATCCGGCTTCGGCACCAAAGCGGCAGAAGTCCGCTTCATGCTCGCTTTCCTAACCGCGCTCTATCGGCACGCCAGCAACGAGCCGGTCCACCTAATCTTCGACGAAGCCGATATGTGGGCGCCGCAGCAGGAGCGCGACAAAGGCGAATCCGTGAAGTTGCTCGGCATGATGGAGACGGTCATCCGGCGCGGCCGGGTCCGCGGTTTCATCCCTTGGCTGATCACACAACGCCCCGCGGTGCTGAACAAGAACGTCCTGTCGATGGTCGACGGGCTGATCGCGTTGAAGCTGACAAGCTCGCAGGACCGCGCGGCGATCGGCGCGTGGATCGAAGGCCAGGCCGATCGCGAGGAAGGCAAGCGCATCCTGGCGTCGCTGCCGACGATGCAGCGCGGAGAAGGGGTCATATGGGTGCCGGCGCGCGGCGTCCTGACAACCGACACCTTCCCGGAAAAGATTACCTTCGACAGCTCGAGCACGCCGAAGCGCGGGGAATCGCGCGAGCGGCGAGACCTGAAGCCGCTCAATCTGGAGAAGCTGAAGGGCAAGCTCGCCTCGATCGAAGAAGAGACCAAAGCCAATGACCCGAAGGCGCTCAAGGCCGAGGTCGCGCGGCTGTCGCGGGATCTCGCTGCAGCGCAGAAGGGACAAGCGCCGGCGTGGCCGGATCAGCGCGACCTAGTCGAGCGGCTGACAGCGGAATTGACGGAAAACGCCGCGACGCTCGATCGGCTGACGTCGGCCGCCAAAGAGTTGAGCCGGCGCCAGAACAAGGCGCTGGCGGCGCTGACCGGTGAGAGCATCACCATTCCGGAGCCGCCTGCACTTCAGCCGCGGTCGATCATTCGTTCGCCGGCGCCCGTTCGGACTCCTGTAGCACCGTCACCCGTTGGCGACGGAACGGTGCCGCAAGGCTGCGGAAAGCCGCTGGCGGCGCTTGCGGCCGTCTTTCCGTCGGGCCTCACCGAAGCGCAATGGTCAACGTCCGCTGGCTACAAGCGCAGCGGCGGCACCTGGGGTACGTATAAGAGCCGCCTTCGCGGTGCCGGCATGATCGAGCAGCGGGATGGCCGCTGGTTTGCCACTGAAGCCGGCGCTGCTGCGGTCGGCGACGTCGAATTGCCACCGCCACCGGGGCCAGACCTCGTCCGTTGGTGGGCCGCGAAGCTGCCCGGTGTCGGGCGCATGGCGGAGGTCCTCATTGAAGCGTGGCCGGGTTGGCTGTCCCGCGATGACCTAGCCGAGAGGATCGAAATGTCGCCCACCGGCGGCAGTTTCGGAACTTACCTCAGCCGACTGGCCGGACCCGGACTGATCGAGCGAGGCGGCCAGGGGGTCAGGCTCAGCCAGGAGGTGATGGCGCCATGATGGACGAGGAAGACCAGAAGCGGTGGCGCAAGCGCCGCTGGCACATCCTGCAGGAAGACGGCGCGATCTTCGGCCTAACCCCCAAAGAAAGCGCCGAGCTCGCCGCGCTCGAGGAAGAATTTGGGTTGACCGGGTTGGCGAAGGAAATGCGGTCGTGATGCCTGATCGGTCATCTCGCATGGATGTTCGCAATCCGATCCTAGGGCTGGCCGCCTTTCAGGCTATCAGATCCTTGCCAGAGCCGACGCGCGAGGCGCTGCGCTCGCTGCTGCTCGACCTTTCTGCCGATTCACGCGCGAGGGCCGACAAATGTTGGAAGACGCACAAAGCGCCGATGGCACTCTATTGGAAATGTGTCGCCGTCTACACCGGCCACATAGCTCGGGCATTGCGTGTTCCGCTCGCATCGGCTGACGTCGATAGGATGGCCGCGTGATGCCTAAGCGGATCCAGCTTCGTCGCATCAAGGGATGGCGGATGCCGCCGCATACCGTGAAAGTCGACCGGTCGACGCGCTGGGGCAATCCGTACCAGGCCGGTGCCGACGGAGACGGAAAGCCGGAATACCTCGTTGGACTGTTTCGCGAATACATTCTGCGGCCAGAGCAAAGCATTCTACTGACTCGCGCCAAGCTGCTGCTGCGCGGCCTGAACCTGGCCTGTTGGTGCCCGCTGGGTCAGCCCTGCCATGCCGACGTTCTGCTCGAGCTCGTGAATGCTGAGCCCCAAGGGGAAGGATGGGAAGATGGGCGCTGAGCCGCTGCTCACCGAGGACGAAGCCGCCTCCCGTCTCCGCGTTTGCGCTCGCACCCTGAGAAAAGAGCGCCAGGCCGGCCGCCTACCTTACGTCCTGATAGGTCGGTGTGTTAGGTACGACCCGGCCGACCTCCAAACCTTCGTCGAAAGTCAGCGCCTATGCCAGTCCGTCAAAGAAGTGGCTCGCCGTTCTACTGGTACTCATTCAGCATCAACGGTCAGCGATTTCGAGGCAGCACGGGCGAGACTACGGAAAGGGCCGCAAAGCTCTTCGAAATAGATGAGATCCACCGCGTCCGGCAGTCCTTCAACGCGGCCCCGGTCTGGTCACTCCGACAGATCCTCGGCACCTATTGGGAAGCCAAGGGCAAATATCTGAAAGGCTGGGATACGGTCTTTCGCCAGTTCGAGCACCTCTCCGACATCATCGGGCCCGATACGCCGGTCACGGCGATCGATGCGCCCCGGCTGATCGAATATCGCGCCAAGCGCCGCGGCAAGCCGCCCAAGGGTCGGAACATCGAGGAGCGGACCATCAACCGCGATTTCGCCATGTTGCGGGCGGCTATGGAGCACTGTCACCGCCTGCACGGCCAACCCATCCCCACGATAGACTGGCGCGCGCTGAAGGCGAAAGAGGCCCCATGGCGCAAGCGATTCCTGTCGGTGGACGAATGGAACGCACTGCGGGCGGCCGAGCCGCGAATCGTACCGATCATTCTGTGCGCGGTCGCGACCGGGCTTCGAAAGGAGAACGTGCTGTCACTCGACTGGCGCCAGGTGAAGCTGGACCGCAGGGCCATCATCGTCACGGTCAAGGGCAACAAGGAGCACGTCATCAAGATCGGGCCGGCGCTTATGGCCGCACTATCGACGACGCCGCAGGATCAGCGCAAGGGGAAGGTCTTCGACGTCACCAACTTCCGGAAGCGGTGGGAAGCGGCCCTCGAGACCGCGGAGATCGACAACTTCAAGTTCCACGACCTGCGCCACACCTTCGCTTCATGGGCGCGCCAAGCCGGCGCCGATCTGGCCGACGTCTGCGAGGCCTTGGGTCACTCCAATGTCACCATGACCATGCGATACGCACACGTGAAGCCGGATGATCAGATTACGGCCTTTGACCGGGTCTCAGACAGCGTTTTGGCACAATCGCGGGCACACTCCCGCAAAAAACGGCGGAAATGAGCCATAAACCGCATGATTAGGAATCTGGTGCTCTATCCTGCTGAGCTACGGGGCCAGCCCGCGACCAGTTAGGCTGCACCGGCCGGACGGTCAATTCTCCTCGCCGGGCGGGACGACCGGCAACGGCAAGGACG